>Ga0265294_10004618_pt1 | contig 17151 bp, 12 predicted proteins | sample MunlanPumphouse3_FD_192504 | JGI IMG/M metagenome (GOLD analysis project Ga0265294, IMG submission 192504) | Groundwater microbial communities from a municipal landfill in Southern Ontario, Canada - Pumphouse #3 | ecosystem: Environmental > Aquatic > Deep subsurface > Groundwater | place...
TCACGAACCTCTCAGTGGACGGTAACTTTGCGACGACCGACTCCCAGTCGGGCTTCCGGGCGCTCAGTCGTCGGGCCCTCGAGAACCTGACCTTCTCCTCGGAGGGTTACAACATCGAGTCCGACATGATCGCCCACTTCGCCCCCCTGAATCTCAGGATGACCGAGGTCCCGATCTCGGTCAACTACGACGTCCCCCACAAGCACAAGAAGAACCCGATCTCTCACGGCTTCGGGGTGCTCGCCCGGATCCTCGGGCTGATTGGCTCCCGGCGGATCCTCCGCGCTCATTCTCGGGCTCCTGCTCGTCGCGATGGGGACGGTTCTGTAATCATTCGTGCAGATTCTCCTGCAGGAGAACAGGGGTCGTTGCGGTCGGATTCCCGGCCGGACAGGACTCCGGAAGAGTGGAGCAGGGGAGATCCCGTCTGCCCGGGAGGTCCCGGGAGTGATTGCGATTGTGTTTGGCATCCGGTCGGCGAATATTTGAATCTGCCGAGCACAGGCCCCCAACGAATCCATTTGCCGTCCTGCACGACCGATTCAGGAGTTGCTGATGACGAAAGAGAGAACCAGGTTGTGCCTATGAAGATTTTGCGCATTTCCTCAAACCTCTATCCGTCGGTTGTCGGAGGGCTTGGTTTGCATGCCCATGAGATGTCTCGCCTCCAGGCAGAGGCGGGACACGATATTACCGTCATTACAGACCAGACTGACTCCGGGCAGCCTGCATTTGAGGAGAAGGATGGATATAGCATCATCCGATCGAATGCATCGCTCAATCTCTTCGGGAACTCAATCTCCTTCTCCCAGTTGTTCTCTCTTTTTAAGCGCTGGGACTCCTATGACATCATTCACGCCCACTCGCATCTTTTCTTCTCAACGGTCCTCTGCACGGTTGTCCGGAAGTTGCGGTCCGCCCCGCTGGTCGTCACAAACCACGGCCTTGTATCACAGACCGCGCCCGGATGGCTGCAGCGACTCTACCTCCCGACAATCGGGAAGTGGGTCTTCAAAACGGCAGATGCGGTAATCTGCTACACCAGGGCCGAACGGGATCAGGTGATCGACCTCGGCGTTTCTCCCGACAAGATCCACGTCATCCATAACGGCATCGACACCAGTGTCTTTGTCCCTTCGGAGTCCTCGTCCCCCAAAAAACAGATCCTCTGGATCGGACGGTTCACTCCTGGAAAAGGAGTGGAGTACCTCCTGAAAGGGTTTGAGGCCTTCTCCCGGAAGTTCCCTGACTACACCCTCGTGGCGGTCGGCCGGGGGCCGCTCCGGGACGACTTCATCAGGACGGTCCGGGAAATGGGTCTCGAAGATAGGGTGATCCTCAGGGATTTCACCCCGAACGAGGAACTCCCCGGCCTGTATCAGGATTCATCTCTCTTTGTCCTTCCGAGCCTTGAGGAAGGCGTCCCGAGAACGATCCTGGAGGCGATGGCCTGCGGAAGGCCGGTGGTCTGCACAGCTCTCCCTCAACTCGTCGATATCGTGGCGGGGTGCGGAATGCTCGTCCCCACCGAAGATGCCGGGGCCGTGGCCGACGCCCTCTCAGCACTGGTATCGGAGCCGGCCCTCGCCCGTAACTTCGGACAGTCGGCGAGGGAAAAGGTCGTCTCGCAGTATTCCTGGGACGACACGGTCGCAAGAACTCTTGACCTCTACGCCTCGCTCCTTCACCCTGCTTCCAGGGATTGCAATACGTCCCGGGTCTCGGATGTTACGGAGAAATCTTCAAAATTCGAGGGATTTGAAAGAATCAACGGATAGGAGATCATCGGCTGGTGGTGTAAACATGAAAATCTCGATCGTCGGTTGCGGTTATGTCGGCACGGTTACCGGTGTTTGTTTTGCTGACTTTGGGCACGACATCGTCTTTTACGATATCGACGGAAAAAAACTGGATCTTCTCGCCCGGGGGGAGGCGCCGATCTACGAACCCTCTCTCGACGGCCTGATCCGGAAGAACCGCCACCGCCTTGTCACGACCTCGGATCTCACCACTGCCGTGCGCGATACCGATATCACGTTCGTCTGTGTCGGCACCCCGTCCCGGCAGGACGGGTCCATCGACCTCGCTTACATCCTCTCGGCGGGTGCCACGATCGGAGAGGCCCTGCAAGAGATGCCGGACTTCCATTCCATCATCGTCAAGAGCACCGTCTTCCCGGGGAGCACCGAGGGACCCGTTCGTTCGGTTATCGAGCAGGAGTCGGGGAAGCAGGCGTTCGTCGACTTCGGCCTCGGCTCGAATCCGGAGTTTCTCAGGGAGGGAAACGCTGTCAGCGACTTCTGCGAGCCCGACCGCATCGTGTTCGGTACCGGGGATCCGAGGACGGCAAGGATGCTCGGGAATCTCTACGCCTCCTTCACCTGCCCGAAGATCGAGACTTCGATCCGGACGGCGGAGATGATCAAATACGCGAGCAACGCCTTCCTTGCCACGAAGATCAGTTTCGCAAACGAGATCGGCAATCTTGCAAAGAAGCTCGGGATCGACTCGGAGGAGGTCTTTGCCGGGGTCGGGCTTGACAGCCGGATCGGTCCGGCCTTCTTCCGGACGGGGATCGGGTTTGGAGGTTCGTGTTTCCCAAAGGACGTCCGGGCCCTGATCGCCGGGGCGGGAGGCCACGGCGAGAACCTCCATGTCCTGCACGCGGCGTTGCGCGTAAACGAGGATCAACCCCTGAGGCTGATCCGGCTGATACAGGCACGCATCCCCGACCTGAAAGGGCGGCGGATCGGCATCCTCGGTCTTGCCTTCAAGCCCGACACCGACGACGTCAGGGAGAGCCGGGCCATCCCGATCGTCAGGGCGCTGCTCGATGCGGGAGCCGGTATCATTGCCTACGACCCTCTTGCCATGGAGAACTTCGCCGCTCTCTTCCCGCAGATCGATTACGCGCCATCGGCCCGGGCCGTCCTCTCGGCCGACGCCGTCCTGATCACGACCGAGTGGGAAGAGTTTGAGCACCTCGACTACAGCGGGGCGACTGTCATCGACGGGCGGAGGATTGCGGCTGCTTCCCGGACCGCGGAGATTTATGAGGGGGTTTGTTGGTGAGGGAGGTCAGGAAGGCTGTCATCCCTGCAGCCGGCCTCGGCACCCGGTTCCTCCCGGCGACGAAGGCGATGCCCAAGGAGATGCTCCCGCTCATCGACCGCCCGGTGATCCAGTATGTGGTGGAAGAGGCGATCGACTCAGGGATTGACGACGTGATCATCATCACCGGGCGGGGGAAGCGGGCAATAGAGGACTACTTCGATGACTCGCCCGAACTCGAGATGCACCTGCGCCATCACGGGAAACACGAGACGCTCAAGACGGTGCGTGACGTCTCTTCCCTCGTCGATATCCACTACATCCGGCAGAAAGAGCCGAGAGGGCTTGGCGACGCTATCCTGCGTGCCGAAAAGCATATCGGCGACGAACCGTTCGCGGTCCTCCTCGGGGACGACATCATCAGGAACCACATCCCCTGCACGAAGCAGTTGATCGGAATCTACGGGCAGACTGAGCGATCCGTCGTTGCGGTCGAGGCGGTGCCCCGCGAGAAGGTCAGCAGTTACGGGATCATCAGGGGCACCCCGGTGAGCCCGTCGCTCTACCGCATCGATGACATCGTCGAAAAACCCCGGATCGAGGATGCACCCTCGAATATCGGTGCCATAGGACGCTACGTCTTCAGTCCCGAGATCTTCGAATGCCTGGGGCGTACGTCCCCGGGCGTCGGAGACGAGATCCAGCTCACCGACGGGATGCGGATCCTCCTCCAGTCTCAGGAGATCTATGCTCATGCGTTCCAGGGGCAGAGATATGATACCGGGGATAAGGCGGGATACATCAAGGTGATCATCGACTTCGCGTTAGAGAACCCTGAGACGTGCGAAGATGTCGCCGAGCACCTTTCGTCTCTTGAGAGATTCAAGCCGGAAGCTCTCCGGGCCGAAAAATCCATATCCCGGAGGACTGTAGAGCCCTTTCAAAAATATTGATCGTAAGGAGGATTTATGACAAAGATTGCCGTGATAGGAGGAGCGGGGTTCATCGGATCCCACATAGTTGAAGAGATCGCAAAGGAGCACGAGGTCGTCATAACCGACAACCTTGACGACTACTACTCGCCGGAGCTGAAACGGCGCAATCTCGAGACCCTCCTTGCAAACCCGAACGTGCGTTTCATCGAAGGCGACATCACCGACCTCGACCTTCTCCGGAGGGTGATAGACCCCGATGTGGAGTTCGTCTTCCATGAGGCCGCCCAGGCCGGCGTCAGGATCTCGGTCGAGGACCCGTTCAAACCGAACAACGTCAACGTGCTCGGCACCTTAAACGTCCTCAAGGCCTCCCTCGATGCCGGCGTAAAGCGGGTGATCAACGCTTCTTCGTCTTCGGTTTACGGGAAGGTGCAGTACCTGCCGTTCGATGAAGGGCACCCCACCGTGCCGGTCTCTCCCTACGGTGTCTCGAAGCTCGCCGCCGAGCACTACTGCCGGGTCTTTTACGAGGTCTACGGCCTCCCGACAGTCTCGCTCCGGTATTTCACGGTCTACGGCCCCAGGATGCGCCCTGACCTCGCGATATCCATCTTCACCCGCAAGATGCTTGCAAACGATCCGATCACGGTCTTTGGCGACGGCAACCAGACCCGCGACTTCACCTACATCGATGATATCGTCCGGGTGAACCGAAGGCTGCTCGAGACGGACGCCGCCGACGGCCGCGTGATGAATGTCGGCGGCGGCCATCGGATCACGGTGAACGACTTGATCGCCCATCTCAGAGCGATAACCGGGAGTGAATCCGAAGTCGTGTACTCCGGCAGGCAGAAGGGCGATGCGGAGCATACGCTCGCGGATGTGAGCCTCGCACGGGAACTGGTCGGGTATGCACCGGAGACACCCATAGAAGACGGCCTGAGAAGATTTGTAAAGTGGTATACGGCATCCCGGCAGTAGCCGCCCCGGTTGTCATAAGGGTGTCTTCATGAAGCTGCTGGTCTGCACAACGGAATATTTTCCTCACGGCGCGGGCATCGCCAACGTCGTCTACAACATCGTGGAAGAACTCGAGGACATGGGCGTTCGGTGCACGGTCTGTTCGCCGACGGGCCCGGACATCGAACTGGGGGACCGGGCCCTGATACAGAAGACGGGTCTCGGCGGGCTGCTCGACTACTGGCATCAGGTATCCCGGCATTTCAAAGGCAATGATTACGATGCTGCCTGGCTCCAGAATCCCTTTATCGTTACCGGTAATCCCTTCAGGCGCTGCCTGGTGACGATGCACTCGACCTACTACGGATCGAGCACGCATGGCGTCGGCAACCTTCCGTTTCATCTGTATAAGTCGTTCGTCGCTCACGTCGAGCGCTATTGCCTCACCCGCATGCCCCCCGACACCCTCTTTACCGGCGTCGGGCAGCCGGTTTGCGAGGAACTGGAAAAGATCGGGATTCCCGGGGATCGGATAACTTTCATCCCCAACGGGGTCAATATCCGCCAGTTTCGCCCGTGGTCCGGTAAGAAAATGTTACGGGAGAAGTTCGGGATCCCCGGGGATGATGCCGTCCTCCTGAGCGTTGGACGGCTTACATATCAGAAGCGGCCTTTGACGCTGATCGAGGTCTTCTCGCATATCGAAAAAGAACTGGAAGACGTGACCCTCTGCATCGCAGGGAAAGGCGAACTCCTGGAGAAGGCAAGAGATCTGGCACGGGAGAAGGGGTTGCGCAAAGTCCTGTTCCTGGGATACGTGGATGAACGGGACCTCCCGGACCTCTACGCCTGTGCCGACTACTACATTATGGCCTCGATGTATGAAGGGGGAATGCCGCCTCTAACTCTTGCAGAGGCGATGGCCGCGGGGTTGCCGTGCATCGTATCGGATATTCCGCACTTACGGATCGTGAAAGATGCCGATTGTGGAATTGTTGTCGATTTCAATGACCTGCCGGCTGCTTCGGCCGATATCCAAGATTACCTGGGGGCGGATCACCCGGATCACGCTTTAAATACACGGGAATGCGCAACGCGATCGTTAGACTGGAATATCATAGCCGGAGAATACCTGCGGATATTCAAAGATATGTGTGACCGTTAGCACCGTCCTTCCCCGGCAGGGTTTTAGACCGGCCGATGCTTGCCGGGACCCGCCGCAGGGACGGTTCGCCATTCTCTTCTGGGGAGGGATGTTTTCCGGCAACCGGGCGGGATTTCCGGTAAATTCCAGGGAACGCTGCAATCCCGGCTTTTAGGGTGGGACACGGGTATTTAAGGCGACCCATCGGGTGCCCGGGAATCGTTAGATATAAACCCGATTGTGGCGCCACTGAGCAGCAGGTAATCCTATGAACGTCATTATTCTCGACGCGCATCGTGAGGGGGATGCAAGGATTGAGAGGCATACTAAATATCTTGCAGATCAAGGACTGGATACCTACAGGATACACTATAATTATAAGAGTGATTCTGCAAAACCGGGAATATTCTCTCGACATGGAGAGAAGGGATTCAGAATAAACCTGATGATCCTGCAGGGGAAACTCAGGACCCTGTATTTCCTCGGATACTGTTTAAGGCGGAAGATATTGAAGGACTGCCTTAAAGCATTGGAGGTACTCGGCTTCGATCCCGAGCAACCGTCTATTATCCATGTTCATGACCCCCAGTTGTTACCGCTGGCCGGAATGCTGGTTAACGGCGGCCTGCAGAACTCCAGGGTCGTCTATGACAGGCATGAGGTTTACGAAGTATGGAAACAGTATCTGGGTATTTCTACGCCGGCCTTCTACGAAAATTTCGGCAAGAACGTGATATCCGGAGCCGTTGCCGTCTCTGAGCACCATATCGATATGGTCCAGAAGTTATTTCCGGGTTCATGCGTTGTGGCGGTTCCGAATTATCCGATATCTTCGGATTATGACGATGAGGTGATAGACGGGAAGATCGATCCCGCGAATCCGGAGGCGCCCATAAATGCCGTATATGTAGGAAGCCTCAATAACCTGGCCGATAGAGACGTTGCCCTCCTTCTGAACATTGCAGATGCAGCAATTCAGTCGTACGATAACGTGAACGTCTTCGTCGGTGGAACCTCTCTGGACGAAGATTCGAAGGCAAAGATCGACGCTCTCGTCGGAAAACATAACGGCAGGTTCCGGTTTCTCGGGTATGTTCCCCGGGAGAAGACTGTCGAACTTACCGAGAAGGCTCACATCGGCTTTCTGCTCGTAAGGCCGGATGTGAAGTACTGGGTAAGGACCTCCCCCAACAAGATCTACGAGTACCTGATGTGCGGCACGGTTCCCATCGTCAGAGCCGATATCGACCACGCCGATCTCCTGAAATCGTGCTCGTTGATATTCGATCGCTCCGACGACGATGACGCTATCGTGAGGGCTGTCCTGGACCTGCTTGGCAATCCCGGGAGACTTAAGGAACTTATGACGGCTGCCAGGAAGTTAGGCATCACGTTCACCTGGGAATCGGTAGCATGCCGATATATCGGACTTTACAAGACGTTGCTGCAATCCGGGGCAGCTCCAGGCCCATCCGCCCGGGCAATACCCCTGGACACGTATGGATGCGAGGTCTAGCTGGCCGGTATCGACCGTCGCGTACTCATCCCCGCTCAAAAATTCATGCAACGGCCTGCTCCTCGCAGGGGTACCCACAGTCAGGCTCCCCGGTTCATGAGGAGCATCTCCCTTATCTTATAGGATACCAGCATCGGCTTTGAGAGCAGGACAAGGTTTGAATGGACCGGCAGATGCCCGGCCCCGAACTTCGCCTTGTACCGAAACCGGGGATTGCCCGGCTCCAGTTTCTGCCGTCCGGAAGATAACTTTTCATACCCGTTCTTCCACGCCCAGTTGATGCTCTCCCACATGATGTAATAGGAAGGGGTATACCGGTTCGGAAGGTCACGGTTGATGGCCAGGTAATTGCCATAGAATATCTTCCTGGCCGGATCCATGAGTGCCAGGGACCCGCCGGCAAAGAGGCCGTCCCTGCTTAGCGCCGTGACTCTTACTTCGTCCGGGAAACGTTCCAGAAGCCTCTCGAAAAAGGCAAGCGGCAGGATCTTACCGTTGATATGCGTCATGTTCCGGGCATAGTACCGGTAAAAATCGTCGAGATCGCCCGGACGGCTTATCTCCGAGACCTCAAATCCGTCTTTCTCAAATGTGCGGATGGCAAATCTCACATTTTTCGAGAGCCCGGCCCATATGGCATCGGGGGGGCTGGCTCTCAGGTCCGTCACCATATGCCCTGTATCCTCGCCGGGGACATGAGTGAACCTTATCCCGTCCAGCAGAGCGGGGTTGCACGTATTGAAGTGCAAGAACGAGTACTTCTTCGCGAAGAGCGACAGGATCTCATTGGAATTGTCGACGTTGAGTGTATCACCCAGCATGATGCCGTTGTACTCGGAGTGGGGGATACTGACCAGCCCCTGGAAGTTCAGCGCCGACTGTTCGGCCCAGGGACTTATCCCGACGATTTCCCGGTCGTTGAGGATGAGATAATACCGCAGTTTCGGATGAAAAACGTCCTCAAGAACCTGTTTCCACCTCAAACTATGAAAGAGGGTTCCTTCCTCGGATTGGTTGTTAAATCCTTCCCACTGATCTGCATTGTCCTCGGATAACAACTCAATCGAATATGCCATACGGGGATACCTACTCGGGCATGCGATATTAACGCTTCGCAGCATCGGGCGATAAATACAGCGTAACGGGCGAATACCGGAAACATGCAGGATAACGGCCCTGATAACGGGCGTTGATTCCGGAACAAAAGAGATCGGACCTGCGCTATCGCGGCCGGGAGAGCATCGGGATGGCCCTTATGGGATGACAGAAAATGTTAATGCCGGTGTCGCTTAAGGTGCCCATCATGACGTATTCCATCGAACCGCTATCACAGAGCAATGCTCCCCGGTGGGAGGAATTTAATAGCCGGTGCAGGGAGGGAACGCCATTTCACGGTATAAGATGGAAGAATTTACTCGAAGATGTATTGAAACTGCGGTTACGCTACTATCTCGTCCTTGATGGCGGGAAGGTCGTCGGCATATGCCCGTTCGTCAAACGGTCGATGAAACTCTTTCGAGGCTTAAGCAGCATACCCCGTTCCGAGTACAATAACATCCTGCTGGGCGATACGTTCAATGCCGACCATATCAACGAAATTCTGTCCCTCTTCTCGGATAAATATTCGTTTCTGTCCTTTAATACGTACGATTCGACCTTACCTGACAGGATCGAGTACGTCAATGTCCCAAACGAGGACGGGTGCAATATACTACTGGACCTGAACCGGACCCCTCCCGAGACGATATGGAAGGAGATCCTCTCAAAGGACGAGCGGTATAAAGTCGGTAGATTTGAAAAAGGAGGCTTTACGGTCCAGGAGGTAGGAAAGGATGACGGCATGGAGAAATTTTATCAGTATTACAGGGAAAACCTGAGTCACATAAAAGGATATATCCTGCCGTTTACCTTCTTCGAGAGACTTCTGGACTCTTTTTCCCCTGACGAAGTGAGGGTTGCAATCGTGACGAACAATGGTGTGTTTGCCGGCGGGAACCTGACGTTGCTGAACCCTGCCCGAAAAACCGCTTACTTCCAGTACCTTGCACTCAACCGGGACCTCCCGAACAAGTACTCTCCCAGTTACTACCTTTCGTGGGAGGGGCTCAACTGGGCCTGGGAGAACGGGTATGAAAAGATATCGTTCGGACGGGAGAAGCTGGATAATCCTCGTGTCCGAAGCAAAGCAAAGTTCGGGGCCGAACCCGTGTCAATCCATTCGCGGGTAGTCCTGCTTACGAAGACGGCTTCCCTGCTCTACCGGTTGAGACAGACCGCTTCGGGAAGCCGGGAGGCTGGTACCCCCTCAACTGATCGGGTGTCCTGAATGGCAAGAACCGAGGTAAGGGCGCTGGAGTCCGGCGAACTGACGGCGTGGGATGAACTGGTCGCCGGCTCTCCTCAGGGGACGGCCTTCCACACGAGCGACTGGTTAGAGCAGACTGCTTCATCCCTGAACCGGACACTGGTGATACTCGGGTGCTATGAGGACGAGACGTTGACCGGAGGTTGCCCCCTTCTCCTGTCGAATCCGTACAGATTGCTCAAAATTGCTTCTTCTGCAGCGTTGTTAGCCCCTTATGGGGGGATAGTGGTAGCCGGAGCCGAGAGCACCAATCAGAGAAAGAGAGAGTCGCATGCCGATAAGGTCGTTGAATCCATTCGGGACCATATCGTCCGCGAGAGATATGACTATGTGGACCTGGTGAACTCTCCTGGATTTGCGGATATTCGAGGTTTCACAAGGAACGGATGGAATGCAAAGGTGTATTATACCTATATGCTTCCGGCTGATGGGGATCTGTTCAACCGTATTACAAAGAATGCACGCAACAGTATCCACAAGGCCCGGAGACTGGGCATCACTGCAACGGAGCACTTCGATGCCGAGGTGTACTGGGCGCTCACGGTGAACACCTTCGAGAGGCAGCACTCGCAACCTCCTTTCTCCAAAAAGCATCTCCTGAGTCTGCTTAAGACGATCCGGGAGAAGAACCTGGGTGAGATGTGGGTCGCCACGACCTCTTCGGGAGAGATCGTTGCGGCTGAGATCATGGTTTGCGACAAAAAGACTGCCCATCGCTGGTCTGCCGCCTCTTTGGGGGAGCACCTGAGCACAGGGGCAACCTCACTTCTTCTCAGCGAGATCATTACCCATTTCGCGGGCAGGAGTTGTTCGTCGGTCAACCTGATGGGAGGCAACATGGCCCGCCTGAGTGCGTTCGTATCCGGTTTCAACCCGGACCTTGTTCCTTACTATGGTGTTGAGCTCTCCGGGCCCAGGTACAGCATCATTAACGGACTCAACAATCGTATGAAGGGCGTGACCTCCCGCATCACCTCAAAAGCAGGCACAGGATCCCCATAACGGATATGACCGGGCTTCATCGCGGCACTTTGTTGCGAGGCTGCATAGGTCGCATCCGTTCGAAGGACAGACCTGAGGTGGTGAAAAGTATTATCTGTGTTGTCCGGCAAGGTGCCCTCATGACGTATTCCATTGAGTTGTTGTCCGAAGGGAATACACACCAATGGGAAGAATTTATCGATCGATCCCGGGAGGGCACGCCGTTTCATAGCATACGCTGGAAGCATATCCTCGAAGGTGTGCTGAAACTGCGATTACGCTACTATCTTATCCTGGATGGCAGGAAAGTTGTTGGTGTATGCCCGTTCGTTGAACAGTCGGTAGGCTTTTTTCGGGGCTTAAACAGCATACCTCACTCCGAATTCAACAACATGATATTGGGTGATTCGTTTGATGCCGACCGTCTTGATGAGATTCTGTCGCTCTTCGCAGAAGATTACTCGTTCCTGCACTTCAACATCTACCATCCGGACATCATGGCAGAGATAAAACGCGACACCTTCATCGTTGAGCATACGGGCAACATGGTATTGGACCTCAAGCAGAAACCTCCGGAGGCCATATGGGGCACATTTTCGAGGAACATGCGGTACAACATCCAGATATTCGAAAAGAGAGGCTTTACGATCCAGGAGGTGCGCGAACCAGAGGAGATCCAGAGGTTCTACCATTACTATGTCGAAAACCTGACACACATCAACGGGGATATTCTGCCGTTCTCCTTCTTCGAAAGGCTTCTGGAACTTTTCCCGGACGAAGTGAGGATCGCGACCCTGACGAACGGCGACATATTTGCGGGTGGATGGCTGACACTGGCATCCCCGGATCGGACAACCGCCTATTACCAGTACCTGGCCCTGAATCGGGACCTCCCGAACCGGTATACCCCCACGTATCCCATTTACTGGGATCTGGTCAACTGGGCGCGGGATAACGGGTATGCGAAACTCTCCTTCGGGCGCCAGAAGCCGGAACCGGAAAACCCCCGCTTACAGGGCAAAGCAAAGTTCGGGGCCGAGCACGTACCTATCCGTGCAAGACTGGTTCCGCTATCAAAGACAGTATCTCTTGCTTACCAGTTGAAACGAAAACTCTCCGGACTTCAACCTGCTCATGCCTCCACTGCAGGATAGATCCCCGGCACAGAGCAGGTTGCCGGCCGCCGGGAAGGCTCGCAACCGGGCCCGGCATCGTGAGGATAAAGGTGTTCTGCAGAGCGTGCCTGAGGCGACCGCGGGGCACGCAGAACATCGGCGGCTCGCTTTACAGTCATCCCTGGAATTCGAATAAACCCGGGTTTTGCAGGGGGAACAGACCCTGCTGCACCCTGCCGAACATTAATATACTCTCAAGGGTTTTACGGTTGTCAGGTTCCTTCTCGCCACAGAAAAACGCCGACAGGTCACCTGGAGCATTACACATGGAACAAGGAAGCCCCGTCATGGTAAAGGTGCTACTCATGGCTATCTTCGCCCTTATTGCCCTCATGGCATTGATTGCCTTCTATCCCGGCTTTCAGCAGTTGCCGATAATAGACCAGGAGTTCACGATCTCCGGCACCCTTGTCTCCCGCGATACCGATCCCGGCACATTCCACATCCTTGCAATCCCCCTGGAGAATTCCGGGAAGATACGCGAGATAGAGACTGAGGCACGGCCATATGCCTCACAGCACGTCGCCGCGTATGCAACCCTCGCCGCTCCGGGAACCTACCGCATCCAGGTTCCCGAACCTGGCGATTACATTATTTACGCCTGGAAAGATACGAGCGACGACGGTGGGATCGATCATGAGGATTACCGGGAACCCACCGGCTGGTATCGGACCGATGATTACCTGATGCCGACGAGCGTGAACGTGGGCCCCGGCAGGGACGCTTCCGGCATCGATCTGGCGTTGATCGCCCCGACCCCTTACCCGGATGAGGAGTTGAGTATCAGTCGGGGAAACGGCGGGGGAACCCTGAAACAGATCAAGGGGTATCCGGTCCTGCACCTCCGGGGGACCGATGAAGAACGGGCATACGCCCAGGGATACCTTGTCGGTGCGCAGATCAGGGACTGGGTCGAGTATGTTCTGGTCGAGTTTTATGCCCGTTCACCGTCGCTGTATGAAAACGACCTCCTTCCTTTCATCCGGAATAACTTCTCGGCAAACGACCCGTACATCCCCGTTGCCGACGCAATGCTCCAGGGCATGCAGGACTCCGGAACCGACATGCGCATCGACGCCCTCAAGCGGGATGTCACGCGCGACGATATTCTGGCAATCAACTCCCTGTACTGCCTGGTGCACCTGCGAGATGCCATCGAAGATAAAGAAACGGACGAGCAAAGCGGCATAATGTGTTCAAACGCGGTCGCGTGGGGCAACCTGACCCGGAACGGAGAGCTCGCCGGCGGGTTGATCCTCGGCAAGAATATGGACGGCGAGAACGACCTGCGAAAGGTCACGGTGAACACCCTCCTCATCGTCGCGACTGAACCCGAAGAGGGAAGCGGCAACCTGCGTGTCGTCGGTATCGACTGGCCCGGATTCTACGGGACGTATAACGCCATGAACGAGGAAGGCCTGATCCTGGTCACGCACTCGTCCGGTTCCGTCCCGAACTTCAGTGCGACGGACCTGCTTGAGTACTCTTCGCTCTACATGGAGACCCTGCAACGCTGCCGGACCATCGCCGAGGCGGAGACATACTGGGAGTCGCGGAACATGACCCGGACGGGAGGCTGGAATACGGCAGTCTCCGTGCCGTACAAATCTGAACCCGATGGGATACCCTCGGTGACGTTCGAATCCGACTCCTACGGGATGGCGGTACGGAGACCCGGTGACATCCCCCCGACGGGCATCCCTGCAATCCTGACGACCAACGACTTCTACGTCTATGCTGCCGGGGGAGGCATGGAAGCGGGAGCAACGGCGAATGGAGATCAGGCACCTATTCTGCCGACCCATTACCGGTACATAGCAATGAACGATACCCTGAACCGATTCATAAGCGAAGGCCGCAGCATCGGCACGGCCGAGATGATCGAGATCCTGCAGGCGGCCTCGAACACCACGAATTACTGCGGGATTACCGAGTATAGCTACATAGGATATCCCGATACCATGTCCTTTGCCGTTGCACGGGAGGATCTGGACGGAAAGATTCTTGATGCGTCGTATGCGAAGTACACGGCATTCCCCTTTGAGGAAGTCTTCCAGTGACGACCATTTCAGGGACCGACAGGAAAGATATATCCTGTCTGATGCAGGAATACGGGCCGGAGGCATCCCCGTGCATGATGGATCTACTCCGGCAGGATGGAGAGGTATGGGACCTGTTCACCCGGCGTGAGGAGTACGGAAGGTGTGAGCGGGACCGGCACGACCGGTTTCGGTATTACCGGAGCCGCCACCGGGACATATGCGCGCCCCGGGCATCGGAGATGCTGATCGCGAACGGCTTTCACTGCGAATACCCGGAATCGCAGCCGTTTGCAATCTGCCTTACGCACGACATCGACACGGTGTACCGGCCTCTCCGCTCCAAAGGTTATGAGATCGCAAAAGCGCTGAAAGACGGGAATCTTAAGCGTGCCGGCAACACCGCTCTGCAACTGCGCTCGAAGAAACTCCCCGCGTGGAACTTCAAAGAGATCGCCGACCTCGAGGAGTCCCACGGCGCATCCTCCAGCTTCTACTTCCTTGCCCCGGAGAAGGGGGCACGGGAGTATGCATACGCGCTTGAGGACGTTGAAGGGGAGATGTGCACGCTCCTCGATGGGGGGTGGGAGATCGGCCTGCACGGGGGGTGCGAGGCCTACCTGAATCCCGAGAGACTGCAGGCGGAGAAACGGCGCCTGGAAACGATCCTTAACCGGAAGATAGCCGGATATAGAAACCATTACCTCAAGTTCCGGGTGCCGGAGACCTGGGAACTGCTGGAGAATGTGGGGTTCCGGTATGACACCACTCTCGGATATTCTGATTGCGTCGGGTTTCGGAACGGCATGTGCCACCCGTTCCGGCCTTTAAACCTGAATAACGGCCGGGATATGGAGATCCTCGAGATCCCGCTCGCAGTAATGGACCGGACATTGCTCCAGTATATGGCGTTGAATCCGGAGCAGGCCTGGGCCCAGATGGAACGCCTCCTCGCCACCGTCGAGCGGCTTCACGGCGTGATAACCGTTCTCTGGCATAATGAATTCATGCTCGGCACGGCACTCCGGTTCTACCGAAAGATCCTGAAGTACGGTCACGATAAGGGTGCCTGGATGACTGGTGGCGAGGAGATCGAGAAATGGTGGAGAAAAGAAGGGTTACGGGCTCCTCCTGCCGCCCCGTCATCGGAACAGCCCTAACCGCTCCATCCACTCAACATGGCCCGGGGGGACGAAACCCCGGATCATCCTCAGGACCTCCTTGCGGATCAGGGCATCCGTGAAGAAGATCAGGAAGTAGTAGGCAACCGTGGTTACTCCCGCGACCCCGAGCAGGAGCAGGAATGGGACCCCCACATACTTCCCGATTACAAGGGGGAGGGCTACAACGATGCTGAGGAGCAGGTGCCGGGCCAGGCTGAGGGCGCTGTCCCGGTACCCGGCCTCAGACTCCTTTATGAGGTAGGCGCTCTTCGCTCCCCAGATGAAAACGCCGCCGATGGAAAAGAGCGTGAGCACTATGACGGGATCGCCGAAGGTGCCGCCGATGTAGAAGAGGAGCGTCCATGCGCACAGCGTCAGGATCTCGAAGAAGAAAAAAGCCCTCTGCTTATCGAGAACACCGAAGAGAGACGAAATGGGTGAGATGATGAATACGGCGAAGATCCATGGAGCGAGGATCATAGCATAAGTGCCTGCGGTGAGCCAGTTTGCACCGAAGATGAAGGTGAAGAGGTCCTGGGCGAGGATCACAAAGATGACGAAGGGGAATATGCCGATGGAGATCAGCCTCGTGTGGACCTCACGGACCACGTTTTTCACATCGCCGGTATGGATCTTGTCTTCGCTTGCTTTCTGGAAGAACACCTGCGTGATCGATTTCCCTACCATCGCCATGGGCAACCTGACCGCCATGATGGCGAGGGCATAGTATCCGACAACAGTCGGGTTGAAGAAATAGGCAAGCATGAAGGCCGGCAGTTCCCAGGATACGCTATTGGCAAGGCTGCCGAGAGATGCATAGAATGAAAATTGCTTGTATCGAACGGCAAGAGCCCTCATTCGATCTCCTGTAACGGTCTTTAAGAGGGCGGTGTCCTCTTTCAGTCCCCGGATCAGGGTGATATTGGCAAGACCCGCCCCTATCACCGAGCCGAGGATGAGGCCGAGTGGGGAGACCTGGATCAGACCGCCCCCGATCTGGATCACCCGCGTTGAAACCGAGTTCGTTACGATGCCCCTGGCGATGACGCCGTACCTCACCTTCCTGGAGAGCCATTCGTTCAGGATCACGATGAGGCTGCTCAAGATGACGTAGAGAGGTAACCATACAAAGTAGTCGGCGATCAGCGGCGTATTGAAGACGTTTGCGAACCAGTCTGCAAACCCAACAAAGACGACGCCCACCGCGGTAGAGATGCCCAGCAGGCAGACGACACACACCGCAAGGATGTTCATGGAATCTTCGTCTCGCTCCGTCACCATGATCGCGAAGTGGTAGGAGAGGGTGGAGACGACCAGTATCACCGCACCTATGGAGAGGAAGAGCTGATTGACCCCGAAAAATTCCGGTGGGTAGAGGCGTGTGACCACGGGAATGAGGATTATGGCAACAACCTGGGCTATCATGGTGCCCGACGCCATTTTAAGGAGGTTGTTGATGAAACTCGGCATGAAGCGATCTCATGCCTTAGACCCGAGATCAGTGATATATGTTTTGTCCGGACGACTGAAAAGTCGATAAAAGGCATTGCTGAAGGTGTGCTCTATCGTTCCGGCCTGCTCGAATACCTGGCCGATCGCAGGACCGGTCCGGCATGAGCCGACGACCGGCCTGCCCCCACCTTTCGGCTCCGTGGGATACCCCGTCGGGGAAGGACCCTCGCATCAGGGGGTTGAGGGCGTTTCGGTTCGTCACGAGCAGGCATGCCTTTTCCGATTTCATGGGGCGACGGGTATGCACGAAGGCAAACCCCTCTCATCCGCAGGACCTCTCCCAGGAGTATCCGGGAGGAACGCCCGGAGG
>Ga0265294_10004619_pt1 | contig 17150 bp, 28 predicted proteins | sample MunlanPumphouse3_FD_192504 | JGI IMG/M metagenome (GOLD analysis project Ga0265294, IMG submission 192504) | Groundwater microbial communities from a municipal landfill in Southern Ontario, Canada - Pumphouse #3 | ecosystem: Environmental > Aquatic > Deep subsurface > Groundwater | place...
GTAGGTCTCGCCGCCGCCGTTGTGCTGCGCCCCGACAGCGAAGTTCGTGAGCGCCAGCGCGTTGGTGAAGGCATACCGGTATGTGAAGTCGCCGTCCGGGAAGAGTTCGGCCTGGAAGCTGACCGGCGAGACGGAGTCGCGGGCGGCATACACGGTCTCCCAGGTCAGCAGCAGGCTGTTCGAGGCGGTCAGGGCATGCCAGAACCGGCCCTGCGGGGGAACGGTGCCGAAACTGCCGTGCAACGGCGCAAGCACGCTGATGTCCTCCGGGATCGAGGACGGGAGGGGCGTCGAGAGCGGGTTCCCGAACGACACCAGCCCGGAACTGGAGACGTGCAGGCCGTCCACCCCGTTGGTGCCGAGGACAAAGGACCAGCCGTCGGCGGGCAGCCAGAAGGTGTCCTCGGCGACGCCGTACACGTCCCAGGGCGCGTGGACCACGGCGTTCGATGGCGCGTCCGGCCAAGGGGCCGTATGGGTGGCCGCGCCCACCAGGGCGAACCCCGCGAGACACTGGTTTGTTGACAGGCGCTGCGGCTCCCCGTCCTCCGTCACGGACATCCGGGCCGCGCCCCCGGTCACGACCGCGTCTGCGATTCCGCCGGACTGCGCCTGCGGCTGCGTGTTCGTCGGCTTTGTGCCACCGACGTAGACCGCGCAAAGGACGAGCGCGGCGATGACGGCCGCCTCGGCCCTGCCGAGGGCGGCGTACCGATGCCAAAGGTCGCGAAGCGTCCAGGAGATGGGCGGCAGCAGCCAGGCGGCGAGGGTCAGGCCGCACAGAAACACGGCAAGAACGGTTTGCGCTTTCACGTTCATGGGGCTCGCCTATCTGATAAAGATGCGGGCCCCGCCGGGGGCGAACACGGCCTTGATGTTCTCCCCGGGGGCGTCCGCCCCCCTCGCCGTCACACGCAGATGCGTCCACAATCCGGGATTCAGCCAGTCCGGGAACGGAGAGGTCTGGAGGCCCGGGAAGGTGAACACGGTGCCGCCGTCCTTCATGACGGGCGACTGTAAGGCGCCCTGCGAAGTCATGCGAATGGAAACGGTCAGTGTGCGCGTGCCGTCTTGGACGGCGGGCGCGAACGCATGGCGCTCCCTCAGCCCCCGCGGACGCAGGAACCATTCGCCGCAGTCCCAACCGATGATGAAATCGGTCTCCCCGGCGTCCAGGCAACCGTCGGCGGGGGCGGCGTCGCGGCCGAAGGCCGCCTGCACGTTGTTGGAGGGGGTGGCGTCGAACGTCATCTCAAGCCGGAACGTGCGCAGGTCATTCGTCCGGCCCGCGGGCAGGGCCGCACCCGCCGAGACCTCGCCGTCAGCGAACACGGGGCCGGGCAGGCGGGCGACGTCAAGCGTCACGGCATGGGCGCACTGCGCAAGCAGCAGAATTGCGAGAAGCCGGCATCGGCACATGATCGTATCCTTTTTGGTTTATACTCGCACCATACACCCGTCATCTCAAAGAGGTCAACCTGAAACGGCAACAAAGCGGAATCGGGGCAGCCCTTCGTTTGGCTGTCACCAATGCGCCTCCGCCAAAGCGACGCGGCGCACACGTTCCGCCGAGTCCGGATCTACGCGGCAGCGCGCCTTGATTGGACGGACCAGATAACCGAAGTTTTCTCGCCATGCCCGGCAACTTAGCACAGCCCCCGGCAGCGTCAACCCTATTTCTCATTTTCAGGGCTGACCCCGATTCATCCTTCGGCCAACGCACTTTCTTCTGCTCAATAGCCACCATCAGCCCGTGCACCAGCGCCGTCTTCGTCTTCGGCGTAAAACGCACAGGAAGAACCTGCCGGAGTGCCGCATCCTCACACAAATCATCGTAAATCGGGTCCCCGACACCCGTCGCATCCATCACGAGCAGCGCGTCCCACTTCCGCACGAACTCCCTGATCCTGTCCTTCTGAAACGGCCAGTCCAAATTATTGAATTGATCCATTGCCAAGCACTCACCCGTGTCCATATCCGCCGCAATCAGCACCGTCCAGTCCGTGTGCTTGGCAATATCACACCCCACCGTCACACGACGAAACCGCCCTTTTTCCACATCCTCACGACGGTCCAAAAGACACCCGTCAACACCACGAAAAACACCCGCCCCGTCTTCCAGGAACTCGGCCATGTACTCCTGTCGGAATACGTCCTCGGGCAGTTCCCTCTTGGCTGCTTCCCATTCGTCCCTGGGGAAGTACGGCGATGCCGTGGACGGGAACGTAAACGACTTGAATCCGGCCTCGCCCGATCCCTCCACGCCGCGCGTGAACATGTCGTAGAACCAGTTGCGCCCCGCCGGCGTCCCGATAAACACGCCCCAGCCCATCGTTTGGGCCAGAGTCGGCCGCAGCACGTAGTTCCAGACCTCCACCGGAACGCTCGCGGCCTCATCGACCACCAAGCCCTTGAACCCGAAGCCGCGGATCGAATCCGGATTGTCCGCGCTCAGAAACCACACCTTGCACGGCCCCTTTCCCAGGTCGAACTCCACGCGCGTCGGCATCCGTCCGACCACACGGATCAGCTCCGGCGCGATCTCCCGGAACGCCTCCACTCCACGATCCGTCACGCCGTACGTCGGCGCCACCCAGCCGTAGTCACCACCCTCCACAACCGCACCCGTATACAGAAGCTCGCCCGCCATGCAGCGGGTCTTGCCGAAACGGCGCCCCGTGCACACCGTGCGGAAACGGTAATCCCGCCGCGCCCGGTGGATCTCGTACTGCGCCGCATGAGGTGTGTAGTCGACTTTCACCCTTCCTCTTCCTCCCGGTCCCCGTCCTGCTCCATGTCCAGAACCGTACCGCCGCCATCATCCGCCGACGGCTCGATCATCGGAGGCGGGGGCTCGTCACCCGCCACCGAGGTCATGCCGCGCCACTCAATCACCCGCCCCCCAGACTCAAGCATGCCCATCGCCTGCTTGGGCAGCAGCGGCATCACGAACGTCTCGAAGAACCCGACCGGGTCACGGTTGAACTTGCGCTGCAGCGACCGCTCCAGCTTCGCCATGTTCTCCGACTTGTTCAGCATCTTGTCCAACGTCCGCAGAGCGTTCATGCGCCCGCCGTGCTTCGTGCCCCTGGCAGGGCCCTTCGGACTCCCCGACTGCCCCGGCTTCCACGCATAAGCGTTACCCGGTTTGAACCTGCCCGGAATCTCCTTCACACCATCGGTTTCCATAAAACACCCTCCATCTATAGCCCGGAAACCAACAGACAACACCCCCTATGACCGTACCCGCGTTCTCCGTGTGCGGGGACGGCCATAGGGGTCTTCCTCAAACATCGAAAGGGAACCGCATCATGACACTCACAGAAGCCCTGATCAAAAAAGGCATCGTCAGAAACGCGGAAGAAGCCGCGAGCGAGATTGAGAAAGCTAAAGGCGTTTTCAACGACCTGCTCGAATACGACGAAGAAGGAACCTCCGACGAGGTCTTCACATTCTTCCAAACCCGTTGGGGTATCCAAGACAACGGATATTTCGCGGACGAACTGCTCGGATAACCGTAAGGAAACCCGCCATGCCCAAGAACAACCCCGAAACACTCGCCCTCGCCATGGACTACGCCGCCGCCATGGAAGCCTGCACCGCATACGTGCAGGTCAGCAAGCCCATCATCCGCGAGCCGGATGCCGTTTACAAAGTCATCCGGCCGATCATCGACGCCGCAACCGGAGGCGATAAACAAGAAAGCTTCATGGTACTGCTGCTCAACACCAAGAACCGCCTCATCATGACGCCTGTTGAAGCCACGCGCGGCCTGCTCGACACCAGCCCCGTGCATCCGCGCGAGGTCTTCCGCGAAGCCGTGCGAAACAGCGCCGCAAGCGTCATCCTGGCACACAACCACCCGTCGGGCGACCCGACCCCCAGCAAAGAGGACATCGACATCACGCGCCGCCTGGCCGAAGCCGGAAAGATCCTCGGCATCCGCATACTCGACCACGTCATCTGCGGACGGCCGAGCGACACCTCCCCCGGCTACATCAGCCTGCGCGAGAAAAACCTCGTCGCCTTCGATTAACTCACTCTCCCGGCTCCGCCCGAAAGAACGGGCTGCAGGGACGGCAAAACAACCCGGCGAGGTACCCGCCGGCAAGCAAAGCCGAGAACCCCGAGAGCACAAACAGAGATCGCCGGACGGAGCCGGACATCAACCCACACAAAGAAAAGGAAACGCCATGAACGAAAACACCCCGCACACATACTACGCCTGCGAGCACAACGCCGAAGAATGCCTGAAAAACGGCTCTTTCGTGCGCCGCTCGAAGTACGGCTTAGGTCAATACACCCTCGGACACTTTACCGGCTTCATCGAAACCGTGCCCGAAGGCATGGTCGAAGTCGACCGTCACCTCGCCCGCGCGCTCATTCCCGAGTGCTGCCGCTAAACCGTCAACAACAGAAAGGTCCATGACATGCCTGAAAAAACACTTAGCGACAGCGCTTTCAAGCGTCTGAACGCCGCGCGAATCAGCTACAACTACTGCGGCATCTGCGGTTACACGCCGAAAACGCGCCTTGACGAACCCAACCGCGCCCCGCTGCGCTGGTGGGATCCGGACGACGGCTGGAAAATCGGGACGCTCTGCCGCTGGTGCGCCGACGAGGCGCTCGACCGCCGGCCCCAGCCCGAGGACTACGCCGTCGCCACCCGCGCCACCAACGGCGTCTGCGACGAATGCGACACCGACGAGGACCCGATCGAAGCCCTCTTCTAACAAAAAACCCCCGCTGAAACGCCTTTATGACGTCCGATTGCTTTGGACGGACGCCATGAAGGCTTCCTCAAACAGAAAGGCTCACACATGAACACCAACGACATCGACCTCAGCGAAATCGAGTGGATGCTCTTCAAGCATGCACCCGATAAGCCAGCCTGCTATGTGATGTTCGACCGAAACATCACCATCCAAGAATTTGCCGACGCGATTGACGCCCGCATCCCAGAAGAAATCCGCAGCCGTCTGGACTACTACGGCCCTGATGTACTCTTCAACAGCGCTGATCGAAACAGCCCGATCAACGCGACCGAGGACCCCGACCTCGCCCGGCAAATCTACCTGACCGCCTCATGGGAGTCGGGCTCCAGCGAAGGTTATTACACCCGTGTTTGTGCCGTGTCCACGAGCGAAAGGAAGCCGGGACGAACCACGATCTGGGTCGCTAAGACGTTCGACGTGAAAGTTGCCGTCGCCCTTGACATCTGCCTACACTGCTGGATCGACTGCGGCGGAAAAAAAGGCGCAAGGGACATCCTTGCACACATCATCTTCGATTGAAAGGCACCCCCATGAAAAAATTCCTCTACAAAACCTCCGGCGTAAGCAGCACCGCCAAACTCATCGACGCCATGACCGAACAGGCAAGACCCGTGACACTCGCCACACTACGGCGTCACTGCCAAGACCTCCCCGAATGGGAGAGAGACATGGGATATGCCACAGGCAACCAAACCGGACTGCGCCTCGTAGACGACTACGCCGTGCGTTTCTACCGGAGCCGGTACAACGGCAAGCCCTGCTACTACATCGATCACAGCAGCATCGAACACATCTGGACCGAGAGTCGCTGACGCCGCCCGGCGCAGACACTCAAAACAGGCCCTCTCTCCCGGAAACCGCTTCGGGAGAGGGGGCCTTCTTTTTTACGCACGGCCGACAGGCTGGCAACCCCGCCCGCGCACAAGTGACGGGCGGGGTTGTCTCGCCTGCAAAGGAGAGCGACATGAGCATAACGAGAGTTGTTCACTGCAAGCGCGAAGCATATGACGTCTACATCGGACGGCCGGGCAAATGGGGAAACCCGTTCGAGATCGGCAAAGACGGCTCGCGCATGCAGGTCATCAACAAATACCGCGAGTGGATCAAAACACAGCCGGCACTCATGCGGGACATCCCGACACTCAAAGGCAAGGTGCTCGGCTGCTGGTGCTATCCCCGGCCGTGTCACGGAGACGTGCTCGCAGAACTCGCAGACAAGGAATAAACGATGAAAGTCACAAACCAAATCAACTCGGCGCGGGCCGCAAGAGCAGCGTTCCTCGCCGAACTCCAGCCGACCCTGCGCAAACAGTACCGCAAAGGACTGCCGCAAAACCGCCAATGCTGCGACATCCGCACAGCATGGTGCGACTGGATCGACGCCGCAGCCAAAAGCGGACGCATTTCCGAATACCTCGCCAACACCGCCATCCTTTGAAAGGAACGCCACCATGACCACCACATGCAAAGACACCACCACCAAATCTGCGCGTCGCTACATCAGCCCGCGCACTCGCCCGCTCACCTCCGAAGAGGCGCAAGTCAGGGCGCTCGCCTACGCCATCAAAGACCCGGACTGCGACCAGGACCTGATCGACGCCGCCGCCCGCGAAATGGCGAAGCTCGTCGAAGGCGAACGCGGCTACCTCATCCCCGTGCCGTCCCACACCCGCAGCACGAAGGCAAACCGAAGGCTCGCAAAAGCCATCTGCCACATGGCCGGCAACAAGTTCGAGACCACCGACATCCTGTCCCGCAAAGAGCCGACCGAGTCCGCCTGCGGACGGCACCGCAACAGACTCCCGCCGCTCCCGGCAGAGGACCACCGGATCTTTTTGGCCTACCCGTACAAAATCACTCTCACAGGTTCGGAAAAACTCTACTTCGTGGACAACGTCGTCACAAGCGGCAACACCATCGAGGCGTGCCGCCGCGCGCTGATGGGGCTCGGCACCGGACTCGTCTACGCTGACGCCCACCACGACATCCCCAACAAACTCACCGCGAAAGGAACAACCCCATGACCTGCTGGACAATCACTAAAGACTACCTCGCCGACCCCGACGCCCGCCCGGGCACCAACAGCAACGCCGTCGGCATAGTAGGCCCGTGCGCAGCAAGGCTTACGGCACAACAGATCATCGAACACCCGGACGCCAAACGCTTCCGCATGCTCGACGACGACGGCGAAATCAATTACGAAGGCTACATCGTCGGAAGCGACGAGTTTACCCCGCTCGACGACTTCGGCGAACCCAACGCCGGATGCACCAGCATCCAGGTACAGGAAAACGGCGCATGGGTCTATGTCTGAAACAGGAGAAAACGCCCATGAACACACTCGCCGCAACTCAGCCCGAGTTAATCCGACCGCAGGAAAACATGACGCGCTACTGGCGCATCGACCGCGTGCACGGAAAAGGGAAGCGCCAGACGCACCGCTACCTCTGCACAGTCTCGTCGAGATCCCAATCCAACCCGGTCAGACTCGCCCGCGCGTGCGGATTCTCCGGGCCACTCCACTGCGTCGAAATGACCGTGGACGAATACGCCGCCAACTTGCGGAGAAACTTTCACTAGGAGGCCCCGCCAGCATGACAACCTCACCGGATGCTTCAACGGCAGCGCCCGCCAAGCTCTGCGGGACTTGCCAACTTTGGACGAGAAAAGGCCCAAAAACCGGCAAGTGCGGACTCTACGATTCCATCGTGACCGCACCGAACGAACCCCGCGACTTCGGGACAACGAACGAACTCGCCTACTGCAAATACCACACCCCACTCCCGGACCTGTTCAGTCACCCAACACCACCGGAATGCGTCAAAGAAACTCCGGAATGGACAAGGGTGCCGAGCCCGTACGGGAAAGGAACTTGCGGGGCCAAGCACCGCCACACATCCTCCGGACACGTGGTCATCCACTGCGGCCACCCCACAGCCCTCTGGCCCTACTACATCGTCACCCCAGCAGGCGAGACCGTACTCGCCCCCAGCGGCCGGGGCTTCAGATACCTTGCCGTCGCAAAGGCCGAGGTCGAGCGCCGAGCAAACACAACAGCCAAAGAGAACAACCCATGAACATCAACCTCAACAACTACGCCATCACAACATGGCACGACCCGAACGCCCGCCCGGGCGAATCCACCGACATCGCGCTGCGCCTCTCCATCTCCGAACGCTGCACCGAAACGCGCCACCACAAAGAGAACTACGCCAAAGCCCTCGAATACCTGGCCGACGTGCCGCTGCCGTATGACTGCCGCGTGCCCTCCCTGCCAGACGAATGCCTGGAGATCGAGCGCGTCGCATGGAGGAAGTTCATCGACGACCTTCACCTGCGCGAGATCCTCAGCATCGAAGCCCGGAACAAACTGACCAAACAGCTCGACACGCGCCAGCGCGGCTACGGCAGCGAGCAGCCGCTCCCGCCGTTCACCGAGGAAAACGTCTTCGGCTTCTTCGAACAGACCTGCGCCAACATCCCCAGCCTCATCAAAGAAGCCTTGCGGGAAGTCTTCAAATGGTTGACCCCGAGCCAGCGGTGGACCGGGTGCAAGACCAGCAACGAATTCAAGATCGGCAAGAAAGTGGTGCTCTGTAACGTCGCGCGCCTCTGCTACAGCGGAGGCCTGCAGGTCGACTACGACCGCCGCGCCCAGGTCGACGCGCTCGGCAACGCCCTCTCCATGCTGGACGGCAAAGGCGTGCGTAAGACTCGGTGCGACAAAGAAGACGACTACAAACTCACTGGCTCCTACACCGACGCATGGGACCATGACTGGCGACAAGGCATTCCCTACGAAGACGACTACCTGATCGCCAAACCGTTCAGTAACCAGAACGTCCACATCACCTTCAAACGTCTCGACCTCATCGAGAAGATCAACCAAGCCGGGGCCGAGCCCGTCCTACAGACGGCCGGACGCGAAGAGACCCGGGGGTTCTCGCACTAAAGGAAACACCGTCATGGACGAATACACAAAGTATGCGCTCTGCGCACTCAGCTTCTTCCGAGGACGCTGGGCAAAAAAGCCTCGGCACAAGAAGTCCGTTCGGACGCCTCAATACGTCACCAACCACACGCGCAGTTGCCACATGGCCAGGCACTACATCGCCAAGGCAAGACAATCACGCACCTAAACACAGGTCCCAATCCCCGCCCCGACCTTGCGAGGGCGGGGATTGTTCCCCGCCCAAAAAAAGGAAACACAACATGCTCATCGACACAAACAACGCGCCCGTCAAACTCGTCACCTTCGGCAGAGGGGGCGACTCCGTCTACTTCTCCGGAGGCTCCGCCTGCCAAGGGTACGGCACACCAGAAAACCCGCATGCCGCTAAACCCACTACCAAGAACATCCCGGACGGCACGCCAGTCATTGACACCACGCCCGCCGTCAAGACCAAGGAAGGCTTCACCTGGGCAATGAAAGGCCCGCTGGTCGATGTGGATCTCGCCGAGGGTGAGTGCACCCCGCTGGAAATCAACAAGGACTCGATTGTAGCGGGCGCAGCCGCGGCAACCAACGGAAAATTCGCCTTCCTGCTCGCGCTCCAGATAGTCGCAAAAAACGGCGTCCCGACACGCGGGCCGCTCGACCACGTTTCCGTCGCAGAATACGCGCTCGGCTGGAAAGAACACGGCGCACGCATCGGCCACTACGAGGCCGGCAAGATCATCTGGCACAACTGACAGCGCGTACTCTCCCCTCCCCGCCGACCGAGGGAGGGGAGATTCCCAGCCCTGTTAAAGGATCACACAATGCACATCGAAACGGACATCACCGGCGAGCTTCACCTCGTCTACAAACAGCGCGGACAGAAAGAGCCGCACTTCGCAATATCCGGCTGCGGCATCAAGCAGTTGGACAAGCGAAAGATCAGCCGCTACCTGTACGGATGCGACTGGACAGACCGCTCGTGCCCGGCATGGATTCCTTCAACCATGCGTCCCGACGCCTTCATGAAGGACACCCCCACACGGAGGCAGCACAAATGACCTGCATACTGAAACGCCCCAAGCGTTACCGCGTCACTCTCAAACTCAACCCGCCGAAAGACAAGTGCAACGTTACCGTCACTTCGATTTCGATGGCACAGGCCACACTCGCGGCACGGACCTTGTTCAAACTCGGCCCGGACAGAGTGCTCCATGTGGAACGCGTCAAACGCACATGGACAAAATCCATCCCCTCCATTTTCAACTACTGAAAGGAACAAACCCATGCCCTACGGCAACCCAGGATTCATGACAGCCACAACAAGCGGCTACTTCACCCACGAGCAGATGCGGGACTTGAAACCAATCAACTACCACATCCTGCTCAAACTCGCCAACAACCACCACAGCAAGAAAGAGGACCCGCCATGCCCTGCTACACCGAACGCCCCGGCTGCCACACCGAGCCGCCCTGCGGACTCCGCAACAGCCAACACTCCCCGCAACGGGAAAGCATCGAACGCTTCCACACCACGTGGGAAGCCCTCATGCGCCAGCTCGACCGCATCAACTCCCTCGCCCACTACCGCCACACCCAGAAAACGGAAGGCCAGGAAGCCGTCAGCATCGCGAAGCACCTGCTCGACAAGCTCGGCTCCTATCCCGAGCTAGGAGGCGACGCCACATGAAGAGAGCCACGTACATCCGCTGCGAAGGCCCGATGCCACGCTTCACTGACAAGCTGGTGCCGGGCCTTCCACCAATCTGGAAAGTCTTCCCTGCCGATCACACCAACATGCCGACAGGAAAGATCTACGAGAAACCGGCATGGCTCGAAGCGCTGCTGCTCATGCGGCGAATCGCGCGGGACAGACACATGCCGTTTGCATCATTCGTACAAACCAAAGGCGGGACGTTCAAGCGCTACCCGCCGCCTCTCTACTGAAAGGATACACCATGAGATTCAGACTCCCGAAAACCCACAAGGCCGACAAAAAGGGAACACCCACAAGCCCCTGCACCTACCGGAGAAACCCAGACACAGACCTCTGGAAAGGGGAAGACGGAAAACTCTACCGGCTGGACACGCACAGCACGAAACCGCCACACCTCGAATTGATCCGCGTGAAAGGGGCCACACCATGAACGCCGAGAAAGACCTCACCGCGCTTGACGAAATCTTTGTCCTGAGAAACCTCATGCCGGCAACCCAAGCCAACAAATTCCTACAGGCATTGAAAACCGCAGGCGCGTACTTTAAACAGACCGTCGTAGAAGACGCCATCAAACGGACAGTGTCCGCGTGGAAAAACCTCCCGTACGCCAACGAGAACAGCCCAACTACAGCCCCCGACAACATCGCATGGCTACACTACTACACGTCCACAGAAGACTGGCTCGTCACACGCAGATTCTTCGACATCCGCGACGGCAAAGTACACGGCAAACCGATGTTCTACGCAGCGAGGGTCGAAAAAATCCATCTCACCAACATCTCCTACGGCCACTGCATGCTGAACGACATCAAGGCGCAGAACGCCCGGCTAAATCTCTACTGGACACCGATGCCTGTCTTCGACGCGCTCCGGCACATCTGACACAACGCAGAGCTCCGCGGGAACGGAGAGAGAGAGAGAAAACACATGACGGAACAGAAAATGAACACCGCACGCCGTTCTACGAAGCAGCGCGTTGTTGTACATTTTGTACTCAAAAGCCATTGGCACGCGGAAATGCTAGCTGGCCGAAAGGACATTGAGTATCGGTCAATCACACCCTACTGGACAGCGCGACTCACGCGCCGCCCAGTGACACACGCCACATTCAGTTGCGGCTACACAACAAGCGGCCGGCTCCTCCGGCCAGTCACCAAGATAGACATCGGTCCGTGCCCATATCCCGGATGGATAGGGAACTTTTACCGCGTCCACCTTGGCCCAATCATGTCGCAACAACAACCCAACACCCACAAAGGGCACACACCATGAGCAATTCCTATCTGACACTCAAAGCGGAAACGGGCAAAGAAATCGACGCCTTCCCCATGATGTTCGCTTTCAGCATGAAGCAATTTGAGGAAGGCATGAAAGAACTCGGCCTCCCCAAGGACGACACCGACAAGATCATGTCGATCCCCGGGGGCGGTTTCATCCGCAAGACAGACAAAGACGCATTGATGGACCTGTTCAAACGCCACACCGACAAACACCTAGCGGCGATCAAAGCGGACACCGACGGCACAGGGTACATCTTCGAAATGTTTGACTACGAGCTGGGCAATCATGAATACAACTACACCTACGACCCCGAGCCCGCGCTCGACTCGCTGGGCCTGACACTCCAAGAAGTCGAAGCCAACCCCATCATGTTGGCCGCGTTCAACCGCGCCAAGGCGGCGCAGTTCAAGACGTGGGCCGACACAACACAAGCTTAGTCCACCACACCCACAACCCGACCCCGGCGGACAATCCGGGGAAAAAAGAAACTCATGAAAACAAAGGCCCTACCCTACACCGTCTACATCGCAGACAGACCCCCGAGGAAATCCTTCGTCGACCTCAAGAAGTTGCCGGAACCTCACTCCGAAGACACCGTCCACACGAAAGAGGATGCCGTCCGCATGCTCTTCTTCTACCGACACTGCAACACCCACGACCTCGCATGGTACACCTGCCCGGAGGCATATCCAGAGATACTCGGGATCAACAGCACTCCGTTCTACGCCGACAAGAACAACCTGCCGGCGGATCAACGGTCACTCCTTGAAAAAGAACTCAAAGAAGACGCCGGCCTTAACAAGGCGATCGACAAACTCGCAAAAGCCCTCGACGATCTCAAGAAGGTACAGAAGCGGATCGACGCCGCCCGCGCGAGAATACAGGCACAACCACAGCCGGGCGTCAAATAGCCACACGCAGACCCCCGCTTCACCGCGGGGTTTTTTCATGCTCCGCTCGCCCGGAATACCGGGCTCGCTTCGCAACCGTGGCAAGGACACGGCACACCTACAAACCAAAGGAGGGGGCCGCTGCTAACGCACCCGCCCCCGGTGCTCGACGGAATACCGTCTCCGCCCTCCCCCGACAAGCCCTCTCAGACAACTCTCTCCCCTCTCTCCGGCCCTCGTGGATCACTCCTAGAGGACCATCATCCACTCCGTCTACGACTGCGTCAGCTTCAGGTCCCCTTCGTCGTTGTTCCTCGACGCCCGTCCCTCGCCACCGGCCTCACTCGGGCGGAATACCGCCCTCGTTCGGCTACGTAGCCCCACGCCCCCGCCACACCACACGCACAGCCAGTCCACACGCCCAGCCGCAGCCCGGACGACCGGGCGCTCCCTCGCTCGACTTTCGTCTCACTCTCCCCGCGCCCTACACCACGGCACGGCTCGGGCAAGGGGCTTTGCCCCCTCGACCCCCACAAGGAGGCGTCGCCCCCTTGACCCGGACTTCCTGCCCGCCTTAGGGGCCGGTCAGGAAGGGCCTCACTCGCCGGAATACCGGCTCGTTCGGCAACGTTTCCGGCGTCTCGCCAAACCCCGCGCCTTCACAGTGGCCCGCCGCCGGGAGAAGAGCGGGCACGGCCGTCGCGCAAATCGCCCACCGCCAGCGAAAACGGAGCGCAAGAGGCGACGCGACCACACCCATGCCGCGACACGCGATCCGCATGGCAACGCCGCCCTCGCCCGACCGACCGTGGCGAACAGGCTGACCACGAGCGCCCCCTGCACCACAACGCGCACCGCGAACGGACTGCCGCGCAAAAAAGACGGGGACAGGCAACCACACGCCTCGGCCGCAATGGAGGGGCTCGCTTCCTCTGCGTTGGCATCACGGCGCACCCTTTGCAAATCCGGCGGGGGGGCAGAGGTCACCGCTTTCACCTTCCTCCTGCACACCCCCTGCAAGCGAAGGGTGTGCAGGCGGCGCGGTTGCCGCTCGAAACCTTTCAGCCAAGCGCCGGCCAGGCGCAAAGGAGAACGCCATGAAAAAGACCAACGCCAGCAAGAAAGCAATCGCCACCTCCACCTACGCGGCCGTCGGCTGTGTGGTATACCTGTTCACCCCGCCCCGCAGCGCAGACAATCCGTTCTACGGCGTGCGCGTCGCGGCCGAGCAAGACGGGCGGTTCGTGAAGTACAGCCCGCTCTACCACTGCAAGACCGAGGCCGAGGGCAAGGCACTCGCCACGCAGATCGCCAAAGATCGCGGCATCAAGGTCGTGGTCCGCGCCGCCCCCGAGCGCCCCGTCATCCGCCCGCCGCAACCGGCCAAAAACGACGACGGCGAAGCCCGCCCCTTCTGACCCAGGCAGGCGAAAAACACCCCCGCTACGGCGGGGGTTTTTTCATGCTCGCTCCCTACGTCCCTCAAACCCGTACGACAAGCATGCGCTGCAAGTGTGTAAAAGTACGTCCCTTGACGTTCAGCATCCACCGGTGCGGGCATGGGAAGCGGTTCAAATCGCTGCCGTGTCACCACGCGCCGGAAACGGCGTGAAGCAACATTCAAGGGCGTACTTATTTTCGTTTTCAGTTCGCCGGGGCTTCGTACAAGATTCTGATCTTTCACACCCCCGGCAGGGATTGCCGTTCACTGCTGGTTCGGAGACAGGACAGCCCGGAAGCCCATGAGTTTAAAGGCCAACTCCGGAGTGACGATGTTGCGGGAAGAGCAGCGGCAATAAAGGCCGCCGCGGTCACATCTGCCGCCTCGTACCACACGGGCCGAGCCCGACAACGGCCCGCACGGATTATTCATGCTTTCCGACGGATAGGAACCGTACCAGTCCCAGCACCACTCCCACACGTTCCCCGCCATGTCGTGCAGACCGTACCCGTTCGCAGCGAACGCCCCAACCGGACTGGTGTATGGCTGAATCCCGTCCATATAGACCGGGTGATATCCATCATAGCCGGTAGTGTCGAACCAGTCCCACGAACTCGCATAGTAGTTCGCAAGCGCGTGGCTTATCGTGTCGCCCCACGGGAAGCGCCTGCCCGAAAGCCCGCCACGCGCCGCTTTTTCCCACTCGGCCTCGGTCGGCAGGCGGTAGCCCGCTGCGGACCATTTACAGTAAACCGGGAAAACTTCCGAATAAGACCCGCTGCCCGTTTTATAGATTTTTGTGAGGCCGGCATCCGTGTAGTAACAGGGCGTCCGTCCCTCTTTCTTGCTGCGCGCGTTACACCACTTCACGCAGTCGTACCAGTTGACCGACTGTACCGGGTTGTCCGCCGCCTTTCCGCTGCCGGCGAGGTCGAATGAATAGCCGCTCATGACCGCCCAGCCGTAGACCTCGTCCCACTTGGCCTTGGTCACCAAGGTTTTGTCCATATAGAACGCGCTCACGTAGACCGTGTGCACGGGGAGTTCGTCATACTGACCTTCTCCCTGGATACAGTTGCCCATAGAGAAACTCCCCGCCGGGATCAGGACCATGCCGGAAGGCACGGACGGGTCGAAGACCCGCAGCGACACGACCGCGCCGGTCACGGCATGCTGCACGAAATCCGTCCAATTGGTGGTGCCGTCGACTGACGCCGCCCGTTGTACGGTGCACGTGCCCTCGACCGCGCCGTTCGTCCACGCCAGAAATCCATCAGTGCCGAACCCCACGATCCGGGTGTCGGCGGGCGACACGACCCGGAAAAAGGCTTTCCCCTCCTGCCCGACCGACCGCCATGCACCGGATAGTGCAACCAACGCCGCCAAACATAATGAGCCCCTCATTTCCGGCCTCCTCTTTAAACATCACGAAACTTCCAGCATGTGGACTTTTCACCATTTAATTGTGTTCACTAGCATCCCATAGGATTAGCCGGCAACACCGGCTCCCATGATTGGCACTTATTATGCAGGGGGGCGAAAACCGTCAACCCTTAAATTTTATCAAAAAAGTGTCGGCTTCGGAGGCGATCGCCTGTAGCCTACAGGCGCATGAAAAAACTAATTCCCCAATCGCTTGGGTTCACGCTTCCGAAACCAACGAAGACAGTGTACACCGTGCTGCGGCAGCTCGTCCAATGGATTCCCGCCGGGATGATCCAGCGGCTCGCCGACGAGCACAAGCTCGACATCCGCAAGTGGTCGGCCGTGAGCCACGTTGTCGCGCTGATGTACGGGCAGCTCCCGCCTTCCGAGTCCACCAACACCCCTACACGAAACCGGCCGGGGGTACGCGGAGGGGGAGGGCGCCCATCCGGGCCTTCCATGGGACGGCATCGCATAATAGCGCCATTATGCGACGCGGTCCGCCCCTTCCCCCTCCGCTTGACATAACCGGGTTATGTCAACCCCCGGCCGGCACGCGACAGCACCGATCCGCCGCCGGTCAGGCCGGGCCGCGCTTCGCGCTCCCTCCCGGCCCTCCACTGGCGGCAGACACCTTGCCCGAACCCCGGACACGAAAGCAGGGCGCACGATCCGGCGGGCGGGTTAGGCCGCGCCGCGCTACGCGCTCCCCCCCGGCCGTCACCCGCCCCGACGCTCACGGCGCAACCTCTTACCCTTCAACGTCGGCACCAACTCCGCCAAAACCGGTTCACGATCAATCAGACGCTTCAACCGCATCTGACACGCAGCAACCCCCAAACACAACGTCAAAGATATCTCCTCCCACGTCCGCCCGTCCCGGCGCATCCGCAGAATCTCAAAATCCGCCGGAGAAAGCCGCAAGAGAGCGTCTAGCGCCGAAGCCAGCACCGAAAGCGGATACCCGCCCGGCACCGGCTCAAGGGCCGCGGCCTCGTCGGCCGGGCCGGGCCGCACGTCCGCAACCAGCCTCTCGTCAACACGGACAGCCTCGCGGTACGGCTGAGGGTCAGCCCCCGAGCCGCACTCGCACCCGAAACAGGGGGTGTCCTGCCAAGCGCAGTCGGCATAATCGCCCCGCGCGATCGCCGCAGCATGCGGGCAATGAAAACAGTCCATTACAGTACCCCCTTCCAAGACCTAACGCCCGGCCCCCTCCGACAGAATCCTCACGAGAACGGCCACCACCTGAGCCGCCTCAACCCCAGCATCCTCACGTCGCCCGCCCACAACCTCTGCCAGAAACTCCAGGCACTCTTCTTCCAGAATCATGTCCTCAGAGGAAGGCTCCGGGAAACGCTTGCGGAACCGAGCCAGAACAGCCGGCCAACGCTTTTCACCAAACCCCTTTTCACCCGAAAACTGAGGATGCTTGCGGCGCGCGCGCCGAAGCTCCTTGTCCGCCCTGTGCATCAACTTCTCAAGAACCGCGTCCACTCCACCACCACCTTTCACGCCCGAGCCAGGGCGAAATACCCCGGCAGGGCCGGATTCTCGACAACCACCACGGCCACACCCTTCGCGGCCAGCACCTTCTTCTCGGCTTCAAGCCAATAAAAGTTCTCCATCATGCCGCCCCCGGCATGACAGCTTGGCTCGCGGGTCCCCCCGCGCAACCAGCGAG
>Ga0265294_10004620_pt1 | contig 17149 bp, 9 predicted proteins | sample MunlanPumphouse3_FD_192504 | JGI IMG/M metagenome (GOLD analysis project Ga0265294, IMG submission 192504) | Groundwater microbial communities from a municipal landfill in Southern Ontario, Canada - Pumphouse #3 | ecosystem: Environmental > Aquatic > Deep subsurface > Groundwater | place...
CGTAGCTTGAACATCCAGCTTGAACATCTAGCTGGTACATCTGATTGACACATATTATAACAAAATAATAATCTAATATTAAACTAGTTATTTAACTAGACTTTTTCCTGCTATTAAATAAACTAAAGTAATATTTTCTTCTCTCAGAGTTATCATTGCCAATTATGATAAAACCCCCAATTATCAGTCACTTTAATTTTAATAGTTATTGTTTGAGAACTAGTATAATAGTGATAAAGCACGTGGGGATCAGAATCATTAGGCCTATTATTTTGATTAACCAAATTCTGTTGACTACCATCACCCCAGTCAATGATTAGATCTCTTAATGGTTGTTGCTCCTTATCAATTGTGGTTGTGAAACTCAATTTGTATATCCCTGGACTAACTGTCAGTGGATTACTTAAAGAACTACCATTAACTTTAACGTTAGCTATCTTTGGCAAAATGTATTTCCAATATTTACTAAAAGTATCATCATTCTCCGTCTTATGACAATCACGAGTTGTACAATTTCCACTTCCACCGTTATATATAGATTCGTAATAACTGCTTTCATCTGCTGGACCGTCACTGTCATAGCCTTTAAATGACTTATAGCTATCATTCTCAAATAGATAACCTTCATATGAAGTAAGGAAGATGTTCTTTAAAATATTGTCAGCTTTAAAACTCAAGTCTTTAGTTCTTTCATATAAATATTTTCCGTCCCATAAAGGGACACAAGTTCCATTAACACTACCACAAGAGTTTTCATTAATAAAAGAATTAACAACGCTTTCTTCTTCGTCAAGGATACAATAAACATTGGGATTTAAGCTACAGTAACCAATATTTTTACAACCTTCTCCAAAGCACCCATAAGGCCTACCAGCAAAAGCTATCTGATTAATTTGATCAGAGTAGCGATTTCTCAGTTTAATACGTGGACTAGCAAAAATATTATAATTATCTGGAATAGTGGCTGCTCCAAAAGGGATTAATTCGCGATTACGGCCATAAGCAGTGAATTTAAATAAATCTCTCCTAGTGCACGGATTTGAATTTCCTAAACAAATTGGATCATCACAGGGAATTGACGTAAGTATAGAGCTAGTCTCATAACACCAACCCACATACTGATCATGACACAGGCCCCTACATATAGTATCTTCGTTACAGCAGTCAGGCTGAAGAGGGGTTTCACATATTTCACACTTTGCAATACATTCCTCTTTCTGGTAGTCACACTGATTACTTGTACCATAATAAGTATTTCCACTTCTAAAGAATAGAGGCGTTTCAAAAAGATATGCGCTGCTCTTACTAACTCGGTTAGCCCAAGCTTGATTATTACCAGCCGAATCAACTACCTGAGTAAAACGATTACAAGTTGGATAATATACCTTTTCAGGATCAGAAGAAGAAATAAGGCCTAATTCATCCTCTATAATAGTGGGATAATCTTTATCAAAAATTCTCACTGGCGGATTAGCATTCTTGCTCTCATCTAAATTAGTACAAAGAACATGCTGAGGAGAATCCAAACAATTAGAATTATAGGCTTTCATTTGAAGCCCATTGTAAGGAGCCCAACCTTCATAATAGGTGATTTCACAATCAGAGTTCTCTGCGGCTGGAATTATTTTTTTGGTAACTATCCGCTTACCTTCATAAGTAAGCATTTTATCAAGCCGAGGGACACACCAAGCACGATTATTGTGGTCTTCTATTTGATTAACAATATAATAACCTTCAGGACAATATTCATTTGCCACACCATACCAACTACAATCTCCAACAAAGCTTATGCCTGTTGCTCCAGGAGGTTGACCGCTTTGAAAATCAGGTAATCCAAATGATGTAAAATCACCATCCCAAAACTTATTAGCCGTCCTCTTTTCTACTAATTCAAAGTTGCCATTAGCTTCAGTACAATAGTTTAGTGGGAAAGCCCCTTGATAGCCTATACTAGACCGACCTGACTTAAGACTGGCCGATATCTTATCAACTGGATACCAGAGAAGACAAACATTTTTGTTAGCTGGATCGTGTTCTAAACAATAGCCAAGCCAACCATCTTGTATCACCTTGCTGTTAACACTACTACAAGAAACAGAATCTTGACTCGGATACAGGCGACATTCTTTAGCTATATATTTCCCTCCCCCTACTTCTAAAACTGGCTCAATATTAATGTCATCAAAATAGACATAACGCTCTTCAGCCCCACTCTCAGTTGAACTCGCTGAAAGAAAAATAACTATTTTATCAGCATGAATATCACCACTCCCATTAAACTTCATTATCTTTCTTTCCCAGCCCTGGTTAGAACTAAAGACTTCTCGAGCAATGGGGACTTCATCCTTATAATTATTTCCAATTTTATACCCATAAATCGAAACCTCAGCTTTAACTCCACTGTCTTTAGTGTTAACTAAGAAATTTAAATAATTTGCCGAGCTTGTGGGAATGGTAATCGGAGAATTAATTGAGTGGGGGATAATCCTGTGTCCTTGCATAACCTTTAAGTAGGCTCTGCCTTCAGCTGGATAATCTGTAGGGGCATTAGTTGGTGAATTAACAATAGAATCATATTGCAAACTAACATCAAAATTACAATCTTTCCAATCCTTAGTTTTACAATATAGACTAGGGCTGGCTTCTTCAAAATTAAAATGAGCCGTAGTATTTATTCCTACTTCCCCCATTCTTGATAAACTGTATTTATCAAGAACTGAATAACCAGTTAGTTTGCCTAAATTAGAATTATGTTCTGGAGTGACTATCTCATTATTTGCTTTAATAAAGTTAACACATTCTCCTTTATCATCTAAAACATTACACTCACCTACAGAATAACAAACTTTTTCCCCTGCTTCATCATAAGCATAAGTCTTACAATCTAACCAAGAGGCGCAAGTTCGATCAGGTCGGACTTTTAACAAAACATTAGAGTCACAATTACCAGCTGTACAATTTACTGGTTTCTTGCCACTCGTGCTAGTAGCTGCATTATAATAGTCAGTAAGTGGTAGGAGTCCTTCACCGCCATTCATTATTCTTTCATTAAGGAGAATGCAACCATTTTTTTGATTAACTAGCCCATTGCACAAGCCTTTATCCTTATTAACCTGCTGCTTAAATTGATAGGCAATAATTGCTTTCTTTAAGACAATTTCATGATTTATATGCGCCCCATAGACAGTCACAGAACTATTATTTCGTGAATGGAAAATATATCGTTGTGTCGGAGTAGACGATGAAATAGTTAAATTAGGATTGCTAGTTCCCAAATAATTATCTTCTTGGAGCACAGAGACGCCTGATGATACAACTCGAACATTATGTGCTAATGAAGTTTCTGTAGTGTTGACTGAGAAAATATATAATGAATTTGGTTCTATTATAACTTTTTGGTTGATGCCACTGCCAGTCCCGCTCCAAGCATTGCTATTATTTTCATAACTAGGATCTATAATTAAATTACTAGAAAAAGAACTAATTGGATCAATATATTCAGAACAGCCAGACTGAACATCTTCACAAACAGCCACTGACTCACTAGGTACTGGCACCTGTCTACCTCCACCACCATAACCAAAGGTCTCAAAATATGATACTGGACAATCATAATCATTATTATCCATTATGCAAGGTCGATTACCAGGACAGTCATCAGCACTAGTACAAATTTTAGTGCCTAATTCATTAGTATCAATTTTACCATTATTATTTATATCGCATCTTAAAACTGGGGCCTTATACCAATTCTTACCCGGTGTTTCTGGATCATTACTATTCCTATAGGTACAAAGATTAGTACCTGGTTTTTTGAAATAGCTAACCCCACCACCATCAAAATCGTTCCAAGCTTCACAACCATCATCAACATAATCACAAATAATCGAATCGTATTTATTAGGGTTATTGAGCTTATAAACATCTGACCAATTTAAATTATGAGCCGAATCTACTGCTTGACCTAAAAGAGAACAGCCTAAATCAGCACTATTACACATCTTGGTTTTATCATAAACGGCATAAATGAAACGATCTCCCTCCACTTTAATACAGCCTGGCTCCTCAGCTTCACAAACCTTGTCATCATCAGCATCTTCCCAAATATTAGCTTTGAAACTATCATAATTTGCGGTATCAATCATCTTCTCACAACCGACTGATGAGTTCTGACAAAGTTTAGTAAACTGTCTTAAATAATGAGGAACCTGATTCCTATCAAGGTAGGCTGAACAACCTAAGTTATAGTCTGAGCCTTGATAGCGATCCAAAATATCGTAATAGCAAATATTTGGCACCTGACTAGTTCCCCTAATTAGATAATAGCGATCAGTAATTTCAGTTAAGATTAAATTATCTATATAGAAATCATTATCAGCTTTAATAATTAAAGCTTCCTCAGCATTAACTGAATGATCTAACTCAGCTAAATTAAGCTCAAAGCTTCGCCACTCTTTATCGCCACGAACAACAAAAGTATTACTAACACCAGCCATAAAATATGATGTTGATGATGTTGCCAATTCACTAGAGTTCGAGAAAGCAATAGAAACATTAGTATTTGTTGCGGCACTAGCGGTAAACTTTAAAGTATATGATTTACCTGTTTGAACACTATAAGCAACTTCTTTCTTAATATAAGATGGTGGTGTCGTCGATGCATTAGCCTGATTAATTAAACGATTTAACTGAACAGCAGGCGAAGGGTTTGAGTTAGGAACAGGACTATTAGCTCCTTTATCATACATCATTGATTGACCATTATTAGAATTGGCAACTGGAGAGTGGAGTGGTTTATCACCGTAACCATCCTCCCAGCCCTCTAGCCCATAATCAAAACTGTTAGCAAATATTAAACGGGTATTATTTCCTAAACTACCATTATATTCACGGCAGCCATTATCAAGCGCCTGACAACTTGTGCTTTCGCTAGGAATTGCTTGATATAAACAAGCTTGATGATAATCACTCCATTCACCTCCATTCTTACAAACATAACACTGCAACCTAGTTGCATCCCAATGACCGTCAACGTCATTGCAGTCAGTACCATTAATAATAGTTCGATCAATATTATTTTCACTCAAACGATAACTATAACAATCTTCAGAACAAGTAACAGTATGAGCTGTTAAACGATATGCTATGTCTCCTTCCTTATTATAATATTCTCGACAATCAGGGTTAAACCCTGGATCACTTGGGGTCAGGTTAAAAGAAGTGTTATTACAAGTACCTGAATCATCATTAGTAGAGAAGGGAGTTCCAGAAGCATTTGTCTTTAAAGTCACTGATTTCAACTGATAGCCACTCTCTTCTGTCCCCACCCAGTGATAGAACTCATCGCATTCATTACCTGGCTTAATACATTGTTTAAGTTGACTATAATAGGCCCGAGTTTCCCCTCCGCCAGCCACTTCATCTAAATTAGTGAACTCACTACAACCAACAGCTAATGCCCCACAAGACTGACTATTTTTTGGTATCATTTTTTCTGCCTGTGGAGAATAGAAATAGTTATCTCGAGAAACATAAAGATTATAGCCATCACAATTAGCATCACAATAATCGGTAGTAATAGTCTTAGCTGCCACTGAAAAACCAGTACGTACTTGTGTGTAATGGTTACAACCGGCTTCATCAATATTACATTGGCGAACATAATTATTACAAACAAGTGGTGCATTTATTTTCAAACGATAATCAGGCTTACTAGAATTAGGATCCTCATAACATGTATTCCATAAATATTTAGGAATTAACTTTTCATATATTTTAGACGTGCCATAAGCTGAAAAACCAGAATCATAGGAATTCATTTCTAGTTTTAGATTTTTAACCGCAAACTCGGTTGCTCCAGCTGATTCATTATGAGCCGAAATAAGAAAAGCTAACTCTGATAAGGGTTTTTCACTCAAATCCCTAGTAACACTCAAATGTTGCCAATCACTGCTTGTCCCTACCTGCGCAGCAGCTAGATAATCATCCCCTAGAACAGCCCTTACTTGACTCCCTGTCTTTAAATAGACGTCAGCACTTAAAGTATAAGTTTCACCAGAGTCAATATTTAAATCAGCGGGAACTAAAGGGGTTATATTATTAGAATAAAGAGAGGTTGTCGAAGCTGTAGAACTAGCTAAAATGGCCTTCCCTGTAAAATTATTGTTTAATTCACTAGAGTCAATGATCTCAGCTGTACCAGTCGCTCCTGGAGACCAAACAGTCCAATAATTATTGATCCTACCCGATTCAGACTTATCACCTATCTCATCAGCGGCAAAATCAGCTCCCATAATTAAATTAACCTTAGATCCTTGCTGTACCCTCATAAGTTCATGACAGCCCTCAGAGTCAGCTGAACAATTTCCTAATTTATCATTAAAGTAGGGGTTAAAGAAAGGATTAGCAGACCAAGTTATTTGACCAGTACTTGTACTATAGCTACCATGGGTAGAATAGCGCTGACAGCCAACCGAATCAGCACTACAACCGCTATAATCAAGAGTATTTTCTAAATAGGAAACCTTCTTACCATCAGCATCATAAAAGGAGCTACAAGTATTATTAATTGGTTCACAAGTAGGAGAGTTAAAATTCCAAGTGCTTTGCTCAGATAGACAATAACCATAAGTTTCACAGCTGCCATCAGCATTCTCATTAATACAAGTTTTCTCATCTCCGCAATAGTCTTCTGCTCTAGTAATTGATATTTCATCACGCACAGCCTTATCTTCATAATAACTAGGAATAACATTAATATTTAAAAGCTGTGAACTAAAACCCTGAGCAGAACAATAGTTAAGTGGCGCTTTTAGCACCCAATCTGGGTCAACTAAACCTCGACACCAACTTTGATCAGCTACACTAAAGCCAGAACTATAGGAATTATATTCATCATGAGCGCTAAAGCAAGATACCAAGTCCATTAGGGTAGCTTTTTTATTATTAGAAGCTGCTATCTCCCAAGTTAGAGGAACTATACGATATTTTCTCAGAATTTGAATATTTCTTAAATTATAGGTACCCTCTGAAAAGTCAGTTGTAAATTGCCAATCAGCATGCAAACTACCTTGCTTCATTGCCTCAGCTACAGTTAATTTATCAATTGCTCCTTGCATAAAACGATCATCAATTACGCATTCAGTTGGTCCTGGATTTTTTCGATCCCGACAAGCATTTAAAGATGCTAGAATATCGTAATCGCCTTTAATACTAAAATCAGGCTCAATAATCTTAGCTAAACTCTCTACAACCTTTCCTTCGCCATAGCGTATTTGAGGATCATAATCAGGATTTTTAAAGTCATTAGCATTAGAAGTACTTTTAATAACATCCTTACCTAAATTACTCATTTGTGTATTAAAGAAACTAAGTGCTAATTGGTTTAAGAAGACATTAGCTGCATCAATTAAGGCATCACCAGTAAATTGTCCCATATTATTAATATACCCTTGCTCACCCATCTCAAGTTTTCTTTCGGCATCTTTTGGTGTTCCGATCATGTTCCCAGCAATATCTCTTAAATCTAAATACCCATCATCAGCAATTAATTTCTTTTCAAATTTTTTTATAGCTTTCTCTTCATTCTGTTTTTGACCAACACTCATTTGATAGAAAATACCCAAATCATTTGAATTTGGATTAAAAATATTTGAAAACTTTTGTAAAAAATGAGGGTCAGTATAATATTCATGTTGGCGTTTATATTCATCTTCCCAATTCTTCACCATCTCTGAAGCTACGCAATTAGGTGCTTGTGGCCTTTGATTGTCTACTAAATTTAAAGCAATTCTTAACTTAAAATCTATAGATGAAGGTTCACAAAGCAATGGTGCTAAAGGAGATTCAGCCACTTGAACTGATTGAGTCACTCCATCTCCACCAGTCATAACCCCACTACACTGCATTAATTCATCATAGCAAGATTTTTCAATATCAAGGGGGAGCCAAATATCCAAACATTCATTAAAGCAAGCTCCATATAATATGGCATCTGGTATTTTATTACATTTAGAAAAACACGCGTCTTGTTCATCGACCTTCCTTGCAGGACAAGCATCATAAGCCTTCTTACACTGCTCGTTCTGTTTAGTCCCCTTTCCATCAGTTTTAAAATCAGCATTTTTCCAATTTTTAACAGCTGATTCTAAAAAATTACCAGCGGCTTCATCACCTATTTTACCTAAATAGGTGCCCCAATCTTCAGTCACAAATAATGGTTTTTGGCCCTTACCACCAGAGCCAATCCATTTAGCGCTATCATAAGCAATTTTATTCATCGCCTTTCTAATTGCAGTTTGAAGCGCAGCTGCACCACCTTTTTCATAGGCTTTTTTTGCAAAATCAGTAATTGGTTTTAGAATATTGGCAATCCCTTGATTAACGTCTTGTGCATAAACAACTCGTGGTATAAGTAAAGAAAAAGAAAATGAAAAAACTAAAATAAGTAGGAATAGAAAGGCTCGATATCTTAAGCGAGCTTGATTAAATTTAGAGCGCTTAGGCATAGTTTTTCTTAGATAAATAAAGATGAAGATTACTCTTCAGATGGATCTATTGATAATTCTTTTGGTAACTGTGATTCATTTAAACCCTCTCTATAAATCACCAACAGTTCTTCGTCACTTAAATTATTTATTAAATTGGTATCGATTCCACTAGTAATCAGTAGTGCTCTAATATTTTGAACATTAGCCTCACCACTAAGCAGAGTCATCATTACTTCCTCTAATTCATCGGGCGTATCTGAAGACAGCTCAGAAATTTCTGGAACAAGAACAATGCTATCTTGAGGTTTCTTTACTATTTCAATCTCATTGCTACAATCTTGTCCCTCAGGACATAGTGGATCCGTCCCAGTTCTTACCTCATCATAATCACTAATGCCATCGCCATCAGTATCAACTAAATAAGGAGAAGTATGATAAATGTTCATTTCTTCGGCATCAGTTAAGCCATCGCCATCAGTATCTAGATTGCCATCAGCATGCAAACTCGCTAATTGCTGAAACTCATCAATATGGCTAGCAAAATCTTTAGGTTTTTTATCTCCATAATCAAAGACACTAACTAAACGATAATTAATTTGCCAGAACCATAAGAATAGAATTGAAATACTAAGGAAAACCATGAAAATAAAAGCATTCTTCTGTTTTTTAGGTAAACTTTTCAAGAAAGAAGAACGAGGCTCTTTTTGCCTAGACTCATTATCATTATTATTTAGAGGCATAAACTAAAATATATAGACGAAAAAAATAAATTCATCATTGTCTAAATTATAACACAAAATCACTAAGCGCCGCAACTAAATGCAACCAATTGATTAATGATAAATTTTCTGCTCTTGATTTTAAATCTATTCCAGCTGTTTTAAAAGATTGATCAATCAAACTCGCTTCACATTTAAGACCAGCTATCAAATTATTTTTCAACATTTTTCTCTTAGCACTAAATCCAATCCGAGCAAATCTAAAAAATGTTTTTGCTTGCTCTAAGTCTTCTTTATTGGGACTACTCTTTTCATTAACAAAACGCAAAATAGCGCTATCTACTTTAGGGGCTGGCCAAAAATCAGAGGCTTTAACAGTTCTGATAATCTCCACTTGACCGTAATAGGCGAGGGAAAGAGAGAGTAAAGACATATCTGGTTCACGCCTAAGGCAACGCTCGGCTACTTCTTTTTGTAGCATTAATACTAAAGACTTTGGTGGTTTAATACTAGAAAGGAAAGTCCTTAAAAAAATAGAGCTAATATTATAAGGCAGATTGGCCACCACTTGATAGCTTTCATTATTTTTAAAATAATCACTAGGATTAAGTTTCAATATATCTTGATTAACTATTTCTACATTAGTAACATTTTGCGAATCTATTGCTAAACTTAAAATACTAGCTAAAGTATCGTCTAACTCTACCGCTACCACTCGCTTCGCTTTCAAAGCTAAACGAGCAGTTAAAAAACCTAAGCCAGGACCCACCTCTAAGATTGAGTCTTCCTTATTTAAATTAGCTGCTTTAATAATCGCTTCATAGATACCAGAGTTAATAAGGAAATTTTGCCCTTTGCTACGAGCTGGGGAGATATCATACAAGCGACATAATTCTTTAGTTTGTTTAGCAATATCTAGCATAGATTAAACCACAAAATTAATTAATTTATCAGGGATAAAAATTGTTTTCTTAATCTCCTGACCTGCTAACCACTTAATCGCTATTTCTTTAGCTTTAGTTATTACTTCTGATTCCAAAACATCTGCATCTAAAACTAACTGAGCTCTTAACTTCCCATTTACTTGAATCACATAATTAATAGTTTCCGCTTTTATCAACTCAGGATTATAATCGGGCCAAGAAGATTGGAAGATACTATTTGCTTCCCCTAAACGATGCCAAATATCTTCAGCTAAATGAGGAGCAAACGGAGCTAAAATTTGCGCTAATTTTTTTGCCTGTTCTAAAGAAATTGCTAAAACTTGATGAACTTTGAAATAGTCATTTAATTGATTAACTAAAATCATCATTGCTGACACTGCAGTATTAAAATGAAAATCTTCAATATCTTCCGTCACTTTTTTAATTGTTTTGTGTAACAAGGACAAGCTAAACCGATCTTCTCTAACTGCTGATTTATTAGATAAAAATAGAGAATTTAATTTATCTAAAAATTTTCTTGAACCAATTAAACTCTTAACATTCCAAGCTGCTGCTTGATCAAAAGGACCCATAAACATGACATAGATTCTTAAAGCATCAGCTCCATAGAGCTCAATCATATCATCAGGATTAATCACATTGCCCCAGCGCTTACTCATCTTGCGTCCATCTTGACCCATTACTAGGCCAACATGGCGTAATTTCTTAAACGGTTCAAGCTGACTAACAATGCCAATATCATATAAAAACTTATGCCAAAAACGGGCGTAAATCAAATGTCTAGTAGCATGTTCAGCTCCACCAACATAAAGATCAACTGGCGACCAATATTTCTCTCTATCTCTAGCCACTAATTCCTGTTCATTTTGGGGATCCATATATCGCAAATAATACCAACAAGATCCTCCCCATTGTGGCATAGTATTTGTCTCCCTTTTAGCTGGCCCTCCACATTGAGGACAAATTGTATTAACCCAATCACTAATAGTGGCAAGCGGTGATTCTCCAGTTCCAGACGGTTGATAGCTCTCAACTGGTGGTAGTATAACTGGCAAATCTTTTTCAGGCACTGCTACAACTCCACATTTTTTACAATGAACTAAGGGAATTGGTTCACCCCAATAGCGTTGACGTGAATAGACCCAATCTTTTAATTTATAATTAACCTTTCTGCGTCCTAATTTTTTTTCTTCTAAACAGAGCATCATTTTTTCTCTAGCTTCAAGACTAGGTAAGCCAGAAAAATGTGCCGAATTGATTAAAACTCCATCATCTGTATAGACGCTTTCAATCTCTGTGGAACACGCTACATTCTCACTAATCACCTGTTTCACCTCTAGCTGATATTTCTTAGCAAATTGCCAATCCCGCTCATCATGAGCTGGAACAGCCATCACCGCCCCAGTGCCATAAGATTTTAAAACATAGTCAGCCACATAGACAGGAATCTTCTCTTGATTAAAAGGATTAAGAGCTACAACACCATCTAAAATAATACCTGTTTTTTCTTTATTTAACTCTCCTCTCTCTAAATCACTTTTATGCTTTGCTAGATCAAGATACTGACTCAATTCTGGCCAATTTTGAATTTGATCTTTTAGTTTTAATACTAATTGATGCTCAGGAGCTAAGACCAAATAGCTACAACCATAAATAGTGTCTAAACGAGTTGTAAAAACGGTAATTTTATCTTCAAGATTATTTAAATGAAAATCAATTTCCGCTCCTTCACTCCTGCCAATCCAATTCCGTTGCATATCTTTAATTGACTCCTCCCACTCAGTTAAATCATCTAAGTCAGCTAACAATCTATCAGCATAATCAGTTATTTTTAAAACCCATTGTCTTAGTGGCCTTTGTTCGATTACACTACCACAACGCTCGCAAAGACCATTTTCTAGATCTTCATTAGCTAAGCCCGTAGAACATGAAGGACACCAATTAATAGGCGCAAATGATTCATAGGCCAAACCTTTCTTCCACATTTGTAAAAAAATCCATTGTGTCCATTTATAGTATTTTGGGTCAGTAGTATCTAACTCTCGACTCCAGTCATAGGAAAAACCTAATAAATCTAGTTGTTGTCTATACCTAATAATGTTTTTTTCAACTGCTATTTTAGGATGAACCTTGTTCTTTAAAGCATAATTTTCTGCTGGTAAACCAAAGGCATCCCAACCCATTGGATGCAAAACATTATAACCCTGCATCATTTTCATACGACTAATAATGTCAGTAGCGATATAGCCTTTAGGGTGACCGACATGCAAGCCTTCGCCTGACGGATAAGGGAACATATCTAAAATATATTGCTTCGGCTTTTTATCATCTTCAATAACATGATATAGGTTGATATCTTGCCAATATTTTTGCCATTTTTTTTCTAAAGAGAGATGTTGATACATAAGATAATAGATTATAGCTCCAAGCCGATTGGCGCATGATCCGAACCCTGCACTTGATCAAGGATATAGGCTTTTTTAAGCTGATTTTGTAATTTAATTGATACTACAAAGTAGTCAATCCGCCAGCCAATATTCCTTGTTTTAGCAGCCGTCCTAAAACTCCACCAGCTATACTGTACTCTATCACTATTAATTAGACGGAAGCTATCTAAATAACCATGTGATAATAGTTTACTAAACCACGTTCTTTCTTCTGGAGTAAATCCAGCATTGCCTTCATTTTCTACAGGACGAGCTAAGTCAATTTCATTATGAGCGACGTTAAAATCACCAGTAATAATAACTGGTTTATTTTTTTCTAACTTCAAAATATATTTTAATAAAGCATCATTAAATGATTGCTTATACCCGAGTCGCGATAATTCTTGATTAGCATTGGGAAAATAGACATTTAAAAGATAATATTCTTTTAATTCCAAGGTTTGTACTCTTCCCTCAATATCATATTGCTCAAGAGCTAAACCATTGCTTATATTAATAATGTCCACTTCTTCTTTAATTAAAATAGCGGTACCACTATAACCAGGTCTTTTAGCTCCATGCCAATAATTACGATAGCCTGGAATATTAATTTTTAAATCTTCTCTTTTCTGATCATCTATTTTAATCTCTTGTAAGCAAACAATATCTGCTTTTTGCGTAATTAGAAAGTCGAAAAAATTTTTCCTTAAAACTGCTCTTATCCCATTAATATTCCAAGAAATTATTTTCATAAAGCTTATCTCAATTTATAGTCGTATTAGTATTAATAGCCACAAAAAACTGAATATGTTATAATATATTTAATTAAGTAATAAACTAAGTATAAGATAAATATTATCTTTTTTCAACTAACCATATGAGTTTAGAAGAACGGGTAAACTATTTAAAATTAAAAGAAAAACATAAACGAAAATTGAAACCCTGGTATAAAAAATGGTGGGGCTTAATTTTAATTGCGGTCTTTGTTTTGATTATTTCTGGCTTGATCGCTTCTGGCATTTATCTTGTTAAAGAGGTTAAAAGAATTCAAGCAGGAAACCTGGATATTGAAACTCAAAAAGAACTAGATAGAATTACTCAAGCAATTGATGGGACTAGTGAACATTTCAGTTTAGGGCCGATCAACGCGCCAATAAAAATTATGGCGTTTCTTGATTATTCTTGTCCTCACTGCAATGAAGCAATGGCAACTATACATAATTTAAACAAAAAATATCCCACTGAAGTTCGTATCAGTATAAGAGACTATCCAGCCCTAAGGATGGCTTCAATTAATCAGGCATTGGCCGCACACTGTGCTGGCGAACAAAATAATTTCTGGCAAATGAGTGATAGTTTATTCGAAAACCAAGATATTCTAATTAATTTAAACGAAAGTAATATTGATTTAGAATTAAAAAATATTGCTAAGGGACTAAAACTAGATGAAGCTCAATTTGAGGATTGCTTAAAGAACAAAAAATATCTCTATCGCTTAAATGATAATTTCGCAGATGCAGAGTTTTTAGATGTTAAGGGAACCCCTACTTGGTTTATCAATCGTTATAAAATAACAGGCTATTATCCTGAGGAGAACTTTGTTAATCTAATTGAAGGCCTTTTAGCTCTATAGTATGATTAGCTTTCGTATTCATGGTCGAGGTGGACAAGGAGCAATTGCTGCTTCTGAGTTAATTGCCTTGGCTGCTTTTCACCAAGGTTTCTATGCTCAATCATTGCCTTTCTTTGGAGTTGAGAGAAGCGGAGCTCCAGTTCAAGCTTATGTCCGCATCAGTGACAGAGCAATTATTACTCACTCACAAGTCAAGGAGCCTGATTATTTGATTATTCAGGATGATACTTTAATTGCTGTTAAAGATGTTTACTTAGGACTGAATCCAAAAACTAAAATATTAATCAATAGTCAAGAAACCAGTGAAATTTTAAGAAAAAAAATCCGTTTGAAAATAAAAAATAACGACATTCTGACGGTTAATGCAAGTCAAATTGCTCTAAATATTATGAGAAGAAATATTATTAACACTTCTCTTCTCGGTGCTTTTTCAGCTCATTATAATTTACTTAGTAAAGAAAATTGTCAACAAGCAATTATAGATAAATTTAGCAAAAAAGGCCGTGGCACTGTTAAACTAAATCAAAAAATATTTCTTTTCACTTATGATCTCTGCCAAAAAAATGCCAATAACTAAGCGCCCCCTAACTAAAGCTGGTTCTGCCCAAGAGAATAAAACTGGATCTTGGCGAAAAGAACATCCAGTAGTTGATAAAAATAAATGTATTTCTTGCTCTTTATGCGCTAAACTTTGTCCCGACAATTGTATTTACATGCGTGAAACAAAAAAAGGTCACCTCATTGCTGAGCCCAATTTAGACTATTGTAAAGGCTGTGGCATTTGTGCTGAAGAATGCCCCGTCAAAGCGATTAGAATGGTCAAAGATTAAAATATTATGCCCTTAAAAAGGAATAAACAATTCATCAGCGGCTCTCAAGCAATTGCTCAAACTATTAAGGAACTCCAAGTAGACGTAATTTCTGCTTACCCAATTACTCCACAAACTCATATATTGGAAGAGTTAGCTCAGTTTAAAGAGGATCATCAAGCTGATTATGAATATATCCGGGCTGAAAGTGAATTTGCGGCTGCTTCTATTATACTCGGTGCTAGTGCTGCTGGTGGTCGCACTTATAGCGCCACTAGCTCCCAGGGAGTCCTGCTTATGATGGAAGTTTTATTCAATGCTTCGGGACTAAGATTGCCCCTAGTAATGACTGTTGCTAATCGAGCTTTAAGCGCACCTATTAATATTTTTAATGATCACAGCGATGCCATGGCTATGAGAGACTCAGGTTGGCTAATGTTCTTTGCTGAAAATCATCAAGAAGCTATTGATTTACATATTATTGCCTATAAAATAGCTGAAAGTTTAGAATTACCAGTAGCTATAAATGTTGATGGTTTTATTATCACTCATGCCTATCAAGAAGCCTTTATTCCTAATAGGAAAATCATTGAATCATATCTACCAAAATACAAACCTATTCCTAACAGTTATTTAGACTCAAATAGGCCTGTTAGTTTAGGAGGATACTATGATTCCGTGCATTATCAAAAAACTCGCCAAGAATTAAGCAAAGATATCCAAAAATCACAGAAAAAAGTCAGTCAAGAATTTAAAGCCTGGCAAAAAATATGGCCAACTAAAAAAGCCCTTAAGTCAACTTATGATGATGGCTTAATTGAATATTGTGGCCCTAAAAAGCCAAAAGCTATTCTCATTGCTCTTGGCTCTCTTTGTGGGACGATTAAAGAAGCCATTAAGAGCGAGACTAACGTAGGTATAATTAAGATTAGAAGTTTTAGACCATTTCCAAAAGATAGTTTAAATAAAATTATTCCAATTAATTGTCAGCTGTATATTTTAGAAAAAACTATAGCCATTGGTAGTTTTGGACCACTATATCAAGAAGTGATTTCTAGTCTTAATCATTTTAAAGGCAAAGCTACTAATTATATATTAGGCTTAGGTGGTCAAGATATTAATGAAGCAGATATTTTGAATATTATTAAGGCTAATAGAAGCTAGATCTAGCTTAAGCCAAAAGTTTATGAAAAAAAGCCATTGGAAAAAACAATTTACCATATTCATTGCTTTATTCTTGTTTTCTTTTATATTCTCTTTTAATTTAGCTCAGGGTGAGTTATTACCTAGTGTCAAAAATCCAATTGAATTTCAAGCCCAAACTACCATTCCTGGTGTTTTTACAAAAGGTGAAAAAATTCCAATAAAAAAACAAGATACCAGTTTTATTGCAGATATGATTAAGAATTTCTATAGTTACGGTATTGGCATCGCTGGCATATTGGCCGCTATTATGTTGATGGCTGGTGGACTTGTTTGGCTAACTTCAGCTGGCAGCAGTGACAAAATTTCCCAGGCTAAGAATCTCATGTCTGGCAGTATTGTTGGCCTAGCATTACTCTTTAGTTCCTGGATAATGCTCAGAACTATTAATCCAGCTTTAGTAGATTTCAGGATAACAAGTATTCATACGATCGAAAAAGTTACAAGGGGTTGTTGTGAATATAATAATAAAGCTGAAAGCATGGATACTAAGGATTGTAAATCACATAATGGAAAATTTTTTCCACCTGATGACCAGGGTTTTTATAGTCCATATAAAGGGAACTGCTCATTAAATAAAGTTTCTTGTAATATTGCCACTAGTCCGATTACTAATAATGTTTATCTTTGTTTTGAATCTGATGTAAAAGTAGCACCTGGAAATAGCCTTGGACAAGAACTTAACCCTGGAAGATGCGCTAATTATAAGGAATGTGATAATGTTTTTACTAGTTGTCGTGATGTTGAAGATGGTGAACGTCCCAAAGACGCAAAAGGCAGAAAAGCACTGACAAGTAGTTATTGCTTCTACGAGATGTGTTATGTAGGGCGTGGGAAAGAAGGCGAGCCTTGCGGTAAAAAAGGTGGCAGCTGTATCGCCACTTCTAAGTGTAAAGATTTGGGGGTGTCGGGTGACTATGATAACG
>Ga0265294_10004622_pt1 | contig 17148 bp, 12 predicted proteins | sample MunlanPumphouse3_FD_192504 | JGI IMG/M metagenome (GOLD analysis project Ga0265294, IMG submission 192504) | Groundwater microbial communities from a municipal landfill in Southern Ontario, Canada - Pumphouse #3 | ecosystem: Environmental > Aquatic > Deep subsurface > Groundwater | place...
AGGTAAAGGATAAATAATGGTAAAGAAGTATAAACAGATAGAAGATAAGTTCTTTGCAGAAGAGAATTTAGAGGTTTTATATCAACTATTTAAATTAAAGAACCTATTGCGGCAGGGTTGGCTAAAGCGCGACATAAGTAAGTTAGAGGGTGAATCTGTAGCAGATCACACATTTGGAACAGCCATGACTGCTTGGGTTTTAGCTAAGCATTTTGAATTGGATTTAAATATGGAGAAGGTGCTTAAGATGTCTTTGGTCCATGAGATTGGCGAGATTTACGCCGGTGATATTACTCCTGTTGACGGTGTTTCTCAGACTGAGAAATATGACAGAGAGCTGGCAAGTATTGAAAAAGTGTTTGCTAATTATAAAGGCGGTGCTGAATTCATCTCTTTGTGGAAAGAGTTTGAAGAGGCTGAATCAGGTGAAGCAATTTTCTTAAAACAGATAGATAAATTTGAAATGGGTATCCAAGCAGCTATTTATAAAGGTCATGCTAATCCTAAGATGGATGAATTTATAGAGTCAGCAACTAAAGTTATGGATTCCCCGGAGTTACAAAAGTTGTTTAAACAAGTAATTAATAGAGAGGAGACAAAATGAATACTTTGATTATTTATGCTACCAAAAATGGAAGCGTAAGGGAAGTTGCTCACTTACTCAAAAAAGAGTTGGCAGGAGAAGTTAAAGTAGTTGATATCGTCAATGAGAAAATTACTGATATCTCACCCTATGATAATATTTTAATAGGTTCTTCGGTCTATTTTGCTCAAATTCATAGAAAGATAAAAAGTTTCATCTATTTGCACCGTCCAGAGATTCTAAACAAGAAATTTGGTGTTTTCCTGCTTGCCGGTGAACCAAGCTTAGATCTTATGGAAAGGCAATTAAGAGATACTATTCCTAATGATATTTTCGAGAAAGCTAAAGCTATAACCGTTATTGGTTCACAAATGAAGCTAGAGGAGTTTTCCTGGATTGTGAGATTTATTCTTAAGCATTTCAAGAAGATTAAGTGTAATTATAAAGATATTGATCAGGGGAGGATAAGGGAGTTTGCGGAGCTGTTTAAAAAGTAAGAAGAATGAAGGATTAGCCACTGAAAACACTGAAAACACTGAAAATACAGAAGAATGAGGATGAAACCACCGATAACACCGAGGAACACCGATAAGAAAAAGACTTTTACGAATTAGAAGGCTAAGACGAATGCGGGCGAGGCACCCACAGTCCCAGTAAGAGAAGACCACACCCCGCCGAAATTCGGCACCCCTCTCCAGAAATTCACTTCGCGAATGAAGAGGGGATTTAAGAGGTCGCGTATCAACATTAGTCTTAATCCGTTTTAATCCGTGGCTAAAATTCAATTTCTTCTTTGTGGCTTTTGTGCCTTTGTGGTAAAATCCTCTTCTTTCTTTTCTGTGTTTTCTGTGTCTTCAGTGGCTAATTCTTCTTTTCCACCAACTCAATAATCTTCTGACAATGTTTTTCCCAGCTAAACTTCTTAACCTGTTCAAACCCGGTAGCAATCATCTTATTCTGTAGTTCAGAGCTTTGTAAAACAGACTTAATGGCAGCACTTATATCTTCAGGGGAATGAGGGTCAAAAGTAACAACCGCATCTCCGCCCACCTCCGGTAAAGACGAAACATTAGAGCAAACAACAGGTGTTCCACTATACATAGCTTCTAAGAGAGGAATGCCGAATCCTTCATAGAAAGAGGGGAAAGCATACAGAGAAGAGAACTTATAAAGAGCACCTAAATCTTGATCTTGCACAAATCCGAGAAAGAGAATTCTATCTTTATCTGCTGTTTTATTCGCGTAATCCATCACTTCTTGAGTCCCGCTCCACTCACTGCCGACAAAGATTAATTGGTAATTCTTCTTAATATTATTAGGCAGTAATTCATAAGCTTTAATGAGGTTTAGATGGTTCTTGCCGGGATGTTCAATCCGCGAAATATAGAGAATATAGCGATCTTCTATGTTGAACTTATCCTGTAATTGCTCTTTAGTAAGGTGAATAGATAACTTAGAGGGTTCATAGCCATTGTAGTTAACTTCAATCTTTGCTGCGGCAAGTCCATAAAACTTAACTAAATCTTGCTTAGTACTTTCACTGATTGCCATGATAATTTGAGCTCTTTTCAAAAAGAAGGGGATAATTCTCTTGATATAAATCATTCTCCAAGCATCATATTTATTAGCAATATGGAATTGGGAAAGGTCATGAAAGGTTACCAGGGTCTTCTTAGAATAGTGAGCAAAGAGGCGTCTGTTACCTGCAGGTAAAAAGACGAAATCATAATCTTTCAAAGGAAGTGTGATAGGCAAAACAAAGAGGTGGTACGCCATACTAAGTGCCGGCTTGGAATATTTGTCGGAGATAATTCTAAATTTAATATTAGGATTCTTATGCGGGAAAATATAGCTGTCTTTTTCGAAAATAAGGATATCTAATTGATGTTCAAGAGAGAGATGCTTTACTACATTATTGATGTAATCAGCAATCCCTGATTTACCATTATCATACGCTAAAACAGATACTAAAATCTTGTACTTTTTCATTATTCTCCTATTAAGCTCTTGCTTTCCAGACACAATATCTCTGTAGGTATCTCACTGCTAAAGAGTAAGGAATCCACTGCATCTCTTTGTGTTTAGTAAGATAGATAACATCTCTAAGAAACTCCATTCCGCCGGAAACAACTACAGCTCTAACAAAATTACCTCTACAATCTCGGTAAATCTCTTTTTCAGCTTTGCCTTCACCGGTATATCTCTTGATTAAGCCTTTCCATTTGTAGTTGTGAGAGTGCTCCACGATAGAATCAGGTACATAGACAATCTTCTTGCCTAATTGTTTCATTCTCCATGACCATTCGATATCTTCGGAGTATTGAATAGTTGGGTTAAAAGGGTATTCCAAAATTACATCTTTTCTAATAGCAGAAGAGGCTAAAGAGAAGAAATGCTTCCACTTAGCAGATATCTTTCCATCTCCAAAAGCACGCTCATAATCTTTACGCACTAAAGGAGTCGCATCTTGACGTGGAATTTGGTTAGAAAACACAGCAATGGCTTCTTTATCTTGAGCAAAAGGTCGGAGCAAATTCTCTAACCAAAAGTTGTTTTGTGGAATGCAATCAGAGTTATTAAAGACAATAATCTCTCCGGAAGCTTTACTAATAGCTTCATTCAAGACTCTTCCCGGAACATAACTTCCCGGTGGTATCTGATAAATAATATCAGGGTTTGCTTCTTGAGCAACTTCATAACTTCCATCCGTAGAGCCAGAATCGACAACTATAAGTTCAAAATCCTGAAAACTCTGTTGCTTTAGCTTTCTTAAGGCATATTTTATATAAGGCATCTCATTATAAACTCTCATTATAATAGAAACTTGGGGCATATTATCTCCTAACGATTTATATCTAAGACTACTTTTGTTTCATTTAACTCTTCTGAATACCTGTTTCGTGTGAACTTCTCAGACCAGGAAAGCACCATGTAGAGTCCTCTACCGGAAACATCAAAGAGATCTTTTTCAAATAAATAGGGGTTATCATGGTTATACTTACCAATCTCAGGACTCCACTCTATTCCCTTATCCCACATTGTGATATGTAGCTTATGGTCTTCCAACTTAAATTCAAAAACAATGCGCGCATTCTCTTCATACTTATAACCATGTTCGATTACATTGTTAAGTAATTCATCAACAATTATCTCAACTTTGGCAGAAAGAGTAGCATTATTAGTCCAGGTAAGAATCAGCTTTTCACATTGTTGAGAAACAGAACCAACATCTTTCATGGCAGCTTTGACCCAAAAGATCATCTTCTTAACTTTGTTATGTTCGCCCACAAACTCAACAGCGGGAGAACTATCTTGAAGCTGAAAGGCAAACAAGGTAAAGTCATCACTACTCAATTTATACTTATTATCTTGTAAATACTGTTTGATTTTAAAAGGCAAGGTAACCGTATTGATATCCTGGAGGTCATTCTTTAAAATTTTGGTTAAACCATCAATTCCAAACTCATTACCATGAATATCTACGCTCTCATTTAAACCATCTGTATAGAGAAGAATTATCTTATTCTCAGCTAATTTTATCTTCCCCACTTCTGTTTCATCAAAGACATAATCACTTTTCCAGCCTATCGGAATTGTTCCTTTTTCATCATATATTTTCAATTCATTAGTATCAAGATTATACTCAATAAAAGGAGGATGACCACAATTAACATATTCAAAAGTCTTTTCTTCCACATCAACAATCCCAAATATAAGGGTAAAATAGGCATCAGTAGCTTTGAAAAGATCTTTAGATAAGATTGTGTTGAGCTTGGTCATTAAGGTAGTAATATCAAAATCATGCTTATGATCTTCAATTAAAAGATTTATTGTAGTTCTGACAGCGGACATAAACAGAGCGGCTTGCACTCCATGACCTGAAATATCGCCAAGATAAACGATGTAACGCGAATCACTAATCTTAATAGAGTTGAAAACATCACCACCCACATGATTGGAAGGGACATAGTCAGAAACAAAGAGCATATTTTGATCTAAGAATATCCATTCGGGAAGAATCATTTTCATAATCACAGAAGCTGTAATCATATCATCTTGCAAGGTCTTAAAGTAAACCTGCTTCTCTTGCTCGGCAGCCTTAATGCGCAGAATATTCTTTACCCGGGCTAAAAGTTCCATTGTTTGCCACGGCTTTCTAATGTAATCTAAGGCACCTGCCTCAAAACCCTTAGTGAGAGATTCATTATCTGTGCTGGAAGTAACTTGGATTACCGGCAATTCAGGATCAATATGAATCAGCCGTCTGCAGGTTTCAAAACCATCTAAACCGGGCATTGTTACATCCAAAAGAACTAAATCAAACTTTTCTTCACTTACTTTGTCGATTGCTTCATAGCCGTTTGAAGCAAAATCTATAGCATAACCCTCTTTAGTTAGAGTAGCACCTAATAGCTTCCTGATAATCTTCTCGTCATCAACAACTAAAATCTTTGCTTTTATATCCAAGTTGAACTCCTCAGTAAGTATCTTAAGCAGATCCCACAATAATGATATTTATATAAAATACAAGTTTATTGGTTCAATTTAGATAAGTCAATGAAAATATTATTTTCTTTCTTAAGAACCACACAGACCAGTCCTAAATAGTTCGACTGTTTTATTCTTTTATAGAAACTCCTTTGGGGAATTAAGACCACACCCCGCCGAAATTCGGCACCCCTCTGCGGAAACTTTCTTCGAAAGTAAAGAGGGGAATTAAGAGGTCTAACGAATGGTATTAACCGATGTGAATCGATTAAACAATTAAACAAATCAACAATTCAACAGCTTCTTATTCTATTCTTCCAATTATTAATTATTAATTATTCATTATTAATTAGAAAAAGAGTTTCTATTTGCTTAAACCGCCCTTCTGATATATATTATAAGCAGAAATAGGGAAAATGGTGAAAAAATGAATAACTTTAGTTTTTATAATCCAACAAAGATTATATTCGGTAAGGATAGTATAGATAAAATTGGTGTTGAACTTAGTTGTGCTAAATATGAGCGTGTATTGTTGTTAGCCGGAAAAGGATCTATTAAAAAAAATGGTGTCTATAATCAAGTAACCAAATCTTTGCAAGCGAATGGCGTTTCCTTTGTAGAAATGTGGGGTGTGCAGCCTAATCCAACTTTGGAAAAGGTTAGGGAAACTATTATATTTGCTCGTGAGAATAAAGTAGATGCTATTTTGGCTGTTGGTGGGGGAAGCGTTATTGATAGTGCTAAAGCAATTTCTGTGGGGTTCTATTTAGAAGATGTATGGCAGTTTATGCAAAGAAAAGAAGTAGCCAAGCAAGCTCTTCCTCTTTATACTGTTTTGACAATGTCCGCCACCGGTTCCGAAATGAACAGCGGATTTGTACTTACTAATACCGAAACCAAACAGAAATGGGGTTCCGGCTCTAATCTTCTGTTCCCTAAAGTTTCTATTATCGATCCGGCTGCTCAGTTTTCTTTGCCTTGGGAGCAAACGGTTAATGGTGGCTTAGATGCTATTGCTCATATTCTAGAATACTACTTTGTCGATTCGCAAGCAATTATCACAAGAGCAGTTAACAAGGCTCTTATGAAAACAGTTATTGCGATGTTAGACAGATTACAAACTAATCCTAAAGATTACTCAGCGCGAGCTAATTTAGCTTGGTCAGCCACTATGGCTTTAAATGGAATAAGTGGTATTGGTATGAATGGTGGAGATTGGGCGTGCCACACTATTGAGCATGCTCTTTCAGCAATTCATCCTCAGATATCTCATGGAGCAGGCTTAGGAGTAATCTTCCCTGCCTGGATAGAGTATATGGCGTTGAAAGATCCTGAAAGATTCGCAGACTGGTTTGAAGCTTGGGGAGAAACTAACACTATTACAGGTTTAATTGCAATGAGAAACAAGATTAGAGATTGGGGTAGCCCGGTTTCCTTAAGAGATTTGTGTATTCATAAAGACGATTTACCTACAATTGTAGATAAAATTATGGAGTTTCCTGTGATTGGTGGAATGAGTAAATTTAAGCGCGAAGATATAGAGGCAATCTTACTTCTTGCCTACTAATAGCAATAAGTATCATCTGTCCAACTCTCCTAAAAAACCCTGTATCCTATTAATAGATAAGTCTATCAGAAGCAATTGTGTGTGCAGTTTCTTCTGCTTTTCTTATTATTGCTACAATTATTTTACCTTAGCAAATGTTTTACTTGACAACTTATCTCCCCTTCTTGATATAAGGAAAAACTAACCTAATGGATACCTCAATGAACAAAGAATTAACTTGTAAAGAATTATGTGATAAGCTAGATATAAGTCTAAATACAATTAAAATCTATTCAGATTTCTTACACATTCCTTCGGGTACTAAAGTTTCTAATTCCTTGCTCTTAAATAAGAAGCAAATTAAAACAATAATAGAGATTGCCGGATATGTGAAGTTAGGTTATGATCAAGCTATTATTAGGGAAGAGTTAGCTGCTTCTCTCGCTGATCAAAAAGATGTTTCTTGCTTTATCTTTACGGATGTTCTTAAACTGGTTCCTGTACTTTTTATCTCTAATGATGAGAACAATGAAACTGTTATAAAAAACAATTCATTAACCCCAAGCTTAGATGAATTCTTGAATTCTAAAAAGAATATTTCCATCAGAGAAGTCGCAACAAAATTTAAAATAAATGAACAAGATATTGCTGAAATTGTTAAAGATGCCGAACTATGCAAACAATCAGGTGAAAAGAAAATTAATTATGCTCATGGAATAGCTGAAAATAGATTCTATCACATTAGGGTAACAACCATCCGTTCTACCAATAGCGATAATTCCTATTTTTTAACAACTATTTTCCGAGATTTCACAGAAGAATATATGACCAGAAAGAACATCTCAGACAATAACTTTGGTCTGCACAAAACTTTGGAAAGAATACCTTTTCCACTGCTTATTCTGGATAATGATAAGATTGTTTACTTTAATAACCATGTCCAACACCAATTCAAAAATGAGAATATTAGCAATTATACGTTTAGTTCACTTCTCTTCTCACTCTCCAATAACCATGAATTCGTTTCAGATGTCCTAGCAAAAAAACAACAATTCATCCTTTCTAACGAACATACCCGGCATATTGATAAAATAGATTTTAGCATTAAAAACAAGTATTTCATCTTCAATCTAAGCTTTTCTAAAATTGACAACAACCTTATCCTAGTAGGTTTTAGTGATATTACTGAAAAAGAAGAGCATCTCGGGAACCTGATGAATGAGAGAAGCCTCTTTGAGAATGGTCCTGTCATGATTGTAAAGTACATAGATACCAAACAAGGTAAGCAAATTGAATGGGTTTCGGAAAATGTTAAACACTTTACCGGCCTTACTAAAGAGGAGATTACTGCCAATAATATTGATTTAAACACTTTTGTAAGTGAAGAGATGTTACCTCAATTATATGATGAAGCAGATGCCTTCTATGCTAAGAAACAAGAGTATTATTCTCACTCTCCTTATAAAATAATTCGAAAAGATAAATCCGAAATCTGGGTTAAAGATCATACCCGATTGCTCTTTGATGCCAACAAAAACTATGTTGGCTACTTAGAGTATCTCATTGATGTTTCTGATATGAAGGCCTTTGAAGAAGATCTCAAGCAAGCTAAAGAGAATGCTGAAGATGCTAACAGAGCTAAATCTACATTTTTATCACACATGAGTCATGAAATCAGAACTCCTCTCAATGCAATTAACGGTTTTTCCCAGCTTATCTATGATATTGAAAAAGACCTTGATAAAAGAGAGAAATTAAAAACTATTGTGCAATCAGGAAATCATCTGTTGGATATTATTAACAACATCTTAGAGCTTTCTAAAATAGAAGCAGGTAATATCAAAATTCAGCAAGCGGAATTCTCTCTAAAAAGTGTGGTTGATGAAGTTCAAAGAATAGTTTCAGTAAGTGCTAATAACAAAGGTTTAGAGTTTGAAATAGTGAAATCTCTCATTATCCCTGATCGTGTAATTGGTGATGAGATTCAGATAAAACAGATTTTAATCAATCTTTTATCTAATGCTGTAAACTACACTGAACGAGGGAAAATCATTTTAGAACTGAAATATCAAAACAATCATGCGACCTTTATTGTGAAAGATACCGGAATTGGTATTAGAAAGCAAGAGATGGAAGCTATCTTTAATGCTTTTGAACAGATTCGTTCAGGAGATAAAAAAGTAACCTATGGAACAGGGTTAGGACTCTCTATTGTTAAGAAAATTGTAGATGCCATGAAGGGTGAAATAAAGGTTGATTCCAGAATTAACAATGGTTCCAGATTTGAAGTTACTATCTTACTTCCTAAAGGTAAAGAGGTTACACCAATTCAAAAAGTAACAAGAATTCATTTCAGTTCAAATTATGACTTTTCCCATTTAAAAATCTTAGTAGCTGAAGATAATGCCATTAATCAAAAACTAATTAGTTCTATCCTTAAAAGAGTGCATAACATCTGCGATATTGCTAAAGATGGTCAAGTTGCCTTAGATATGCTAGACCAAAAAGAATACGATATCCTGCTTTTGGATATTCAGATGCCAGTTATGGATGGTATGGAAGCTCTTAAACATATTAGAACTGATAATAAACATAAAAACCTACCTATCATTGCCTTAACTGCTTTTGCCATGGCTGAAGAGAGAGATAAATATATTGCTGCAGGATGTGATGATTTTGTTGCTAAACCTATTAATAAACTCGAACTTTATGAAAAAATAGACAGCTTATGTACCAAAGATTAAAAAACTAAATATTATTAAGAACCAGATAAATGAGGAAATTATGACAGCACCAATAAGCACTAAATTCTCTGAAGAGAGAGATCGCTTAAATAAAATCATGTCCCAATACACTAGCCTTAACACTAATAGATTCTTATCCTTAGATAACCAAATGTATCGTGATGGAGCTTTGTCAGCCAAAACTAAGGAGCTACTGGGATTAGTCTCTTCCCTTGTCCTTAGGTGTGATGATTGCATTAACTACCACCTAATAAATTGCTATGAGCTGGGTTATACTGAGCAAGAAATTGAAGAAGCTATGAGCATAGGGCTTTTAGTCGGCGGTTCTATTGTAATACCTCATTTAAGAAGAGCTTTTGCTGTTTGGGATGAAATGAAGAAGAACAATTAGTAATGAAGAAAGAAAGACCTTCACGCAAATTAACGCGAATTAAGACGAATTAATTGCATGTTGAATTGTTGATGATGTTTAATTGTTTAATCCATTGATGTAGGTTGCGATACCTCTTAAATCCCCTTGGGGATAAATAGTTTAGCCTGTGAGTTGAATTCTTGTATTTCAAGAATTAACCACAGGTACGGATGTCAAAAAACAGACATATCCCTGACGTGTGAGGGCGTAGCTTTATGCGAAGACTCAAGGGGAGTTAATAGAAAACGGTCAAACTATTTAGGATGAGACACAAAAACTGATCCTGCAAACCTATCACTAACCTGTAAATTATATTTTATTATTTGACATTATAATCATTTAATTTATAAGTGATTTATAGAATATATTATAGATACTTTTTAGTAAAGATAGAACTTTCAAAGTCTTAATGTTTAAATTATCTCACCAATATAACACACTATAATTAAAGCCATGATTGGTTAATTTTAGGCTCCAATCATAGAGGATGAAATATGAAAATAAATTTTCCGGAATTAAAAATGGGTAACGTCATTGCCAAGTTACCTATAGTTCAAGGCGGAATGGGAGTTGGTATCTCCTTATCCGGGCTTGCCTCTGCTGTAGCAAATGAAGGGGGAATTGGAGTTCTTTCTGCTGTAGGATTAGGTGCTCTCAGAGGAAAAATCAGTAAAGAGTCTGAAATAGAAGCTTTACGCGAAGAAATTAGAAAGGCTAAAGGACTCACCAATGGTCTTGTGGGGTTAAATATCATGGTTGCACTAACTAATTTTGAAGATTTAGTAAGTGCAGCTTTAGAGGAGAAAATAGATGTCCTATTCTTTGGTGCCGGTTTGCCTTTAAAGATGCCTTCTATTATGGATACTGAATTTATGCAAACTACTAAAACAAAATTTGCCGTCATAGTCTCGTCTGCCAGAGCAATAAATGTAATCTTTAAGACCTGGGCAAGAAAGTTCTCTGCTATTCCTGATGCAGTTGTTGTGGAAGGACCAAAAGCAGGTGGACACCTTGGATTTAGCATAGAACAAATATTCGACAAAGAGTATGAATTAGAGAATTTGGTTCCTCAAGTTAAAGAAGCGATTATCCCTTGGAGTAAAGAATTTAATAAAGAAATTCCACTTATTGCCGCCGGAGGAATATATACTGGTGGTGATATTCATAACATCATGAAATTAGGTGCTAATGCTGTTCAGATGGGAACAAGATTTGTAGCCACCCATGAGTGCGATGCCTCTGCTGAATTCAAACAAAGTTATCTTGATGCTAAGAAAGAAGATATTATTATCATCAATAGTCCGGTTGGCTTACCTGGTAGAGCTCTTAGGAATAGCTTCTTGGATTTAGTGAAGTCCGGCAAGAAGATGCCGTTTAGTTGTCCTTGGAAATGTCTCAAAACTTGTGATTATCATAAATCTCCGTATTGTATTGCTTCAGCACTCTTAAATGCTAAATTGGGTAACCTGACAAATGGTTATGCTTTTGCCGGTGCTAATGCTTATCTTACAGATAAAATAATCTCTGTTCATGAATTAATAGAAACCTTAAAACAAGAATATCAGCTTGCTGTAAGTGCTGAAATGCAGTAGTTGGATATTTAGAACATAGCTTAATAAGGGTAATCTTTTTGATTACCCTTTTTGTTTTTGCAAAATTAGTGAGGTTAATTATTTATTCTTTGGAATTATTAATTAATATGCTGTTTTTAAAGTGCAACTTCGCCACCTCATTCAGTTTCTCTTCTCCACACTTCTTAACAAATTCTTTCCCAGCAGTAATAGTCTGAGCTCCTCCACCTTTGGGAAGTTTCACCCCATAAAGCTTAGAGTAGTGTTCAATTCCGGCACTAAACTTATAGCGGGCAAGAATAGAAGCAGCAGCCACAGCCACATCGCGTTCACCCTGATGTGCTTGAATAATATCATAATTATCACATTTCTCAGAAGCTAAATAATATTCCACTAAGTTTTGCTTGGTAAATCTATCAACAAAAATACCTTCCGGGTTAAACTTCCTAACTAGCGTCGATATAACTTTTGAGTGAGCCCAAGCCAACAGATGATTAAGGTTTTTCTTGCTCTCTTTAAATCTACCATATAGCTCATTATACTTGCTGGGGACTAGCACAATCTGTTGATAATTATTAGGATATCTCGCCATAACCTTCTTGGCAATAATATCAATTTGACTATCCTTAAGCTCTTTACTATCTTTTACGCCCATTTCTCTCAGTGGGATTATATCTTCATAGCGACAGTAAAAAGCAGTAACAACCAACGGACCAAAGTAATCACCTTTCCCTGATTCATCACTACCTACCCAGCTCTTCCAGCAATGAAGATCAGTAATCTGGGGTGGGAAACTCATAGTCTGTTGCTTTATAATCACTTCGTTTAATCTCTTTTTCATTGCTTCACTTTTAGAAGAGACGGTAAAAGAAATTCTATCTTTATTCGCACTATAATAGATATTTATCTTACCTTTCTCATCAAGAAAAGAGTATTCTTGTTGCACTCCATAAGGAATATCTTTAGAATCTTCCAAGTGTAATCTCTTTTCTTTAGTAACTTTATCTAAATGCACTAATGCTTCTATTAATTTTTTATCCATATTTATATCCTTTAACAGAAAATTTACTATTAGCTAATTGTGTCAACATTAAACAATATTCCGAACTTTCTCAGGACTCCTAACTAAGCTAATTACCTATATTTTAATCTATTTATGATAAAATATTTGACTTCTTTTGCCTAATTGATTATATTGATAGTGGTAAAGGGGTAAGTATGAATAAAAACATTTTTCTACTACTTGAAACTAAAGAAGATGGTGTGAATAATTTACTGGGTGCCAGGAGTTCACTTACTCACGGTAAATACACTTTTCAGGATAACTTTGAAGAGATGTGGGCTCCTAATTGCGATGTCTATATTACAGGTTCAAAACTCAAGATTGTTGCCGAGTTAGCCGGCATTGATAAGAATTCAGTGGAAGTTATTTTCTCTGATAACTACCTCGTATTGAAGGGTAGTAGAGACTTTGGTCTTCCTGCGAATGATGTCTGTTATTACCATATGGAAATAGAGACAGGCAACTTTGAAAGAACCATTTACTTCCCGGAAGTTAAGCTTGTTGCGGAGAGTCATATCGTCTCTTTGGAAAAGGGTTTACTGAAAATAGAGTTTCTGATTGATTCTGACGAAGAGATTACAATACCTGTTAAATAGTAGTTCTATCCCGGTTAAATATCTGATTTACGGCTAATTATCAATATTTAGAAAGGGTGTTTTAATATTGACAAATAATCTACAATATAAATATTGAGCTTACTGAAGATAATTATGATGATTAGTTCAGTATAAATTACCACCGTTTTGAGGAACCTTAGGGAAAGTATGAAAAATTATTTGATGTTATTGGTATTTATTGTTACAGTATGGGGTTGCCAAAAGCAAGAAAATATAAAGGCAAACATAGAATCTGGAGAAGCAGTTGCTGATACCACAGGGTATGCAGAGCTCTTCTCTAAAGGGAATGTAGTTACTAAAGCCTATTACTACGAACCACTTCAAGATACTATTTATGTTGATTACGTTTTTGAAAAAGAAGAGAACGCAAAACCCGATTATATCCCCGAAAGTTACTTCATAGTTACCGGTTTTTCTGCTAATGTGCAAGATAATAAGTTCAATAATGAATTAGTAAGATGGCAAGCATTAGAAGAAACTAGTTACCTTGAGACTTATGGCACAGGGGAACTTAAGAAGTATTTTGTCTCTTTGGGAAAATACCACTCAATGAAAGAGGTAATAGCTGCGTTTAATGAGTTTAAGCTTAAATACCCCAATGAAAAGATTAACTTCTACTCTATCAACCAATAAGGACAAGAACAAGCAAAACAGACTAAGATATTTGTATTTTAGCCTATCTGTTCGGAAGTTTAAAGAATAGAAGTAAAGAAACGGTTAGAAAATTGCATTTATATTAGTAGTATAGAGAAATTATAATTATAGATAAATAAATTAGGAGAAAACATGAAAAGAATTATTTTGTTATTTTCTTTGTTACTTACACTTACTCTGGTAATGGCAAGTCAAGAAAATATAATGAACCTACACCAAAACAGCATTATTCTACAAAGCAATGATGCCTATGGTTTAGATATTGGATATGAATTAGGCAATCTAGAAATATTGAATACAAATACACGCGGTGGAAGTTATTCTCAAGTAACAGCGTCTGAATTCTCTTTAACAGGAGATGAAGGCTTACCACAACTTCCTTATAGTCAAAAGATCATCTCTGTACCGGTCGGTGCAACAGTTGAAGCTTTTATTGAGATCCAATCTGAAAACTCAATTAACCTGATGAGCAAAGGTTTTACTAATAAAATTATGCCTGCTCAACCTTCTGTTGCCAAGAACGAAGATATAAATTCACTTCCTTTCATTATGGATGAAACTACATATACCACTAATCAAGTTTATAGTTACAAAACAGTAATTGTTAAGGAAATTGGTTTTTTAAGAGGTATGAGACTGTTCGAAGTTAATTACTATCCTATCAGTTATAATCCTGTTTCAGGCGAACTTAAAGTTATTAACAAAGCTAATGTAAGAGTTGATTTTGTAAATGGCGATATCTCTGCAACTGAAGAGTTGAGAGCCAAAACTCGTTCTTTCATGTTTGAAGGTATCTATTCAAAAAGCGTGTTTAACTATACCCAGGATAGAATGTCTTTAGAAAGCTATCCGCTCGGTTATGTGATTATCACTCCTAATATGTTTTTGAGTACTTTAGAACCTTTCATTACTTGGAAGAAAGAACAAGGTTTCGATGTCATTATTGGCATTACCGAAACTATTGGCTCATCAACCACTGCCATAAAGAACTATATGCAAGGAATTTGGAATGCTGCAACAGTAGAAAATCCTGCTCCTTCTTATCTTTTAATAGTAGGTGATACCCCTCAGGTTCCTGCCTTCACAGGTACTACAACTTCCGGTCATGTTACAGATTTAAATTATGTTAGATTGAATGGAACCGACTTCCTTCCTGAAATGTATTATGGTAGATTCTCTGCTAACAATATTAATGAACTAATCCCGCAAGTTAACAAAACTTTAATCTATCAGAAATTTGAAATGCCTGATCCTTCTTACTTAGACAGAGCTACTCTTATAGCAGGAGTTGATAGCTATTGGGCACCAACTCATGGTAACGGAACAATAAACTACGCAACTAATAATTACTTTAATGCTGCTCATGATTTAGATGTTACTGCTTATCGTTATCCTCTATCAGCCAGTAGTTCTTCGAATATCATTGCTGATGTGAATGCAGGTTTAGGCTACCTTAATTATACTGCTCACGGTTCTGAAACAACCTGGCATGATCCAAGCTTTACAATTGGTAATGTTAATAGCTTAACCAACAATAACCAATATCCAATAGTCATTGGTAACTGCTGTCTAACTAATCACTTTGATACAGGGACCTGTTTTGGAGAAGCTTGGTTAAGAGCTACTAACGGTGCTGTAATTTATATAGGCGGAACTAATAGCACCTATTGGGATGAAGACTACTGGTGGTCAGTTGGTCATTTCACTCCAACCTCTACTGCTAACCCTACTTATGCAACTACCGGTTTTGGACTCTATGATGCTCTGTTCCACGAACACGGAGAAGCTTTTGAAGATTGGGCTCATACTGCCGGTGCCATGATTATTGCCGGTAATATGACCGTTCAAGGTTCTTCCTCGTCTCGCAAAGACATGTATTGGGAAATCTACTCTATCATGGGAGACCCGTCCACAATGCCTTATATTGGCGTTCCTGCAGTACAAAATGTAGAAGCACAGTCCACTCTTTTAGTAGGCATGGATTTCTTTGATGTTACCGCTGCTCCTTACAGCTATGCTGCCCTCTCACTTGATGGTAACTTAGTTGGCACAGTTTTAACTGATGCTTCCGGTAATGGTACAATTAACTTTGAACCTCTCAGTGTCCCCGGCGTAGCTAAATTAGTAATTACTAATTCTGAATACCAACCATATTTCGGGGAAGTTGAAGTTGTTCCTGCTGAAGGTCCTTATTTAGTAATTAATAACCAACAAATCACCGGCTTTGTTGCTGCCGGAAAGACTTTAGATATGTTCATTACAGTCGGCAATGTTGGTGTGGAAAGTGTTTCTAATGTTGATGTCTTAATCAGCAACTTTGATGGCAACGCAACAATTAGTAATGCCACAACCACTATCCCGGCAGTCGCTGCTGACGGCACTTATCTTATCCCTTCTGCATTCCATGTCACTCTCAGAGATGGCTTGATGAATGGTGAACTAATCACCTTACACTTTACCTTCACTACTGATGAACATTCTTGGGAATACGATCTTAATCTTCGCGCAATTGCTCCTGTTATTGAAGTTAATCAAATTTCAGTTTCTGATAATGACAACAACTTGTTAGACCCGAACGAAATAGCAGACATCATTATCTCTTATGAAAATACAGGAACTTTTGTAGCAACTAACTGCGTTGCTAATATTAGTTCTACTACTCCCGGCATAACTTTCCTTGCCAATAATATTGCTCTTGCAGACCTTCCTGTTAATGGTTCAGGTCAAATAACCGTTCCTGTGCAAATATCTCAATATATAGCAAACGGTACTATCGCTGAATTTACAGTTCAATTCGTGAGTGCTAGTAATGTCCAATCTTCCGAGAACTTCACTCTACCTGTCGGTTTAATTCTCGAGAACTTTGAATCCGGCGGTTTTTCATCCAACTACAACTGGGTTGCTCCTACCTGGAGTGTCGTCAATACCGGTGCTTATGAAGGTTCATATTGTGCAAAGTCCAATGCTATTGCTAATAATACATCAGCTACTATGACAGTTCAAATGGTCGGTTTAGCTGCAGGACAAATCACCTTCTTTATTAAAGTCTCTTCCGAAAATAATTATGATAAACTTATTTTCTATGTAGATGATACTCCTCGAACTAACTGGAGTGGTGAAGTTGCCTGGCAAGAAGTTTCATTTAATGTTACTGCCGGCAATCATACCTTCAAATGGGAATATAAGAAAGATTATAGCACTACCTCAGGAAGCGATTGTGCTTGGGTTGACTACATTGTTTTCCCATCTGCAGCTTCCCAGGTTTTAGAACCTTCAATAGCTGTAGATGTTAATGAACATGATTTTGGTAGTGTTATCAACGGTTCTGCTGAAACAACTATCACCAATAACGGAACCGGTATCTTAGCAGGTCAAATTATTACTCTTGAAAATAGTGTATTTTCTGTGGCTGCTAACGAAGGAGAACCTACTCAGTTGCTAAACTACTCACTTGATCCGGCAGAGCAGTT
>Ga0265294_10004623_pt1 | contig 17147 bp, 12 predicted proteins | sample MunlanPumphouse3_FD_192504 | JGI IMG/M metagenome (GOLD analysis project Ga0265294, IMG submission 192504) | Groundwater microbial communities from a municipal landfill in Southern Ontario, Canada - Pumphouse #3 | ecosystem: Environmental > Aquatic > Deep subsurface > Groundwater | place...
CTTTTTAAAACAAAAGTTTCTCTTTTATAATATGCTATAAATGTAAACGATAACAAATTTTTCGCCGATGATAATTTTTATCTATTTTTGATGAATACTCAGAGATGTGACTGAAAATGAAATCATATTAAATGGGGCATTGTCAGGGGAGAGTCGGGTTATTGACTTTCTTTATGATAAATATGCCCTTCAGTTGAGGTATTTTGCATATAAGTACCTCAACAGTAACTCAGAAGTGGATGATATTCTGCAGGAGGCTTTCGTCGGCCTGTGGGAAAACAGGAAGAGAATCGTTTCTGAGTTAATGGCAAAAGGTTTTCTTTATAAATATATCCGCAATGAAGCTGTAACAAGACTCAGAAAAAGAGATGTAAAGAAACGCTTTGAAAAATTTCACAACTTTGAAGAATCAGAAGAGTCATTTCTGGGGAATCTTATTGAAGCAGAGGTTTTGCATAATCTTTCACAGGCAATCAGCAGTCTGCCGGATTCATGCCGTACAATATGTCTTATGAGCCTTAAAGGGATGAAACTTCAGGAAATTTCCGAGAAGCTAAACATCTCTGTCAATACAGTCAAAAAACAAAAATCAATCTCCAACGCAAGGATTCGTAAGATAATGGAAGAACTTTTCCTGTTCCTCATTTCAATCTGATTTTACTGATTTCCTGTCAATCGTTTCTCCGTCAGTCATTTTCTCAGGGAGGCCGTTTCCTCCATCAACCTTCAACAAAATTTAATTTTTTTCAAAAAGTTTTTATTCCAAATCGCTCTTAAAGCGTATTAATAATAAATGCATGCAAAATGGAAAAGTCTGTAAACAACAGGATTCCGGAACTGATAACTCGTCATTGCCTTGGGGTCAGTACCGCAGAAGAGGAGGCAGAATTGAAGAACTGGCGCTCCGCTTCAGAATCAAACGAAAAGACCTTCAGCAGGATATGCTCCTCAGATTTTGTGGAGCAGGGACTGCAACATACATACCGCAGCGATAATGAGCATCAGCACCAGAAGGAGATTGTGGCGAAACGGATAAGCCGTATCAGGCTGCGCCGCCGTCTTGTAAGGTATTCATCCGCGGCTGCTGTTATAATTTTAGCTTTGGCTTTGCTGATTTTTGTCCCCGGGAAAAAAGTAAACTTTCCTGTGATAGAATATCAGAGCGTTCTTCTTAAATTGCCTTCCGGAGAGAATATTAAGCTGGAGAATGAAGAGACTAATCTTCTTTCTGACAATCTCCCTTCATCGGATATGGAATCTGATTCTGATAAATCCCTGTCAGAAGAGTTTACAATCATTGTTCCCACAGGTCTTACTCACAAATTGGTGTTACCTGACGGCTCCAGGGTGATGCTCAACTCAAACTCAGAGATAACCTACTCTGTCCCCTTCACCGGAAAGGAGAGGCGTGTTGCTTTCAAGGGTGAAGCGTGGTTTGAGGTCTCAAAGGATGCTTCCCGGCCTTTTATTCTCTCAACCGGAGGGCTTAATATTGAAGTACTTGGTACCTCATTTGCTGTCCGGAACAGCCTTTCAGAGATAAGAACCACTTTGGTTACCGGCAGTGTAAAGGTAACGGATCTTTCCGCAGGAGTGTCGCTGATACTTGAACCATCTCAGCAGGCTCTCTTCAACACTTCAGACGGTAAGCTCACTTCCCAAGAGGTAAATGTAGATGAATATATCGCATGGAAAGACGGATACTGGTACTTTGACAACCGTACGCTGGGATACATTATTGAAGAACTATCCCGGAATTACGGGTTTAAATATGAATTTGGTACAAGTGGTCTGGAAAATCTCCCGTTCTCGTTTAAACTAAAGCGCGAGTTCGATTATATTCAAGTACTTAAAACAATAGAAAAAACTAACCGGATAAAAATTGATGCCTATAAGGATAAGATAATATTAGAAGCAAAATAACAACTAAAAAGGGCGTTTGGATAAACGCCCCTGTCTCAAGGAAAACCGGCCACCCATCGCTACCCACGATAAGGCCAATTTTTTAAACCTTAAAAAACATTTAAATGTATGAAAATTTTTAGAAAGATGAAGCAAACACTCTTAATGTTGCTCCTTTCTGTGCAATCCTTCGCAGCAGTTTATGCCCAAAAGGAGAGTTTTACCCTTAATATGCGCGATGCCTCGATAAAAGAGGTTATCAAAGCAATAAGTGCACAGAGCGACTTCTCATTCGTTTACAGCGATGCAGATATTGCAAAACTGGAAAAGAAAAACATCTCATTCACAAACGAGAGTCTCACAAAAATTCTTGATTACTTTCTCACCCCTTCCCAATTGGAATATGAGATAAGTGACAATATTATCATAATTAAAAAAAGCAATGCCAGGCAGCCTCTACAGAAAAGGCCGCAACCACAGCAGAAAAGAGAGGTAAAGGGGATAGTTAAAGATGCCTATGGCAGACCTATCCCGGGAGTAGCCGTCTTTTTCAAGGGGACCAAAACCGGACAAGCCACCGATGTCAATGGGTCCTATACACTCTCTGTTCCTGATAGTGGCAGAGTGATGGTATTTTCTTGTCTTGGCATGAAGAGCAAAGAGGTGAGCTACAGGGGACAAGCCACAATTAATGTTGTTCTGGAGGAGGACGTTGTGGAGACCGGTGACATTGTTGTAACGGGAGTGTTCAATAAGGCAAAAGAGAGTTACACCGGTTCTGTTACCACCATTACATCCAGAGAAATACAGGCTTTCAGAGGCCAGAATCTTGTCCAGACTCTGAAAAACATTGACCCAGCAATCAATATCACTGTTGACAACGATCTGGGAAGCAATCCGAACAATGTTCCGCAGATTAACATGAGAGGGAACTCATCTCTCCCCTTAAGTGTTGAAGAGTATAACTCAGGGTTGAGAACCAGTGTGAACACTCCATTGATAATAATGGATGGTTTTGAGATTTCTCTTACAAAACTTATGGACTATAATGATGAAGATATTGAGTCAATTAATATTCTGAAAGATGCTTCTGCAACTGCTATATACGGTTCTCGCGGAGCTAACGGGGTTATCGTTGTAATAACCAAGGCTCCCCAGACAGGGAAACTCAAAATCAATGCACAGGCAGGTTTATCACTTGATATTCCTGATCTTGGAAGTTATGAACTTTTGAATGCATCGGAGATACTCGAATTGCAACGAGTTCAAAATCTTTATTATTCAGATAAGTCGAATCCTTATATTTATGAGCAGGAATCCTACGAAATGAGGCTTAAAGATGTTCTTGAAGGTGTGAATACCGACTGGTTGCATTATCCTGTAAGAACAGGTGTCAGTAAAAAATATAATATAAGATTGGAAGGCGGAAGGAATGAGTTTCGCTGGGGTACATCCCTTGCTTTAAACCAGACAGCCGGTGCAATGAAAGGTTCTCTCAGAAATAATTTCAACGGAGCTATTACTCTATCTTACACATATAATAAAATAATTTTTAAAAATCAGCTTAGCGTAGGAATAAATAAAGGGATTGAAAGCCCTTATGGAACATTCAGCACATATGCCAATATGCAACCTTACTACAAGCCTTATGATGAGTATGGGAAACTGAATAAAGACTTCATGGGACTATACTATACTTCAAGGGTTGGAAATCCACTGTATGATGCTACTTTAAATTCCCGCGACGAGTCCAGATATACTGAACTTATCAACAATTTTTCTATTGAATGGAGTATTGTAAAAAATCTGAATTTGCGTGCACAGATTGGTATTTCAAAAAATATCAGCGAGACTGATTACTTTCTTTCGGCAAGACATTCATCATTTGACACTTCTGAATATGAGACAGATGAGGGATATTTCAGGAAAGGCACTTACAGATATGGTACGGGAAACACTCTCAATTACGATGCTAGTGTTACAATGAGTTATTCTAAACAACTGAAAGAGAAGCATTCGTTTTATGCCGGTATCGACTATTCTTTACAAAACAGAACCGGGTATCAGTATAGATTTATAATTGAGGGATTCCCGAATGATAATATGGATTTTTTAGGAAGTGGGATGCAATATGAAGAGAGTGGAATGCCCTACGGTTCGGAGAGCACTACCAGGCGTATTGGACTGACAGCCAACATTAACTATATCTATGACAACCGTTATTATGCCGACCTCTCTTACCGAATGGACGGAAGCTCTCAATTCGGAAGCAAAAACAGGTTTGCTCCTTTTTGGAGTGTAGGTCTCGGATGGAATCTGCATAGGGAGAAATTTCTTAAAGATAGTGACTTCATCACTTCTCTTCGTTTAAAAACATCTTACGGGCAAACCGGATCACAGCAGTTCTCTGCTTATCAGGCTCTTCAAACCTATCAGTTTTATACCGGTGATAAGTATCTTAATCGTGGCGGAGCGTATCTTATGGCTATCGGGAATGAAAATCTTAAATGGCAGATGACTGATCAGTTCAACATAGGAACAGAAATTAGTATCCTGAATAGCAGGTTTAACGGTACATTTGATTATTACACAAAAAAGACATCTTCTTTGCTATCCTCGAGAGATCTCCCCAGATCCACAGGTTATGACTCCTATATTGACAATATCGGTGCCGTTACTAACCATGGATTTGAAGCAGGTATGAACTACTATATTATCAGAAATACAGAGAATGAATTAATTTGGATGGTAGGAGCTAAACTGGCATACAATAAAAATAAGATTTCAAAACTTTCTGAAGCAATTAAAGAGCAGACAGAAGAGTACAAAGCACAGGATGTTGATGTAAGCACTCTGTTTTATGAGGGTTATGCTCAAAATTCCATCTGGGCTGTCAGGTCGTTAGGAGTTGATCCCAGTACAGGCAATGAGCTGTTTCTTGATGCTAACGGGAATATAACTGAGACATGGTACCCTTCTGCAAAAGTATATTGTGGTATAAGCGAACCTCTTTACAGGGGCAATATCAGCTCTATGCTCAGATATAAAAATTTGACCCTGAATCTGTCTTTTGGATATAATTGGGGGGGGCAGGTGTACAATCAAACTCTAATTAACAAGGTTGAAGTTACACGGAGTGTTCTTGGTCAGAGAAATGTAGATAAGAGGGTCTTGAGCGAAAGATGGACACAACCGGGAGATCTGACCTTTTTTAAGGGGTTTTCTAATACTGCCACACGTGCTACTTCACGTTTTGTCATGGATGATAGTGTTTTTGAACTTCAGAGCGCATCATTGCAATATAGGATTGTGGAAGGGGGATTTCTGCAAAAGAATAATATCCAGTCTATTATTATCGGATTAAACACTTCAGATCTATTTTACTTTTCGTCAGTCAAAAGAGAACGGGGGACCAATTATCCTTTCGCAAGAAGGATTGGGGCATCACTATCAATTATGTTTTAATAAAAATTAATATCGCTGTGAAACGGACATAAAATTATTTAATCATTCATTACACCCAAGTGTATCATTAAATTATTTCATTGAGAGTTTTATACGATCCAAAAAAAATAAAAATTAACTTATGAAAAAGATAATAATATGTTGCATCACTCTCTCTGTTTTGGCAACTTCTTGTAACAAGTGGCTGGATGTCACTCCTAATAACCAGTCCACCGCATCAGAGCTATTTAAATCTTACTCAGGATTCTGTGATGCATTAAATGGTTGTTACATAAAACTTAAAGACAGAAGTATATATGGAGAGAGGTTGACAATGACCAATATTGAATCTATGGCTCAGCTTTGGAGGCCTACATCAATAAATTATCTTCCGGCTGATTACGAGCTAATGAATTTCAATTATTCGGGAGACAATGCAAAAGCTGCACTCAGTACGATATATTCAAGCCTTTACAATGTAATTGCTCAGGCAAACATGATAATTAAGCATATTGAAGAAAACGGATCAGTTTTTCCAAATCCTGCCACAAGATCGGTCATTGAAGGAGAAGCTTATGCCATAAGGGCTTTTTGCCATTTTGACATACTCCGCCTCTTTGGACAGTTGCCAAAAAATGCTACAATTCAAGTTTCTTTACCTTACGCAGAAAGGGTTTCAACAAGTGATCTACCATCCTATTACAACTATGATCAGTTTATTGTAAAAATAGAATCCGATTTTAAAAAAGCAGAATCATTACTTGAAAACAATGACCCTATATTTTCATATACTTTCAACCACCTCAATACTTTTGATGACCTCTCTGTTGATGATGTGAGCCTTGATGATGAATTTATGGGGTATAGGCAAAACAGGTTTAACTACTGGGCTGTTAAGGCATTACTAGCCAGATTCTATCTCTATACAGGGAATGGAAGTGCTGCTTATACAGCAGCTAAAGAGATTGTCAATGCAAAAGGTGTCGATGATAATCCTTTAATTACCCTGAGCGGACTTACTGATATACCTTACGGTTTTTATGCCTGTCCTTCAGAGGCTTTGCTTATGCTGAATTCATACTCCCTGATTGACTACACGCCTTCTGTTCTTGGAACAGGTTCTAGCCAGATAAGAACTTCTCATTATGTAATAACCCAGTCACAATTAAGCACTTTGTTTACCGGGCAGGATATTGCATCCAATAATCGATATACTGATATCTGGTCTCAAAATACTATGGATGTTTCAGGGGTAATTTACCCTTCGTTAAGGAAATATTACCATGATCCAATTACATTCGTAGATTCTTATGATTTAACAAAAAGACAGGTTATTCCTTTGATTCGTCTTTCTGAGATATATCTTATTTTATTGGAAACAACAAATAACCTTATTGAAGCCAACAATCTCTGGAAAGAGTATCAGTTGTCTCATAATGTATTGATTACAGAAAATTCATTCTCGTCTTTAGAAGAATTAAGAGCATTTATACCAGATGAATACCGCAGGGAATTTTACGGCGAAGGACAAATGTTCTTTACTTATAAGCGTCTGGGTGCTCCATCAATGTTATGGAGAATCAATGCAGTTAGCGAGTCTGACTATATTGCACCTCTTCCGGAAACCGAGTTTAATCCAAACAATTAAAAATTGTCATGAAAAACTACTTATACTTATTTCTAATATTTGCAGCTCTAAATGCTGCCCTCTCCTCTTGCGAGAAGGAGCTGGAGGTTTATAATGCAGGCGAAGGCCTAAACTTTCTATATGAAAACGCTGGTGATACTATCAGAAATTACTCCTTTGTATATGTGTCTTCAACACTTGTTCAGGATACAATCTGGCTCAATGTAGAAACAATAGGCCCGCTTTCTGATAAAGATAGGTCATTTGAATTTGAGCAGATACAGACTGGTTCCGGTGATGCTGTTTCCGGAACGCATTATATCCCTTTTAATGATACGGGGCTAAAAAACTTTTATGTTATTCCCTCCGGGAAATCAAAAGCGTCAGTCCCGGTTGTTCTAAAACGTGATGTGTCCTTAAAAACAACAGTGATCAACCTGGCTATCAGGATAAAGAGTAACGAAACCTTTAAGCTTTTTAATCCCGACAGGAACAGGATGACAATTGTTTATACAGACCAGCTGAGCCAACCCAGTTGCTGGGCACACTATTGTACGACTTACTTTGGGGAGTATGGACCGGTGAAACATCAGTGGCTGATAGAACAGACCAAAAACAAGTGGGATGATGACTATCTTTCAAATGTTCTGGGATTTACCAGCAGCACAGTATCTCAGAATGGAACCAACTCCAATTATGACTCTGGCTATTGCGACTATTTATCTCAAGCTCTCACTGTAAGACTCGACGCATATAATGCTGATAGAATTTCAAGGGGCCTTGATGTTCTTAAAGAGGCAGATGGAAGAGTTGTCTCATTTTAATATATAACAACGGTATAGATTATGAAAAAAATGAAAAATAAACTCAGCATATTGATTGCAATACTCTTTATTACTTCCTGTTATGTTGATAAGGGCAATTATGATTATACTCCCATAAGCGATATAGTTATTGAGGGAGTTGAAAACTCTTATCTAAAAATCTCTGCAGTAGACACCTTAAAGATCTTGCCGGTGTTAAACAGTACATATAATGAAAGTGATCTGGAATATACCTGGTTGATGATGGATTCTAAGTTTAACTTTGACACGCTTAGCCGGGAAAAAGATCTATCCTACAAGGTAAAAGAGTCACCGGGGACTTATCAAATAATTTTCATCGTGAAAAACAGGCCCAATGGTTATTATGTACACTCCACCAGCTCTTTAAGCGTAGTGACAGAATACAGCAGGGGACATTACATTCTTAAAGAGGATGCCTCCGGTAATACAGACTTTGATCTACTTCTGGATGACGGGAGGTTAATTTCAAATATATTATTGACCACACAAGGATCTTCCTTGCAGGGTAAGCCAAGGAGTATGGGGTTGCTATATTCCAAACAATTTATCGATCCAGACCTTCTTACGAAAACGAGTGCCCATTGTCTGGGGGTAATTACTTATGACAATAAAGTAAACATCTATCGTGCATTTGACATGCGACACCTCTTTGACCACTCTTCAATGTTTTTTGAAGAACCCGACGATGTGCCCTATAAGTTTCTTACAGGAATGAATAGAAATATCTATTTGTCAAATAACGGAACTTATTCGTCAAATGTAAGTCAACAGGGAACCGGTAAACTTGGTTTCCCGATAGGAGAATCTGGAGGAAGTGATTTCTGGGCATTATCCCCTTCTTTGAGAGGAATGGTTTACTGGGATGAAACCAAAAGCAGAATATTGTGGAACAATAGTAACGGTATCGCAAGTGTACTGACAGATGCAGTTTATCCTACTGCCAATCTCAATTTTGACTGCCTTTTCATGGGGAATTACAGAGAGGTGATTTACAGTTTGTTCAGGGATAAATTGAATTTAGCAAGACTGGTGTTGTACAGAATAACAACATCTACAGCGTCGTCGCCTCCAAAGGTGAATAAGATTGTGGAGATAGCTGCCACTTCAAAGATGCATGGAGCCACGCTGTTTGCGTCCAATCAATACACTGCCGATATAATCTATTTCGTGAACAATAACAAGTTATATTACTACGATGCAGTTAACAATGCCGAATATGAGCTAGCAGCTACAGGATTGCCGGCAGGGGAGACCATTACTTTTATATCAAACAGGGAATATACCTCTGGAAGTCCTATCTTCGACTATCTGACTATTGGCACATATACTAATGGAACCTACAATCTTTATATGTACAACATTATAGGAGGACAGCCTAACGGTAGTCCGGTAAGAACTATCTCCGGAACAGGAAAAATAAAAGAGACTCATTATCTCGGCACAACTTTCAGTATATTGGACTTGGTGGTGAGAAGAAGATATTCAAGATGACATTTAGCCGGAGGGATTTTTAAGATCCTTCCGGCTATTTAATATTTAAAATTATATCAAATAAATGAATAACTTATTTTAACAGTTATAACTGTCTTACTTTTGGTCGGAGTACAGGCACAACAGCTTCGTTGGATCAGATGTTGGCCGACCCCAATTCCAATGCAAACTTGTTGGGGAGAGCAAGGAACAACCATTTATCAATGTTGACAAGCTATTTATATGCATTGTCCAATGGTCCGAATGCAGACTTTGAAAGATATGCAGCCGCTCTTTTAGCTGAAAGGAAACAATCCTTTAAAGAAGGTGGTTGTGCTTGACTTCTGGGCTACCTGGTGCGGTCCATGTAAGGCATCTTTCCCCGCTATGCAAAAAGCTGTGAATAAATATAAAAACGATCCTGATGTAAAGTTTTTATTCCTGCACACTTGGGAAAAAGGAGAAGGTGACCCTGCCCAAAATGCAAAAAAATATATTGTTGACAACAACTACACATTTACGGTACTGATGGATCTTCGTGATCCTCAAACAAAGGCGAGTGCTGTCGCAAGTGCCTATAAAGTGGATGGAATTCCCGCGAAATTCATTATTGACACCCGCGGAAACATTCGCTTTAGTACATCGGGATTTTCGATGGATGCGGACAAAGCTGTTGAGGAATTATCCAATATGATTGAATTCGCAAAAAAACAATAAAAAGGATTGAATCATTTGTACAGATAATACCTTCCCGACATCTCCCTGAACTTCTGCACATCCTTGTACCAGTAGTCCTTTATGTCCTCAAATTTATGCCGTTCCGAGAACCTGAGCCGGATCTGATCGCTCCCTGTTACCTGATCAAACATCCGGAACCTTCCCGGATCGGCATTTTTGAATACGGCTTTTTCAGGATAGAGCTCGGCAAGGGCCTGCATAACATAAAACTGTATATCCGTCAGGGCTGCCTTACCGTAATCGAGGATATGGACCTGAACTCCCTGGTAATCCATGCCGGATCCGGTGGAGTAGAACGGTTTTACATACAGAGGCCTGAACGCCACCCCTGGCAGTTTATAACTATTGAGTCTCTCCGCAAGTGTCAATGCATCAATCCACTCCGAGGCAAACATCTGGAAGGGAATTGTGTACCCGACCCCGATGGAAATATAATAGAGCTCTCCCAGTATCCCGGTTGCAGGATAATACATCACTGTCTGGGGCTGCGGAATGTGTGGAGAGGCAGGAACCCACTGAAGTCCTGTCTTCTCATAAGTCATACATCTCTTCCACCCCTTCATCGGGACCACGGTAAGTTTGCATTTTTTTGCAATCATCCCCTCTTCGTTCAGCATAACAGCCAATTCTCCGCAAGTGAGTCCGTAGATATATGGAATTTTAAACTGGCTTACAAATGAGATGAATCCCTCTTCGGTGAGGCTCCCCTCCACTTTCAGACCTCCCAGGGGATTGGGCCTGTCCAGTATCACCATCTCAACCCCATTCTCTGCCGCTGCCTCCATTGCCAGCCCCATGGAGCTGATATAGGTGAAGGATCTGCATCCGATATCCTGAATATCATATACTAACACATCTATCCCTTTGAGCATCTCCGGAGTGGCCTTCCTGGTTTTGCCGTACAGAGAGTACACAGGGAGTCCGGTCCTTGAATCTTTAACACTCTCCACGGCATCTCCCGCGTGTGCATCCCCTCTCACCCCGTGTTCGGGGCCAAAGAGAGCCACCAGGTTAACCTCCGGGGCTTCAAAGAGTATGTCTATGGTGGATTTCATATTATTGTCAACGCCGGTAGGGTTAGTTATCAGCCCCACCCTTTTACCTTTTAGTATCTCAAAACGACTCTCTTTGAGCACCTCCAGGCCTGTTTTGACGCTCTGAGCCCCGGTCTGGCAAGAGAGCATAAGTGCAGCTATTATCAGTAAAGCAACTTTTTTCATCTCTTATTATATTCTAAACAAATTCGATAGTGCGTAAACCGGAGTGATTCGGACATTTTCAATCATCCCGAAATTTTCGAGAGAACTTCTGATTCCATAAGAGAGATGCTTTTCCTCTATCATTTTGAATAAGCTCTTCATGGAGCCGGAAGTACCTGATTTTATTTCAACAGGTACTATCTTCATATTATGAGCGATGACATAATCCACCTCTGCCTGGCTGCCTCTTTTCAGGTTCTGCCAGTAGTACAAGTCATGCCGCTGAAAGGGATTGCTGTATTTGAGAAGCTCAAGTCCTGCTACCATTTCCGTAATATTTCCTTTATTTACCAAATCAGAAGCTGTCCCGATAAGTATAAGCTGAGACATCTCTGCAGAACCTGCACTTTCCATACTTAGCAGGCTAAGTAAAAGTCCGTTGTCCGCAAACAAATACTTGACAAACTTTTCATTGATTTCGCTTCCCAAAGGCAGACCGTTGGCTGCCGTGTGAATGACAGGTTTGACAAGTCCGGCATCTGATAATAGTTCCAGTGCCTCTTTAACCTTTTCTGTACGATAATCTCCCTGAACATTTCTGTAAACAAACTTGGAACCGACCTGACGGGCAACGCTGTGTAATACCTGGCGTAATAATAACGGTTCTATCCTGCCTGCATATTTTGAAAAGTCGTCCTCATAGGTCTGGATTATATCATTATGAATTTGCTGACAATTAAGATAATCTCCGGTTTCAACCCACATACTGACTGCTTCCGGCATCCCTCCTACCATAAGATAGGTTCTAAAACTTTCTACCAGTTTTTTATGAAGAGCTTCAAACAAGGGGTTCTGAGGAGATGATTTTTGTTTTGCCTCAATCCATGTTCCATTTCCCGTAGCATCCAGAAATTCATCAAAAGACATAGGGTACATATACATAGATCTGATACGGCCTACTCCAAATGATGCCATTTTTTTAAGTGTGAACTCCAGCAAAGAACCTGCAGCAATTACATGTAAATCAGGATAATCTTCATAGAAAAACCATAAACTGTGAACGGCATTCGGACAAGATTGCACCTCATCAAAGAATAAAAGAGTCCGACCCGGTATGACCGGGACGCCATAAAAGGTTGACAGACGAGCTGCTATCTCTTTTGGAGTAAGATCTGCTTCAAATATTTGCTTAATACTGGGTTGCTTTTCAAAGTTTACTTCGATAAAATAATCGAAGGTTTTGGCAAAGTTTTTAATTGCAGACGATTTCCCCACTTGTCTTGCTCCTCGCAATAAAAGTGGTTTGTGGTTAACACTTCTCTTCCATTCAAGAAGATGTGAATCTATTGACCTGTTCAGATATGTTTTTCTCATGGTACGATCCTGAAATTCTTAAACAAAGATAGTATTTTTGTAAAAAGTCAGGTCAAAAAAATGGCATTTTTTGTAAATAATCAGGTCAGAATACCTGCATTTTTCGTAAAAACTCAGGTCGGAAATATTTGTCCTTACAGTTATCTCTTTGACAAATAATCTATTGCAGCCTCCAAAAGTTCATCCCTCCCCTCAAGGAAGCCTTGATATGTAGGACGCACTTCAATATCAGGCAGTACTCCGATGCCGTGATGAGGAGCGCCGTCTGTGTTTAAGGCTTTAAGGCCCGTCATTGGGAAGGGGAAAAGAGGCAGCCAGAATTCAGTTACATCACCGTTCGTCCCACAGGTGGGAGAGCCAATAACTGTACCCAGTTTGTACCCTTTAACAAGCATCATCACAGTCTCTCCCCAACTGATGGCATTTGCATTCGTAAGCCAGACCACAGGAGCAGATAAATAAGGCGCGATTGGTTCCAGTGTTTCGGTGGTGTTTTTGTAAGTAAGATTCTCCCTGCAGGGGAAACAGGAGACTGGTACAAGATACCGGGGCGAAGATACTTTTTCCCTGATAAAATGAGACAGTATTTTTTCAAAATCATAGACAGGGTATCCTCTTATATCGAATATTATACCTCGTGCAGACTGCAGCTCAGGCACTCTCTTTTTGAACTTGTTGTAAGAGGCCTCTTTGTACAATGTCGGATTAACATAAAAGATACCATCTGACACCTCTCTGATAAATTCTCCCTGTGTCTCATTGTAGTAACTCTGGGAAGAAGATGCAACAAGGGAATCAGTACCTGAAACATTACCCGGAGACAGGTATTCAACCACAATAACCGAATCCCGTTTTTTGCCCCTTAGCAAAGTGCCTGTAATATAGTTTGTCTGATAATCCTTTGTAGATGCATTATAATACTGACGCTTTGAGTCGATCAGCTCCCGTACATCAATACCGTTAACTTTTGTGATGACACATCCTCTGGAAAGATTGGTTTTATATTTTGGCGCAACTGCAGTAACAACCACTTTCCCTTCCATATTCTCCAGTGCAACAGGGACATTAAAGTCAGGAAGTGTTCTTGCAATAACACCCGGAGGATAAAGACTTGGATATATCTTCATGTGGGAGTCTTTAACTGGATTCATGTATTTTGAAATATCCCGGTAATACCCATACACATCACCGTAATTTGATATCAAACTGATCATCGCTCCAAGTTGCCTGTCCCAGTCCAGATTATCTTCTTTGTAATATGGGTAGAAGTGTCTTATAATGTTCCACCGTACAATCTCATTTGCCAGTCTGAAGTTCAGGTTTTCCAACATCACATTGTATTTTTTACCTGTCTCTTTTGCCTCTGCCGATCCGAACATCTTATTAAACTTTATCTCTGATTGTTTATAGAGATTCTCTGTGGCGATTTTGTCAAACCTGTTTCCGGGAAGTGCATGCGGAATATTTATATAAAGTTTGTGTCCGTCACTACCTCCAAAACTGTTACTATCCCCCTCTCCATCACTGTTAACATTGCTTTTTATTTTGCAATCTGATTCGTTATCTGCATTAGTATTTGGATTACTATCTGCATTGTAACCGGCGTTTCTATCCGCAATCACATATGAGTATTTCTTTCCCTTTTCCGGAGAGCCTGCCTCCCCGGCTGCCTCTTTATATGTGATATAATATGGTTTGTAGGATGCATATTTGGGCATAATTACCTTTAGTAAAGCCGGGATATTTATAGTTCCGGAACCTGTATGTTCCCAGTAGTAATATTTCCCTCCATCCACAGGAATAAACCCTGATTCCGGTTTATAAGAAAATGTCACATCCGGAGCCAGATCGTTAAAAACTTTTTTCAATGCCACCGGAAGCTCCTCTTTGCTCGCCGATAAACTATCGAGCATATTGTAACAAACTTTAACCCAGGCCTGGTCAGTCCATTTCTCTGTATAGGGATTTGGTGAATAATACCGGATAATACCAAATGCACGGCTAAAGGCTTCAAGATTAATGTGATGTCGAGTGACGGCAGTTTGTCCAAAAACGCAACAATAAGCAGTAAAACAGACTATTAATACATAAACTTTTTTCATATAATATTAACTTAGCAACAAACATTCTTAGTCACAGAAAGACTTCCCTTTTGCCGACGTACATCTTAAATATCTTTGCGTCCTAGGGATAAGGATCTGAATAAATCTATGTTCTCATGGGGGATCCTTATAGCTTTTCTTTTAATTGTTTTCCAAATATTGTCAGGCGGTATTTTTGCAGCTTGCTATTCGGTTTATCAGGTATAGTCATTTCCACAAATCGCTGTTCTAATGCCGGTTTTAAATAATCATACAGAAATGTTGGCCTGTGCTTTAACTCTAAATCCCGCATTAAGTCACTGGTCGTTTTTGCATCCCTTCCTAATCTTTGAACTAACCTTTTGACTTGTTCGGTGACTTGTTCGGTGACTTGTTCGGCTGCCGGAAAAGTCATCCGTATAAAATTATCCAGAAAACGAAATCCTACCCCTTTGCCACCGCCTTTTTTCCAAAGCCTGCATCCACTTTGATAAATGCTGTAACGGTAATTGTTGCTACACAACAGATCATCACCCACCAGAAGAAATTCTCATAGCCGATGAGCTCCTGCAACCAGCCGGCAGCCATACCAGGCAACATCATCCCAAGAGCCATAAAGGCTGTGCATAGGGCGTAGTGCGCTGTTTTATGTTCTCCATCAGCATAATATATCATATACAGCAAATATGCAGTGAATCCGAATCCGTACCCAAATTGCTCAACAAAAACACACAGGTTAATAACAAACAGGCTTTCAGGCTGGACCATACTAAGATACACAAAGACACCGGTGGGCAAAGTGAGACTGCAAGCCATAGGCCACAGCCACTTTTTCAAACCTCCCTTTGCTGCAACTATTCCGCCAAGGATTCCTCCGATTGTAAGTGCAACAATTCCGATTGTTCCGTAAACCAGTCCAACCTCTCCAGTTGTCAGTCCAAGACCGCCCACTTCCCTGGCATCCAGAAGGAAGGGAGAGATCAGCTTGACCAGCTGGGCTTCAGGGAACCGGTACAGAAGCATAAATGCAATGGCAATCCAGATCTGTTTCTTTTTGAAAAATGACGCAAAAGTCTCGAAAAACTCTTTGAATATTGTCCCTGCCGTCACCTCCCTGGCAGCCTTATCAGTGGCTGGTTTTGGCAGTATAAACCTGTGATACAGGGCGATGGCAAGGAAAAATCCGGAAAGGATAAAAAATGTGACTGACCAGGCAAAGGAGATATTACCCGAAAGACCTTTGAACTCAGTCACACTCTCTTTGTTAAGCTTCGGATCCACCTGTACCAGTATATATGCAGGCTTTGTCCAGTTTTCGCTTGTGAATTCAATCCTCTCACCGTAAGCCAGAAAAATGCTCTTGTCCCCCTTTTTCATCGATGTATTCAGGACTATTTTCTCTCCCTCTTCAGGAGCTTTTGAGAGTTTTACCTCCACAAGTTGCGATGCTCCGGTAAGTTGATGCCCTCTTTTTTCTTCATTTTCCCTGCCGAAATTCCGTTTTATCCAACCGCCTAACGGAGTGGCAATGTTTGCACTCCACCAGGACTGCCCCTCCCCGTTACTGCTCCCGGCAGTTTTTTCTGCAGCAACAAAGCCGTACATTGTATTGTGCTCTTTTGCAAAGTTTTTAAGTATTGCTGCCGAATCTGCAGGGACGGTTCCGGTGCCGATATTGATAACAGAGGGTGTGATGATAAAGGTATGTTCTTCTGATTGTGAAGATTGTAAAGATTGTGAAGATTGGGCAGATTGGGTAGATTGATCTGATTGCAATGTTTGAGATGGCCGGCCTGGTTGCGATGATTTTGCAGGCTGTGATGGCTGGACAGATTGTATTGCTTTTAAGAACTGTGCGGTTGAATCTGCAGAGTAAGCAGAAGAGTCCCGAACGGGAAGAGTGATGACCTTAGAGTACTGAGGACCGGCGTTTACTGTTATCTGAGCCGGTTTAAGCCCAGTCGAACTTTCAAGAACCCCTGCAATAATTATCAGCAGACCCTGACCGGTTATTGTGGCAATTCTGTAAAAAGTGCTGCGGATCCCAACATACATCGCCTGGTCGTGGCTGTCGAGGGCGAGCATGTAAAAACCGTCAGCCGCAATATCGTGAGTGGCAGAACTAAAAGCTATCAGCCAGAAGACTGCCAGGGTAAGCTGGAAAAAGTTGGAAGCCGGAATTGTAAATGCGATCCCGGCGAGCCCCGCCCCGACCAGCAACTGCATGGTCACAACCCACCATCTCTTTGTTTTAAGCAGGTCGATAAACGGACTCCAGAAGGGTTTTATCACCCATGGCAGATAGAGCCAGCTTGTATAGAGGGCAATATCGGTGTTTGATATCCCCAGCCTTTTGTACATAATCACGGAGACAGTCATCACTGCCACATATGGCAGCCCCTCGGCAAAATAGAGTGTAGGGATCCATGCCCAGGGAGATTTTTTTTTGTTATTGTTCATTTAAGGT
>Ga0265294_10004624_pt1 | contig 17146 bp, 11 predicted proteins | sample MunlanPumphouse3_FD_192504 | JGI IMG/M metagenome (GOLD analysis project Ga0265294, IMG submission 192504) | Groundwater microbial communities from a municipal landfill in Southern Ontario, Canada - Pumphouse #3 | ecosystem: Environmental > Aquatic > Deep subsurface > Groundwater | place...
CAAAGGGACACAACCGAGACGGGAATGTTGCCTTTCGCTTCGCTCAGGCTCAGCCTGCGCAGAGTGTGCTACATTCAGGTTGTGCCGCGTTCATTTGTGACAAACACGATATTACCTCAATAATGTTCAGGCAGAGCCGAAAAACTACGACCCCGCCCAGAGGACGGGGTTTTAAAGGACTCAATAAACGGGTTACGCACCACTCACCGCGAAAAACATTGATGAACCGCTCAAAATTCACTGAGTTTGCAGTTTTGCCATGCTTATACCGATGCAAGTAAAAATCGGAATTATTGCGGATGCCGGAAGCGTTAAAATTTCGAGCCGTCAAAAGGCCCGACCAGCGCGTTGCCTTTCGCTACGCTCAGGCTCAACCTGCGCAAAGTCGGCCGCTGGACCACCGAGGCGTTGCATCCGCCGTTTTTTTATTTTTTTTGACTTTCGAAGCCCTCCCTGAAGAGCAAAAGTGCAGAAGAGGCAATTTTTTTCTCTAAATTCGTGTTTTTCGGCTCAAAATATGCTATAATATATAATGGGTTATGTGCTGATTTCATAATTATATCCCGGCTGCTCAGTTACCTAAGCGGGACATTTCAAACCCAGAAAACGATTGTGCCAATAATTAATACGGAAAGGTTTACGAATGAATAAGTTTTTTATATTTCTGTTTTGTTGGACCGCCATTCAGTCCGGAGCTGAAGTAAAGGTGGAAAAAATCCAGTTAAAAAACAATCTGGAAGCTTACCGCGTAAGTAATAAATTCTTTAAAACCGTACTTGTCTCGCCTCAAAAAACAAAATCGCAAGAATATTCCATGAATATAATTCGCGGCGGGTGGTTTAAAAATATTATTCTGAAAAATTCCGTTGATCTGCTTTGTGAAGGAATTACTCCCGATGGAACCGTTCGTTATGGCCTCGCGCAGATTTTTGAACCGCTTGTTGAAATCCCCAAAGATCAGAAAGAATTAATCATACCTGGAATCGGGATCGGGACCGTCGACAGCAAAGCGGTATTGAAAATCAAAGAGTTTTTCCCATGGCACTCAGTCGTGAGCAAAACAGGCGAAAACCAGGAGAATGTGAAGGTTTCCTTTTTGCAGGACTGTGACAACAGCAAAAAAGAACTTAATTATAAAATGCGTATCGACTGTATTTTTTCCAATACGTCTCTTGTTGAACTCAAAGGAGTTTTCTTTAATTTAAGCGACAAGACGATAAAAGCCAGGGTCAGCCCGATGGCAATATTCAATAATTCCAATTCTGCTTTAAAGCCTTGGATTGTTGTTCCTTATCAACAAGCGCGAGTGGTTGGCGGCAAAAGGATCAACTATATTGATTGTGAACCTATCGTTATCGAAAAATTCCGTGATTATTACGAGTTTTCGAATGAACGGCTGTCGAAAGCCAAACGCTGGATAGCTGTAGGGGGCTTAGAGGATGACGGCGTATTTGCGTTCATTTCCAAAGCTGTTTTGGAAAAGGTTGTTTTTTGGAAGACCGAAAGTTGTTTTTCTATTTTCCCCTATATAAATATTGAAGCCAAACCGAAAGAAAGGGTTGAATGGACATGGCAACTGGTAGTTGGACGCGGCATGAAAACGGTAAATAATGTGGATGAGAAAGGTTTTTTGGGTTTAGCGCTGAAAAAAGATGAAAAGGACCGTTATCGATGCGAAATGCAGTTTTTGCCGGTTTATGCTTCTGAAGGGGTAGTTATGGATGTGCTTTTAAAGTCTTCCCGCGGCTCTATTCTTCAAACCAAAAGTTATGAAACCTTTAATATTTCTCCCCTGAAACCGGAATTCATAACAATGAAGCTTCCTAAAAGGATTAAAGCGAAAGAGCGTTATATGTTAAAAATAGAGGTATTCAAAAAGGAAAACCTGGATTTAACTTTAGACCAGTGGATTTTCCCTGAATAACCGGTTTATTCAACCATCACCAGAACTTTTTTAGCAATTAAGGTTTAGTTATCAGCCGCACTTGGTGCGGCTTTTTTATTGCACGTTTTTTCTACTTGTTCTTATCCGATATTAGCTTAATTTTTGGGAAAATATCATTTTCACTCTTGCTTTTTCATTTATCTTAACCTATAATAACCTATATGAAATTTTAACAAAAAAACAGATTATGACTAATTCCATAGAAGATAAATTAAAACACTTAGCCGATTCCGGCACTTCGCTTGGGGTTCCGCTTTACGAAAGGATTCGAAAAAACCTGGAAACGATGATCCTGAGCAGCGAACTCCCTGATAATTATCGTTTACCTGCGGATAAAGATTTGGCCTCTTTTGTCGGCGTCAACCATATCACACTGGTGAAATCACTGAACTTGTTGAGAAAACAAGGTTTGATCGTCCGCAACCGGGCACGCGGAACTTTTGTTAAAGCGGCGGTTAAAAACCAATCCGTACCGGGTGAAAAAAAGCGCCTTACGGCAGTAATTTTTGACGACGTCAATCCCCAGACCTTCCAGTCTGAACTGTTTATTTCCCTTCATGAAAATTTACATGAGAATGGTCTTGAAATACTTTTTCTGAGTTCCGCCGGCGATAAAAATGTCCAGTTTAAACAGATTCAAAAAATACTCCAGCGGCCGAATTGCTGCGCCTGCCTGGTGTGGTCAATTCTGGAACCGCAACAGGCTGAAAAACTGATAAATATCAAACCCGTTGATTTCCCGTTGATCTTTATGGATACTCTATATGATGAATTCGGCCACGACTGCTCTATCTATGACAATTCTAATGCCGCCAGGAATATCGGCAAATACATTATAAACCAAAACTATAAAAAAGTATTATTTTTCATCCGCGAAAAAAAATTTAAAAACAATTCATTATCGACCAGATATTTCGGTTTACGTAAAGCCTTCGCGGAAAAAAATATTCCCCCGGAAAACGTAATCTTATATAAATTCGATGAAAACCGCTCCCTGAAACTTGATGAAATAATTTCCCAGGCTCGTGACGCGATGGTTGTTTGCGCTACTGCCGAATCCGCAATAATGCTGGAAAACCATTTAAACCAAAACGGTTATCAAGTCCCGGATACATTTCCCCTTATATCTTTCGGCCCGGCTTTCGGTCCGGTATCATTGAAACAAAAGAATATTTCTGAAATGCGTTTTTCGCCCGCCAATTTAGGCAAAAACACCGTCAATATTCTGATGGAAAGATTGAACGGCAACCGTTCCGCCTGGAAATGCGCTCGAAGCAACGCGCTTTTTTTCGAAAGGGCTTCTTCTAAAATTCTGCCGGCATCCCGGTTAAAATCCGCACCGGTGTTAACTTGATCTTATAGGAATTTGTTATTTGGACAGGATAAACAGGATAATACAGGATGAAAAACGTGGCTTTAAGTAGCGCCGCGTCTCGATGAGACCGGCGAAACACAACATTGACAGGCTATATAATGTTGCTCTTTGCCGCTTTCATCGAAAGCCGGCCTACTTGAAAATCCCGGCGCAGCCAGTTAAGTTCAAGTATCTGATAAGGAAAATGGTACAACAATACAAAATCTTTAATCACAAAGGAAAATGGAAAAATGAGAAAACAAAACAAAATTTTTACGCTCATCGAACTCCTCGTCGTGATCGCTATTATTGCAATCCTCGCCTCAATGTTATTGCCGGCATTGAATCATGCTCGCGACAAAGCTAAACAAATAGGTTGTCTGAGCAATCTAAAACAATTTGGTCTCGCGTCTCAGATGTACGGCAATGATTACGACTCAAGGCTTCCATTATCATATGCAAGGATTTCCGGGGTTTATGAATGGTGCAAGCCCTCATCGGGATTTCCCGCATATCTGGGCATAACAGATGAAGCGTTGGGCAAAACGACAGACAGCATATATCACTGTCCGTCAGAACCGGTCGCTTCCGGATGGGCAAAAAAAGATACAAGCATTGCAGCAGATTTCTATATCCGGGGCAGCTACGCAGAAAATACAAATTTATGCTATACGGATAATGAAGCCGTCGGTTATTATTGGTTCCCCAGTACAAAAAAGATTTCCAATCCAAGCAAAGTACTGCTCTTTTGCGATGCGAAAGACTGGAGAATATGGTCCTGTGACCGAAACACCGACTACGCAGCCTACCGCCACAAAACGCTGAACATAAACTATGTTGACGGCAGCTCGGCAGAATACAAAAAAATATTACCTGGTTCCGCATCAGATGAATTATGGGGTGAGTATCATTCTTCATGGTAAAACCAGCGGTTTAAAAAAGAACAAAAATGAAAGGAAGCAACATGAATCGTATCAAGATCAATAACGAACAATTTTTTCCCGGCACACATTCCAATAATATTTTGAAAACAATTGGCGCTGAATTTAAAATTTTTATATTAATTGCATTTTATATCCTGACATCATCGGGTATAGATCTAAAAGCTGAAGTCAATCTGCTCGCACACTGGTCTATGGACGAAATAGCGTCAGGACATAAAATCGCCGACAAAAGCGGGCATGGGAATGACGCCCAAATAAAAGGTATTCTTGGAGCTTTGACGTTTACCCAGGGCGTAAGCGGCAAAGCCGCCTTATTCGATGGAACCGGAAATGGTTATCTTATGGTACAAGCGGGGAACTCCCTGAAAGATTTAAGGGAATTTACCATCATGGGATTCGTTAAATATCCGGAACTTTTCGACTTGGAAGAGAAAACCGGCAATTATCCCACATTTTTCTACTCTCAGGGGCCGAAAAACAAATATATTTCATTGTGGTTTTTTACCGGATTCCGTACCAACAAATGGTCTCGCCGACGCATGGTCGTTCAAATCCTGCCGATAAATGAAAAAAAAATGAAAACGAGCAAATCCAACGTTCTAAAATGGGAGAAGGACCGCTGGTATAATTTGGCTGTCTCCGTCAATACGAAAAATAAGGAAATAAAATTTTTTCGTGATGGAATACTGATAAACAAACGTAACATTCCCGATAATTATCTCTGGGGAGCAGATAAAATATTTATCGGCAGTTTTGGCGGACGCAAAGGATATGCCGGGTATGCCATGAAAGGCTTTATCGATGAAGTTAAAATATTCGACAAGGCTCTCAGCGCCGCGGAAATCAATAGCCGGATCAGTCTTGACAAGACGATTGTAAAGCTTGAAAAAATTGACATGCCGCTGAAAATAGATGGAAATTTAAACGATCCGGCCTGGCAAAAAGCAGTGAAATTGCAAAATTTCAAACGGTATACAGGCGGACCTCCTCATAAAAAAACCGAAGTTCTTGTCTGTTACGATTCAACAAATATCTATTTCGGGTTCAAGAATTTTGATGATAACGCTAAAAATCTCAAAGCAAACGTCAATGAAAATGAACATGACGGAAAAATCTGGTTTGACGATTGCGTAGAAGTTTTTATCGGTTCAAACCAGATTGCGGATAAGGATGGAAAAGGCTATTTTCAGTTTCTCGTCAATAGCAGGGGGGCTAAAACAGAATGCAAAATACGTTATGGCCTCAGCAACATGCAATGGAACGGAAAATGGACCGCTAAAACCCAGAAAACCGACAAATGGTGGACTGCTGAAATTTCCGTTCCATTCAGGACTTTGGGAATAAGCCAATTTCAACCGGGAACGATTTTAAATGTCAGCCTGAACCGGGAAGAACAGAAAACCAGGGAATTAAGCGGCTGGCCGGACGGCTCTTTTCACCAACCCGATAATTTCGGAAAACTTTTACTTGGGAAATACAAAGAAAATTTGCTCCTTGGGATCCGGGGACAGCTTGACAAGCTTGCCGAACTGGGCCGGCGCATTGCCGGATTAAAAGCCAATGAAGCTCTGAAAACCGGGTTTGAGTCTTTAAGAAAGGAGGTTGAGAACGAACAGGAAAATATATCTTCAGCCAAAATCACAGATCCAACTGTCTGGAAAAACTGCAAGGAAAGAATATTCTCCCTGAAAAAACGTACTGCGCAAATTGAAACGGAAACCGAACGCGCCGGCCTGCTTGCGTCCGGTCAAACTTTTCTGGTACTGCAAAAAAATCCTTGGAAAAATCTAAGGAAAAACAAGATATTCACTGTCGGGAAACCTTGCAGTCAAATAAAACTGACTATCGGAAGCGGTGAATTTGAAAGTACGGCCTTTGTTATTACCAACCTGATCGATGACGGCAGCAATAAATTTAAAATTATCATAGGTAAAAATCCTTTTTCAATAAAATTGCGGCAAGGTTATCACGTTCCTACGCCAGTTGGAATAGCAGTCAATGACGCCTTGCCGCTAATTGAAAATTCCGAAACGACCATTAAATACAGCAAGGAAATATGGCTGGATCTGGACAGCACGGGAGTCAAACCGGGAAATTATAAAATACCGGTAACCATAGCTTCCCGGAGCAACACTTTCATTACCGAACTGAATATTGACGTTGTTCCCATCCGGTTTTCACAAAATTGCCAAGCCGTACCCATATATAACACTATATGGGATTATGTTGCAAGGATGCCGAAAGATCTAAGGAAAGAGGCCAGGAAAGATTTAGAGAACCATTATATTACTGTTCCGTTCCTTTCGCCCTCCGCGGTTCCATGGCCCAGTAACGGTAATATAAACTATGGACGCTGTGACGAGCAATTAGATGTTTTTCTTCCGAAGCGCAACTTCAAAATGCTGGGATTTTATCTGTTAATGAATAAAAAATATCGGATTTTCGGTAATAAGTTCATGAGTCCGGAATGGAAAAAGAATTTTTCCGCATGGTTCAGTAATTTTACTGGTCACTTAAAATCCAAGGGACTGGAATGTGATGATTTTTTCCTTTCCCTTATCGATGAAGACGTCAGTAAAAGGCATCTGGAACTTGCAAAACTCATCAAGGAAATCAATCCGGACATAAAAATTTTTGTAAATCCCGGAGTCAATTACCAGATAAAAGGAATTGAAAACATTGCACCTTATTGCGACATCTGGATGCCTTACATATATTCCCTGATAAAAGACGAACGCTGTAAAATGTTGATAAAAATAATGCAGGCTAAAGGAAAATTCTTTTGGAGCTATGCCAATCCTCCCGGCGGAAATGCGCAAAATCAGTGTCCTTATGCCATATATCGCCTGGTTCCCTGGCGCGCCTGGAAATACGGTATGCATGGCAGCGGTTTCTGGTGCTATTCATATTCTCCCCGAAGTACATGGACGCTTCCGGAAAAAGGGAAAGCATATTCATATGATGTCGTTTATCTAAGTAAATACGCTCCCGAAGACGTATGTAGAAAAGAACGTATTATCCCAAGCAAAAGGTGGCAAGCCTGGCGGGATGGGGTTGAGGATTACATATATCTTCACAAGTTGTCTGAAGCGATAAAAATCGCAAAACGGCAAGGCGCAGATCCAAAGCTGATTACTCAGGCTGAAAACGCCCTGGAGAAGTGGCCGGCAGCAGTTTTAGCCGGCAAACAGGATTTGTCACTGGCGGATATCGCTAAAAAAGACATTATCAGAAATATTTTACTTCTCAGGGGTCATTAAATCTTCTGCCCGAAAACAATCATTCAGGAATATTAATTATGATTACAGCTGTTATTGTCGGCGCCGGTCATCGGGCGTTGCTATATGCTTCATTGGCAAAACTAAACCCGGAAAAGTTAAAAATAGTCGGTGTTGCCGATCCGATCAGGCAACGCCGAAAAATGGTTGCTGAAGCTTATGGTTTTTCCGAAGAATTCTGTTTTGATTCAGCCGAAGAACTAGCCGCGCATGGTAAAATTGCTGACGCTGCGATTAACGGCACTATGGATAACCAGCACGTTGATACGACGATTCCATTGCTGAACGCCGGATATGATGTATTACTCGAAAAGCCGTTTGCGATATCCAGGGAAGAAGTCCGGCGCCTCGCAGAAACCATCAACCGTATCGGACGTAAAGTTATGATTTGCCATGTGCTGCGATACGCGCCTTTTTATACCGAAATCAAACAGCGCGTCATTGATGGAGAGATTGGTGAAATAATTAATATTCAATCTGCCGAACACGTCAGTTATCATCACGTTGCGAGTGGTTACATCCGGGGTAAATGGCGTCGTAAAGATATGTGCGGTTCATCTTCGTTAATGGCTAAATGCTGTCACGATCTCGACCTTCTGAGCTGGTACAAAAGCGGGGTCGCGCCGGCAAAAGTTTCCAGTTTCGGCGGACTGCATTATTTTTGCCGAGAACATGCTCCCGTAAATTCCGGTGAATATTGCCTGCTCGACTGCCCGTTGGAAAAAGACTGCTTGTATTCCGCGCGCAAACACTATCTTGATCATCCTGATCGCTGGTCTTTTTACGTTTGGGCCGGGCTCGAACATTTAAGTTCCCCCTCCCTGAAACAAAAGGAGGCATTCTTGAAAAACAAACTCAATCCCTATGCCCGCTGCGTCTGGAAACTGGATAATGACGTCGCGGACCGGCAGTCAGTTATGATTGAATTCAAAGATGGTTCAACTGCAACCCACAATATGATTTGTGGAACAAGCCGCCCGATGCGTAAGCTGCATATTATCGGCACCACTGGAGAACTGCACGGAATTCTGGATGAAAACAAATATGTTATCCGCCATATAGACCCTCGCCCCGGTCATGAATACAAGGAAACAGAATGCGACTTGAACAACGAAGGAGATACGACCGGCGCATTCGGTGGTCATGGCGGCGGTGACTTGCGTCTTGCAATGGATTTTGTTGCGCTGGCGGAGGGACAAAAACCGTCCATTTCCTGTACGTCCGTGATGGATTCCCTGAACGGTCATCTGATCGGCTTCGCAGCCGATCAGGCGATGGAAGAAAATAAAATTATAAAATTATAAGCGTCCGCACAAATACAGGCCGCGCTTATTTGTAACCCAGTTCCTTGTCGATTTTCCGGGCTTTCTCCTGAAGTTTTTTCAGTATTTCCGGTTTGAATTTACTGGCTTTCGCCAAATGAGCGATCAATTCTTCGCAATTGGCGAATTTGCCAGTCAGGGAACCGACATGTCCATCTTGATACAATATATTAATGACTTTCCCGTTATTGCCGAATTTATCGAAAGCTACCGGAATGTCCGCGCCGTCCCCCTCAACAAAATCCCCAAAGTAAATATAAGATGAATCGGCTTCCTTAAGCTCCTTGCCGGAAGCTTTCACGGTTTTTGATTGAGGACAGGCAAAAACGGATAAATCAACAAGATAACCTTCCTTGATCAGCTTGTTGAATCCGGCAACATTGTCACCCGCCGGATATTTGTCTTTATGGTCCATGGCATACATTTTCATAGCCAGTCCGATTTGCTTAAGGTTGGCGGCGCAGCTTGCCTGGCGAGCTTTTGTCCGGGTCTGGTTTAAAGCGGGCAGAAGCCTTACCGCCTGCAAAACAGAAGGGAAAACGCTTGAATAAGAAACAAACTGCGGAATGTCCATCGGGCTGTTCATGGTACCCATGATCCCGTCATCCTCCCTCGATATTACCAGGAAAAAATCACTCGGCGGAATCAGCTTGGCAAAAACGGACCAGTTTTTATCTTCCTGCGAGCTTGCAACCTTGATAAGCTCGATAATCGTCGCAATTGTCTTGCCGCTGAAGTAAACAAAAGCTATGCCTTTCCGGGACAGCCCCTGACTTAAATATTTGAATTCGTCAGTAGCGGCCAGACCATCTTTTTTCGCCGCGGTGTTTTTAACGATTTCGAGAATTTCAGGACTGGATACGATGAAAATATTTTTGTCGTCTTTGCGGATAACCGGCTTGAGCCAGCTCAGGATTTCCGGCATATTCGTTTTTATCTCATCAGGCAATACCTGAAAATAAGGCTGGGATTTGGCTATCTCGGAGAGAACTTTAAAAGTCAAGTCATTTTTATTCGGAACCTTCAGCATCGCATACAACGCCGGTTTGCCGTCTGCGCTTTTAGCGCTTACTACCAATGAAGAATACCTGCCGTTAAGGCTGTCCAGGAAATCACTTAGCTTTATCTTGAATGAATTAAAAAATCTCTGCTCCGCAATCGCCGGAACCTGCTGAACGGGCAAAACCGGAAATTTTACGAATATCTCTTTTAGTTTCGCCCATATTTTACCGGGTTCGATCTGATAAGCGGAAGCAAACAGAGTTTCTTCCGGCAGCCCGGAAATATCCAGCGGCTGGTTTTCCCCGGCAAGCAGATCCCAGAGAATGCCGTCAGGCCTTTCAGCGCCGTAAAATACGAACTGGCGCGAACGAAACAAGGCGGGTTTGTCGCCTTTTTTTTCCGCGATAATTACCGAACTCGCGCCGATAGCGAGAATTTCGTCAATCCCCAGGCTTTTGACTACCGGCTCCAGACAGTTATACGCCATCAAAGGTATAATTTGTTCCTGCGGATTCGGGACAATGACTTTTATTACGTCCGGGATTTGCCGGTAAGTGTTTTCGGCGGCCCGGAAAATATATTTGCTGCTTTGGAAGTTAAAATATGAACCGCCCTTTTCCAGCCTTGAGGACACCTGGGCAAATAATTTCCGGTCGCTTTCCTTGTCTCCTGCACAAACTGCAAAGCCGGAGAAAATTAATGTTGCGGTTAACGTCGCGAATAAAAACCATTTTTCAACTTTCATAGGATCCTCCTGACGGGCTGAGTATTTTATACGGTGTTTTAAAATAAACTTGACTTTGTGCCAAAGCAAATCTTTTTATGAACATTATTCAAAAACTTGAAAAACATATTTACGATATTAGATTGTTTCCGGCCGGTTTCTAAAAAAATGCAAACGGGAAAGCATAAAATGACAACGGGAAAAAAACGCAAAGAATTCTTCAAGCGTTTGGTTTTTTATTTAAGTATATTCATTTTCTTTGTTTTTTGCTGCGTCAAAATAGTTTTCGCCTACTTCAATAACATGGGAATTGATTTCACCCTGTTTTACAGTTGTACTTACGCGGCTATGCGCGGCAAGGACTTCTTTGACGTAAGCAATCTGGTTTTTCATCAATGGGAGGAACCCCTGATGGTTCTGCCCGGCCTGCTCATTTTTTATATACCTTACATGCTCCTGGATATAAAAAGCGCCCATCTGCTGTACTTTTTATTGAGTCTGGGGGCCTCGGTATTTGTTTATGTATGGATATTCAAACTTACCGGATTGCTTAAAAAGGTCGATTTCCGCAATCCCAACCTGAACGCCCTGCTGTTTGTTGCCGGCGCTTTTGTTTTTCTGAACTCCTCACCGCAGCTCATGTGCCAGCGTAACGGCCAAGTCACTATTTGGGTGCTTTTGGCGCTCCTGCTGTTTTTTACGGGTTCCGACAAGTACCGGCGTACGGTTTGGTTCGGTTTGTCAGCGGTGTTCAAGTATTCAATGATTACTTTTTTCGCACCGTTGCTTTTTATAAAAAAACAGTATTTCATCTGTTTTGGAGCGCTCACCATTTTCCTGATTATATGCGCGTGGCCGGCTTTTGCCGGATACAATATTATCGAACTTTACGTCCGCTATGCCGAAGTGATACAAAATACGATCAACGGCGGCTGTAATTCTTTTGAACTTGCCGGACACGACCTGCTCCAGTTTGGTTTTTTCCGCATGAGCCTTCTGAACCTGCTCGGCAAAGCTTTTTTTGCAATAACCATGCTTTGGATACTCTGGCGGGAACGCGATAAAGAGGGTATCGGTTTGAACCTGATGCTGCTGGTTTTCTGTTTCACGATGCTTGTAAGCTACCATCGTCTCTACGACAACATAATAGTCGTATTGCTGCTTCTGGTCAAAATAAATTTCCTGATTCTGAGGAAAGACAGGTTCAATTCGTTAATATGCGGAGCTTTCCTGACATTTTATATGATACCTGTTTCGTGGATATTCTCACTCGCCGACTGTTTAGGCGGCAACCCGCTCCTTGCCCGGATATTTTATACTTCGCCTTTCGAAGATTTCCAGACAGTATTGCCGATCATCGCCATGTCGCAAACCCTGCTGGGACTTTATCTGTTATATCTTTACTTGAAATCGGAAGACGAATACACGTTTCCGTTGAAGACCAAATCGTGATTTTTCAAACCACTAATCTTCACTGATTTGACACTGATTTTGCGGCAAAGCCGCAAGGAAAAACTCTCTTGATTAGTGTTTCATCAGTGCGGATAAGTGGTTAAAATAACAAATGCGCCAGTCAAGATAAAGGATATTTTGCGAAAAACGTGGTTCCGGACTCTTCTGTCGATCTGAATTCAATTTTGCCGTCAAGATAATTTTCCGTCAACAGTTTCATGCTGTAAGTACCCCAACCCCGGCCTTTGGATTTCGTCGAAAACGCCCGTTTAAAAATATTAAGCTGCACCTTTTCATTCATAACATTAGGGTTATGAATGGAAAAAACAACATGTTCCCGGTGTTCCCTGCATGCAACAGTTACCGTTTGTCCTTTCGCGGAAGCTTCTATAGCGTTCTTTAGCATGTTTTCGATAACGCGCGCCAGCAAGCGTTCATCAGATGAAAAGCTTACGGGTTCGGAATCCTCAGAGATCACCAGATTTATTCCCTTGGCAATTTTCTGGTTCCGGTACAAATTAACAAATTCTTTTATCAAATCTAACGCGTTCACGGGTGATTTATGGATCATTATCGTACCCTCTTCCGCGTAGCGTAAATCGCGCTGTCCGTTTATTTCGTTAAGCAGCTCTCTGCTTACGCTGGAAAGCATGGGAGCGTATTTCCGGTACGAATCGGGGGAATTAATTAAATCCAGCAGGCCTTTCATATCTGAAGCCGTATTGGTCAAGTCATGGAAAAAAGCCTGTTCCATGGCGTTGCGGAATTTTTCATCGGCAATATCCCGGACTATCAGAAGGGTGTAGTCTCTGTCTTTCCAGGGTTTGGCCGCCCACACCCGGAAATTATAGGAAACTTTTCCGTCTTTCGTCTGGATACAGCATTCTTCGACGATTGTGCTGTCGTAACTCACATTCAACGCGACTTTCATAGCGCCGCAGACTTTACAGATTTTGGAAGTCCCGCAGCCGCCGGTAAGGTCGTTTACCCCGCAACAGCCGAACATTTCTCCCGGCCGCAGACCGACGATTTCTTCCAGGTCGTCTTTTTTCAGGAAATTAAGCAAAGTCAGATTGGCAAAAATCGTCTGCCGGTACTCGTTGATAACCATTATGAAGTCGGAACTGTAATCATAAATCAGTTTGAGATTTTCGTCAGAGAGAATCTGCTGGTACTGCTTTAATACCGCCTCTCTGCACAACCTTTCAGGAGGTGCGAATTCCGTTTGCAGCATTTTTCCGATAAGCATATACGAAGACCCTTAATATTCAAACTATTTAAACACTAGCGCAAAATCATTTAAAAACAAGTCTTAATAATATGTAAAACCGGTTTTTTATGAAACGCGGGAAAACGTTCCAAAAGAAATTTCGACAAGATATGTGCCGTCCGCCTTGATAATGACTCCAGACAAGCTATCTTTCATAACGGCGGCTTATTGAAAAATTTAATAGAAAAAGAGTGAATGTTATATGGAAAATTCAAGCTATCAAAATCCTTTGACCGGAAGATACGCGAGCAGGGAAATGAGTTTTAACTGGTCGCCTCAGAAAAAACACGCCACCTGGCGCCGGCTCTGGCTGGCCCTGGCGCAATCCGAAAAAGACCTTGGTTTGAATATTTCAGACGAACAAATCCGGCAGATGGCGGCGCACCTTGATGATATCGATTTCGACGCGGTATCGGCCAAAGAAAAAGAGCTGCGCCATGACGTAATGAGCCACATTCACGTTTTCGGTACGCAATGCCCGGACGCAATGCCCATAATCCATCTCGGCGCCACCAGTTGTTTCGTCACCGACAATACCGAACTTATCCAGCTCCGCGACGGGATGAAAATCGTTCGCGCCAAACTTCTCCAGTTGCTCAAGATCATGGCGGAATTTGTCGCTGAATATAAAAATATGCCGACACTCGGCTTTACCCATTATCAGCCCGCCCAACTGACGACTCTCGGCAAGCGCTTCACCCTTTACATGCAGGACCTGCTCTTTGATTTTGAACATCTGCAAACCGAAATCGAAAAACTCCCGTTCCGCAGCGTAAAAGGTACTACCGGCACCCAGGCGAGCTTTATGTCGCTTTTCAATAACGATTCCGAAAAAGTTAAAAAACTCGAAAAAGCAGTCGCCGAAAAAATGGGTTTCGAAAAGATCATCGCGGTCAGCGGCCAGACTTACACCCGCAAAATTGATTTCAATATCATGAGCGTGCTTTCCGGCATTGCCCAGAGCGCCTACAAAATGGCCGGCGACATCCGCCTGCTGGCGAACTTGCGGGAAATCGAAGAACCTTTCGGCAAGAGCCAGATCGGTTCCAGCGCAATGGCCTATAAACGCAACCCGATGCGCAGCGAACGGGTTTGTTCGCTGGCGCGTTACGTTATGAGCCTGCCCGCCAATGCCGCCAACACCCAGGCCGCGCAGTGGTTCGAACGGACCTTGGACGATTCCGCCAACCGCCGCATAACCCTGCCGGAAGCGTTTCTGGCGACGGACGTGATTTTGTCACTGCTTATCAATATCAACACCGGATTACAGGTATGGCCGAACGTTATTGCGCGCCGGGTCGCGGCCGAATTGCCCTTCATGGCAACCGAAAACATCATGATGGCTGCGGTCAAAGCCGGGGGCGACCGTCAGAAACTTCACGAAGCCATCCGCGAACATTCAATGGAAGCGGCGCGCCGGATTAAGGAAGAAGGCGGCGACAACGACCTGCTCGACCGGCTTAAAGCCGACGCGCATTTCGCCAAAATAGCAGATAAAATAGACGACTTAGTCAACCCGATGGAATTTGTCGGGCGCGCCCCCGAACAAGTTACGGAATTCCTGGAAAACCATATCGCTCCAGTCCTCAAAAAATACGCCGCCGAACTAAACTCCGGAACCGAAGAAATAAACGTGTAGGCTTTTATCCGAATATTATTTCCCGTCAGGCTGCTTTTTATAGGTAAGGGCTTTTTCGATTCTCCGGCGGATATATGGACGGGCTTTCTGAATGTCTTCTTTTTTTACCAGATCCGGATCGGCTCCGGCGGCTAACAGCATATCGACCAGATAACAATAATTTTTATTTACGGCATATTTTAATGCAACATAACCTCTCTTATCTTTTGCATTTACATTCGCACCATGTTTTAAAAGAATTTTTACCACTTTAATGGAGGGACTGGAATATTGACGGTTAAACGCTGTTAATAAGGCGTTTTGCCTTCATTGTCAGTTGTTTCGAGTTTTGCGCCATGCGTGATCAACGCTTCAATTACTTCAAAACGCCGCCACGAATCTCTGTGCCAATACCTGTCTATTGCATATTGCAGAGGAGTCAGCCTTTTAATACCTGCATCATCATATTCATTTACATTCATGCCGTTCTTTACCAGAATATCAACTATTTCAGCGCTGGAGGCAAAGTGAAGCGCGCCTTTGCCGCGATAGCGATCTTTATCCCAATAGCGGTTACGGTATTTTGTTGTCAGGCCATGTTTGAGCAGATAACGGAGCACGCCCGGGTTATCCGCGTTTGAAACGGCGTATATTATACAGTCCTGAGAAATACGCGCTCCCTGCTTTAGTAACCACTTTACTACTTGCAAATCGTTTGAGGCAACAGCAATTCTAAATGCCGTATTAAGGGTTCGTCCGCGCTCTTGAGCATTTCTAAATTCTAAGGATTTCAACATTTTTTCCAGTACAGTAATTTTTTCGCTTCGGCAGGCTTCTCTGAATTTTTTATAAGTCACCTTATCTGTCGGCGAGGCGTCTTTTGCTCCGGCTTTTATAAGTAGAGCGGCTATTTCAATATCTTTACAATAAAATAAAGGATTACGGAAATTAATCCCAGTGTCAGCATACTTCCAGTTCGGGTTGGCACCATGTTTTAAAAGTAATTCCACAATTTCTTTCCTGCGTTTTTTAACCGCGACAAAAAGCGGCGGCTGGAGCCAGCCGAAACCGGCGGAATTTAAAAACATATTTGATGAGGATATCAAGCCGTCCTCTATTTTTCTTTTGTTTCTTCCCGGATACTTTCCCGCATTCATTTTGACATCGCATTTTGCCCCCGCCTCCAACAGAACCTTGATTACGTTTTTATCGGGATTGTTGGACACCGCGCACATTAAAGCGGAATGTCCCCGTACGCTTCTGGCGTTAACGAAAGACGAAAAGAAGCTTTTCCCATGTTTCAGGAGCAGTTTTAAAGTATCGGTCTCAGCCCAGCCAGCTGCTTCAATTAGCGGAGTATCCCCGTATTTATCGCTGACATTAGCTTTCGCGCCGTGTTCAAGCAGAAGTTTAATCGTTTCCTGAGGATCTTTCCTGTCGCGGCGATGCGGAACCGGAAATATAACATCGCCTCTTGGAATCGGCCAATATTCAGCCGCATATATTAGAGGAGTCCAGCCGGTATCGTCTGTCGCGTTTATGTCAGCGCCGCGTTCCAGGAGCAATTTAACGATTTCAGCTTCATAATGACGTGCCGCCAACATAAGCGGGGTAACATTGTTCTTACTGGCGGTATTTACGTCCACATCACGTTTTAATAAATACTTTATTACTTCAGGGGGCTGATGATGTCCCAGCGCCAAAAGTAATGCTGATGCCTCATTTTTATCCTTAATGTTCAGATCGGCATTATTTTCGAATAGAAATTCAAGTAACGGCAAAGCCTCCTTATTTCTGTAATATGGAGCCGCCGTCAGCGCTAATAACGCAGTTCGTCCCTGATTATCCTTCTTCTCAATTTCAGCTCCGTAGGAAATTAACAATTTTGCAGTTTCAATCGGTCCAACCTGCCGCATTAGCCACATTAAAGGAGTTTTGCCCTGTTTGTCCGAAATATTCGGGTCGGCTCCTTTACTCAACAGTAATTCAACGACTTTATATCTTTCCGCCCCGCCGTAAGTGTTAAGGCAGGCGTTTACTAACGTGGGTCTGCCAAACTTATCGATATAGTTCATATCAGCGCCTTTCGTCAGTAACAGTTTGACTCCTGATACGTTAGCGGTTTGGGCAGCATGATTTAACATTTTCCCCAAAGGTAATTTATCCTTACCTTTATAATGCTCAAAAAGCAGCGGAAAAACTTCAGGATTTTTGCGATTTCCTACGGCAGCGACCAG
>Ga0265294_10004625_pt1 | contig 17144 bp, 11 predicted proteins | sample MunlanPumphouse3_FD_192504 | JGI IMG/M metagenome (GOLD analysis project Ga0265294, IMG submission 192504) | Groundwater microbial communities from a municipal landfill in Southern Ontario, Canada - Pumphouse #3 | ecosystem: Environmental > Aquatic > Deep subsurface > Groundwater | place...
TTGGGTATCGGCAGTAACCTTGAAGAAGGCACGGTCGGCTCCACTACTGAATCCTGCTGCGGTTATCTGCGCCCAGGTAATTTCCACAAAGCTATTGGAAGTGCTAAGCAGTTCCTGATATTCACCATCGGGTTGATCAGAAATTAAGATGTGATAGAGGGCTGCTCCATCGGAATCATCCCAGGCCAGCTCGAAGTAAGTATCATAAGCGGCACAAACGAGATTCTGGGGAGGATCGGGAATTACGATATCTTCGACGTTCAGGGTTACATAAATCTTGTAAGGTGAATTGATGGCATCCCCATAGAGCCAGACCTGAGCAGTGTAGGTGCCCAGGGGTAGGGCAGTGGCATCGGCATTCAGGGTGAAGCTGCTGTTACTACCACCGGCAGCCAGGCTACCGGTTGCAGTAGCGCTGAGCCAATCGGAATAGGGCAGGTAGGCGTCTGGACCCAGGATGTCGTCGATAAGGACATAGCCATATTGATAGCTATCAACGCGGGGGTAATAGAAGCAGATATAGATGTGGTCTTCCTCGGCGTATTCAGCCAGAGAGCGGCTATACTGAGCCCACACCTGCTGATTGGCTGTGGTCATATTAATAGTATCCCACAAGAGGAAAGAACCGATGGCATCATCAGTTCTGGAGATCAGGATCTGCAAAACTTCATCAGAATCGTTAAATTGCTGATACCAGAAACTGAGCAAATCATCGGCATCGGGTTTGAGCATTGGGCTGATCAGGTATTGAGGTTCAGTCATGCCATCTGAGGCAAAGACCCAGGCAGCCGGCGCACTATGTCCAAAACCAGTATAGATGTCTGAGGAGGGTCCAGCCATACCAGACCAACCAGTGAGGTCATAGTCATCAAAGTTTTGGTTCAGAGCGCCGGTATTGTGCAGGGGTCCACCCCAAACACCCCAGGCAGTTTCCCAATCCAAGGCATAGTTGCCTGGGTTGGAAATAGTGGTGATAGCTGAAGTGCTTGCGCCGGGCGCACAAGTGATCACTATCGGGTTAGGTGAAGCAGAGAATGCCGACCAATCGAGATAGATATCCTTAGTGATAGTCTGCGCAGCGATCAATTCAAGTTCAGAGCTGTAATCCTGACAACCGTTTGCAGAGGCACTAATCGTATCATTATTCAAAGTAACTACGTTTTCGAAGATGTAATAGCCAGAAGCATTTGTAAACACAGGCTCGGCAAAGGGAAGGCTGACGACAGCGTTTTCCACGGGAGTGGTGGTTCCAGCCAGATAGACGTGTCCCTCCACGCTGCCCAGAGTTGCGCCGGCAAGTACATTCAGAGTAAGAGGGATGCGCAGGTCATCACCCCTGCCACTGGGAGCAATGTAGGTGGAGTTATTAACGATGGTCAGCAAGCTTTGGGCGGTTCCCACGTTCTGATTTGTAGCATCAAAGTTGATTATGACAGTTTCGGACTGACCCGGAGCTACAACGCCTGTGGTGGGACTGGCATAAACCCAGTAGTTTCCATCAATATTAACAGATATTACGTGTTCTTCGTCTGCCAAAGCAGTCCAGTTACCGGCAGAACCGTAATAGGAATGTCCCCTGCTATACGCTGCACTTAGCCCATAGGGTTTGCCAGAGGTGCTGCCCACGGGTTGAACGGCAACCCAGAAATCGCTTGTGACTGTAAGGGGCGGATCCAGGGTATAAGTTGTGGGGTTCCAAACTGTGGTTTGGGGGTTTGCAGTGAGCATGGCTGAGCTATGCAGCACAGTGCTGCCATCTGCGGCATAGATCTTGAATCTGAAGGTGGTTTCGGTTCCCCAGGGATCTTCTGCATGGTTATAGAAGTACGCTTCCAACTGGGAGATGGTAACTCCGCTATCACTCCAGGGCCCATAATCACTGAGGACAAATTTTGTAGCACGCTCAGGGACATAACTAGTTAAGTATTGAACGTCCTGAATTGTGGCATAGTTCATCCATCCGGTAATGTCGGTGCGATCCGGGTTGCTGGGAATTCCGGAGATCTGGCGGCGGGGATCAACAGGGACGGCTTTGCCGGGAGTTTGGCGAGTTGAACCAGAATAGGGGGAGTAGTACCAATCGTAAACCAAATCAGCCGTGCCTCCGGTATTGGAAATGATCAGGCTTTGGTTGGTGGTTTGCCCCTGATACATATCCACCGTAAAGGAGGTAGCGTTTACGGAAAGTTCTGCCCATTTGAGCTCGAAATCCTGGTTTGCCATGCCTCCCTCCGTAATGTTAATCCCGCTTACGGAGGAGACAAAATAATCTGTTCCGGGTGCGCTACAGCTACCACCATAGGTGCCGACCATCAGATTGTTGATTTGATAGAACCCTGCAGAATTGGTTGTAGCAGATTTTGATCCCACCTGAACCAGCGCATTGGGAATAGGGGTGCTGGTACCATATTTATAGACATAGCCATTGATGCTACCAAACACCGGGGTGGGAGGAGTGTAACCACTGTCTGAGATGATAAAGTCATCCACCATAAAGATGAAAGAATCATTTGCAACGCATTGAATAGCTACATATTTGGCCGTGGTGGGCAGGGTGTAAGTATATTGAGTCCAGGCATCGGGGGCAGAAATATAAGCAGAAGCAGAGCCAGCCAGGTAATTTGTGAAGCTAGTGTAAACGTTTGTGGTAGTAGAGTATAACACCTTGAAGCGTTCCAGCCCATATTCCGCGGTATAGGATTTTGCCCAGAAGCTTACTGAGCAAGTGGGACCCGTGAGATCAATGCGGGGAGAAATCAGCCAGTCATTGTTTGGTGGCGCAGTGGAGGCAAAACAATAAGCACCTTTGAACCCACCATGTGCGTCAGCCGGAGTCCCGGCGAGTGAAGGGCTGGTTTGCGATGAATTAAAGATGATGAACGAGCCGGTGTATCCATCGTTTGTGAATGAGTAATCCTGTATGGAATAAGTAGTTGAACCATCGCCATCGTACTGCGTCCAGGGCGCAAAATCAAGGCTAAAATCCATGTAGCTTTCAAAACCATCACTAAAACGGTGGTTAGAGGCTTGACCAGTTAGCGTGATGCTAAGAGTGCCGCCATTGGTAACAATCTGGAAGCTCTGATTATCAGTACCGTAGTTCAGAGGTTCATACACAAACCCGAATTCATGAACCTGGCCGGGGACAAGTGCGATGCCTGGATTCAGGTTTGTGGAAAACTCAGTCGCGGACAGATTGGTCATGCTGGTTATAGTTAATATTCCCTGACCCTGATTGGAGAGTTGGAAGATGTTTCCGGAACTCACCGAGCTTCCCGGAGTGGTGCTTCCGGCATTCCATGAATTGATGTTTACACCTGCAGTGGGGTTTGGATCCACCCACAAGGGAGGTCCTACAACATCATCAATATATAACTCCCACATATCGGTTGAAATAGCTTGAATGGCCAGGTAAATATCCTGACCAATGTAGGAACTAAGGTTGTAGCTGTATTGGCTATAAGTAGCTCCCGGACCCACGCTGGAAGCCAGAGTGGTAGTGAAACTGGCTACAGCGTTGGTGGTGGTGGAGAGTTTGACGTTAAAGCGGTCGATATAGCTGACACTTCTATTTCTGGCCCAGAAGCTGAAAGTATAGTTGTCTGCGCTGGGAGTCAATCTGGGAGTGATCAGCCAGTCATTGTGGGCTGACGCACTGTAACTGATGCTGGCACAAGCTGATCCTGTGTGAACATAAGCTGTTTCAGTATCTCTGACCCAGGTATTGGTATCGCCACCATTGGAAATAGTCCAGCCCGTGGGTGGGAAGGTGGTGCCTTCAAAGCCCTCGGAAAGGGTCAAGGAAGAGGTGGAACTGGGCTCGATTCCGAATACTGCGGCCTGGTTGCTGGTAAAATCATAAGTTCCGGGGTTCAGGGCGGTGAGGTAGTAATAACCGTTATAATAACCATTCCATCCCCAGTTGAAGTGATAATGATTGCTGCCCTGATAACCGTCCAGGATGAAGGCATGTCCACCGCTTTCCTCGCTGTTTCCAGAATAGTGAATAGGGCGGGAATTATTGAGTTCACCCTGTAGCATAGTATTCCAGTTTGATTCGGAATAGGTGTACTTATATCTGTAAATGGCGGTGTCCTTGTAGCGGAAATAGCTGATCAGGGCTCCCGGGACATCGGAACTATAAGCGCCGGATCCAGTGGGGTGATAATCCATCTCCACCGCTACTCCGGCATGATAACAGAGGGTAGCCACTGAAGTGTTGGGGCTGGACACCTGATTTGGCATGCTGGACCAGCTATAGGTAGTGGTTCCGAAGTTTGCCGTCTGAACTCCGTAGATGGGGTGAGTGTAAGTATGCGAACCCTGACCTACGCTGGGATATGACCAATAGTGCATGATCTGGGACATGGCAGTGGCAACACAGCCAACTGGGGTATTGGAAGGGCACATATCGTTGTAATAACCTTCCTGACCCCAGGTAGACTGGATGAGCGGGCTGACATCCCGGAAATTGCGATTGGGAGTGAAATCCGCGTGTGCTTTGTCGTATTTCTTCCACAATAGGGCTACTTCGGGACTTGCTACGAATTGATTGTCCTTAATGGATTGCAACTGATCCTGCCAGTTTTGCAATAAGTACTGCAATTGAATGGGGATTTCATATTCACCCCAATCGTGAGTGGTGTTGTAGCCGATGATCGGGCTGGCAGCATCATCACCAGCGACAAGTACATAGCCACGTGGCTCAAGCGATACCAGATAAATGAGATTGTTTGATGAATCGTTAAAGAGGGGGGTAATTTGAGAATTTGAATAAGATTGACCAGAGCGTTCCAACATCCAGTTTTCCGCTACTCGGATTGCTTGATTGGAACCTACTGGTGCGCAAAAAATAAAACTAACTGACAGCAGTAACAAAAACAGCGCAAGCACTTGTTTCACTTTTACCTCCAGGCGTTAGCCGATTAATTTGAACTGATTGCAAAATTACAAATCGTTGCCAGAATGTCAAGGTTTTTATGATAATTTTATGCTACTTTGGGATTCCGGCTCTAATCGCTTAAAGGTAATTATAAGAGAGGATTATCAGATTTGATTTGAGATGGTCTATTGGTCAGGTAAGGGGGAGTGGAGTCTTAGGTTGCTGGCGAACTTATAGAAATCGTTTGACAGGTATGGCAACCATCATAGAAGTGAACAAAGATGGGTTTAGCTTGCTTAGCAACACCCCCCGAAGGAGATAGTATGAGATGCATTGTTTTGCTAATTCTGTTCATGTCTGGTTTAGTTTGGTCGGCAAATCCTTATGTGGTGAGATCCTTTCCGGATGACAAGGGAAATATCATCAACGAGGTGATCGTGCCCGGTATACCTGAGGAACTGCGCAATCCGGGTCCCATCGCAAGCCCATCTCGCAATGCAGTTGTGCTGACAGATGTTCCTAAGCTGGATTGGTGTTATGGCTGTTCCGCAACTTCAGCAGCGATGATTGCGGGTTACTATGACCGCAATGGTTACGAAAACATGTATGCCGGACCTACCAACGGCGGCATGTTTCCTTTGAACAACGCAAGTTGGGGTGAAGGAGAATGCTCTTTAAGTGCTACCCATCAGGGCTATGATGGTTTGAGTAGTTTTGGGCATGTTGACAGGTTTTGGGTAACCTCAGGAAACAGCGGAAATGATCCCTATGGATCAGCAGATCCTACTGGTACCTATGCCAATTGCACGACAGATTATATGGGCACAAATCAGGATTGGTGGAGCAATGAAGATGGTTCTACCAGATTCTATTACTATACCAATGGTAATCCCATTTATGATTATAGCGGCAGCGAAAATGAGAGTCCCCGCAAGCGAGATGGTATTCATGGTTTTCGGCTTTTTATGGAATCTCGTGGCTATGAGGTTTCCACAAATTATAATCAATATATTCATGGTTATAATGGCAACACGGCTGGATATACCCTGGCGCAGTTTCGCCAGAGCATCGATAATGATATACCGGTTTTGATTCATGTCACCGGGCATACGATGGTGGGTGTGGGCTATGAAAGCACAAATAACACGATCTATATTCATAATACCTGGGATCACGACCTGCACAGCATGGATTGGGGAGGCTTATACAGTGGGATGCAACACAAAGGCGTCAGCGTGTTTGAACTTGCCCCAGCTCCAGTGATTGCTGTTATTGATTGGATGCCTTCATTGATTAATCTTGAGCTGGATATTGATGAAAGCAGCAGTCAAAACCTCACAATTGCTAATACAGGTACTGGTGCTCTGGACTATGTGTGCAGCGTGCCGGGGACGGAAAGTACAATATTAGAAGAGGGATTCAACAGCGGCGTCATCCCTGGAACCTGGACTCAGACTGTGGTATCAGGCACAACGGTTAATTGGGAATGCACTTCGGGAGGATACAGTGGATATCCTTCGGGACCTTATGAAGGTAACTACAACATCAGACTATATAAAGGTTCATACGATGTCAGTGTGGTAAAACTTATCAGTCCTCCTCTTAACTTGCAGGAGGCAGATTCAGCCAGCCTGGATTTTTGGCATACTCAGGATGACTGGGGAGTAGACCAGGATGAACTCCGCGTATATTATCGCAATGGCAGCGCGGGATCCTGGAATCTGTTGCAGCAATACACTGATAATGTATCTGCCTGGACTCAAAGGAACATCAGCTTGCCAAATCTGAGTGATGATTACTATGTTGCCTTTGAAGGCACTACCCAATATGGTTATGGAGTTTGTTTGGATCAGATTAGACTAGTTGCAGATTCGAGTGTGGAGCCCTGGCTCCGCCTGAACGGAGGTCTGGAATGTAGCGGTACTGTTGCTGCTGGTGCTGCTGATCACAACATCTCTGTCCAAATTGATGCCACGGGATTAGTACCTGGAACATTTAGTAAGAATATCACAATTCTGAGCAACAGCCAAAGTGATTCTGAGATAAGCATTCCGGTGAACCTGACAGTTTTAGAAGCACTTGTAGCTCCGCAGGAACCTGTCATTGAATATCTTTCGGGTACCAACAGTGCCAGGATAAGCTGGGTAGCGGTGTCGGGTAATCCCAGTGGTTACAGGGTATATTTCAGCACAGAACCAAGCTTTAGTGATGGAGGAACTCTGATAGCCACGACTGCCTCAGATCGCCTGTATTATGTACACACCCAGGCCAGCAGCCGTCCCAAGGGATTTTATCGGGTGATAGCCTTCCGAAACTAAGAGATTTGCCGGCAATCCAGAACAGCTTCCATAATGAGGCTGTAAGAAGATTTTATTGACAAGAATCAAGCGCCAAATAAGTGTTACCATTACTGGGTTTTTGCAGCAAAGCATAGCCCTGCAATCTCTTATCTGGAGCAAATAATGAAGATACTGATCACAGGTGGTGCGGGCTTCATCGGTTCGCATCTTGCTGAACGCCTATTAGCTGAAGGCAATGAAGTGTATGCAATAGACAATCTTTCCACGGGAAGCCTGGACAACATCGAATCCTTCCGGACGAATCCCAAGTTTCACTTTACTACTGGCACCATTCTGAACCGGGACCTGATGGATTCTCTGGTCAGCAAAGTGCAGCAAGTGTATCATTTGGCTGCAGCTGTTGGTGTGAAATATATCATCGAAAATCCTCTGCTTTCGCTAAAGACTAATATCGTTGGCACGGACAACGTGTTGGAGCTGTGCAACAAATACAAGGCAAAAGCTCTGATCACTTCTACCAGCGAGATTTACGGTAAAAGCGAGAAAGTTCCTTTTGCCGAGCAGGATGACCGTCTTTTGGGGTCCACTCATATCAGTCGTTGGGGATATAGCAGTTCCAAAGCTATTGATGAGTTCATGGCGCTGGCTTTTTATCGAGAAAAGAAGCTGCCGGTGGTGATCGTACGTTGTTTCAATACAGTTGGGCCACGTCAGACCGGTCAGTATGGTATGGTTTTGCCAAAGTTCATCAAAGCAGCTCTTTTGGATCAACCGATCGTAGTGTATGGAAGTGGAGAGCAAACCAGATGTTTTGCAGATGTTTCAGACGTTGTGGAGGCATTTGTGAGATTGATGAACAGCCCTGAATGTGAAGGTGAGATCTTCAATGTGGGCACCACAGAGTCCATCAGCATCACCGATCTGGCTCAGAAGGTCAAATCCATGTGCGACAGCAAATCCAAGATCGAGTACATGAGCTATGAGGCTGCTTTTGAAGAGGGATTTGAGGATATGATGAATCGGATGCCGAATCTCAGTAAAATCCAAGAATACATTGGTTATGAACCCAAATATAAACTGGATGACATTATTCAGCGCATGATCGAGTATTATGAAAATTAAGCTATTGTGCATCTTGCTTATCCTGTCCCTGTCTGGACTGTGGGCTTTGGAATTGCCAGTTGCAAACATCCCTCAGATCAGCGTCAGTATCACCGGATTTGTGCCTCATCCCGGGCACTACAAAATGAATCCTACAGATCGAATCTCAAATCTGTTGGAACTGGCCATGCTGGATCAGGCACAAATTCAGCAACATTTTGTACCTGCTGAAGAGGAAGAGGAGCAATACACAAAGCTGAATCCAATTCCCATGTTGCGTGAGACTGATCTGCTGATTCCGGATTATGACAAGATGATTTCCTTGCGTACAGTTGAACTGCAGCGGGGTGGCAATAGCACATACTATGATCTCTTGAAGTTTTACCGCTTGGGCGATCTGGAACAAAACCCAATATTGCGGGATGGGGATCTGCTGTATGTCACGATAATCAAGGATTTCATCAGTGTAAGTGGATGCGTTGGCAAACCAGGAGAGCTGGAATATTATCCGGGAGACACTCTTCAATCCGTATTGTCGCTGGCTCATCGCACCCTACCCGGAGCAGATCTGAGTGCTGTGCGCATCAGTCGCTATATGGGTAGTGGAAACAAGTATCAGTTTGAGACTGTAGATTATACCCACAATCCTCAGTTGCAGCTAAATCCGGGAGATCGGATAATGGTTCCCTATGATGCCGGGTATCGTGCCAGAAAGGCTGTAACAGTATCCGGAGAGATCAAGCATCATGGTGAATATATCGTTGATGACAACAGTACCCTCTGGGATCTGATCCAGCTTGCTGGCGGTGTGACAGAGAAGGCAGATTTGTCCAATGCAGTAGTCTTGAACCGCAGTTACAACGAGAATCCTGATCCTGAGTTTGAACGGATGAAGATGCGCAGTATGGCGGAGCTGACTCCATTTGAATATTCATATATGCGGGTATTCATGCGCCAGGCTAAAGGAGTATATTCCATTGATTTCCAGAAGCTGATCGCCAGCGAGGGCAAAGAAGAGAACCGGATATTGAACAATCTTGATTACATCTATATCCCCGAAAAGATGAATGCAGTGTGGGTTAGCGGAAATGTACGCAATCCCGGCCTGGTTGAATTCCGGGAAGGCGAGAACTGGAAGTATTATGTGAAGCAAGCTGGCGGATATGCAAACAGCAGTTTGTTTCCCAACACCCGGATTTTAAGAGTTAATAGCGGAAACTGGATGAAAGCGAAATCCAAACAGGAAGTTCGACCAGGAGATATGGTATTTGTACCAGAAAAGATTGACCGCCACTTCTGGACGGATGTGAAAGATATTGTAACAGTGACTGCTTCAGCCATTACGATCCTGATTGGGGTGCAAAACCTCAGTAAATAGTGGAGGATACCTATCCACACGAAAAAAAAGGCGGCTATAAGCCGCCATCCATAAAGGAGTTTAAATGAAAGTACCGATGCTGGATCTGAATGCTCAATATGAACCACTGATGGCGGATATTCGGGCTGCGCTGGACAAAGTTTTTGAGGAGCACCACTATATAATGGGCTCACAGGTAAAGGCCCTGGAAGAACGGGTGCAGGAGTATCTGGGGATCAAACACGCCATTGGCTGTGCTTCCGGAACGGATGCCCTGGTATTGGCGATCAAAGCCCTGGGTATTGGTGACGGCGATGAAGTGATTACCACTCCTTTTACTTTCTTTGCGACGGCTTCCTCAATCTGGCGCAACCATGCCAAACCGATATTTGTGGATATTGATCCCAAAACCTTCAATCTGGATCCCCAAAAGATTGAAGCTGCGATTACTCCCCGCACCAAGGCGATCATGCCGGTGCACCTGTTTGGCCAGTGCTCCGATATGCAAGCCATAATGGAGATTGCAAAGAAGCACAATCTCAAGGTCATCGAGGACAACGCTCAAGGTATCGGCAGCACCTGGAATGGTCAGATGAGCTGTTCCTTTGGCGATATTGGCACCCTTTCCTTTTTCCCCAGCAAAAATCTGGGAGCAATGGGGGATGCCGGAATGTGCCTGACCAATAGTGACGATCTTGCCGCCAAGCTGCGTCAATTGCGGGTGCATGGCGAAAACCCTAAATATTACCACAAGTGGGTGGGTTTAAACAGCCGTCTGGATACTATGCAGGCAGCAATTCTGCTGGTAAAACTTGAAGCCCTGGCTGCCTGGAGCGATGCCAGACGTGCCAATGCAGCTTTTTATGATGAAGCGCTGGCGGGGATTGCAGATCTTCAGACTCCCTATATTCACCCCCAAGCTCTTACGATCTACAATCAATATACTCTGATCACTTCCCGCAGGGATGCTCTGATGAAACATCTGCAAGACTCAGGCATTGGCTGCGCGATATACTATCCCATGCCCTTGCATTTGCAGGAATGCTTTGCTCAATTGGGCTACAAAGCTGGGGATCTGCCAATTGCCGAGAAGCTTGCCGGGCAGGTGCTTTCCATCCCGATCTATCCGGAATTGAGCCACGACATGAAGCAATATGTTGCGGATTGTATCCGGGAATTCTTTGCTTAAGGAGAACCAAGTGCACTTTATCGTATGCATCAAACAAGTTCCCAATACGACGGAGATCAAGATTGATCCCAAAACTAACACGCTGGTGCGGGAAGGGGTTGAAAGCATTCTGAATCCCTTTGACGCTTATGCCATTGAAGAAGCTGTGCGGCTCAAAGAAGCTCATGGCGGAACGATCACTGCTATCAGTATGGGACCAAACCAGGTGGAAGGTACCTTGCGTGAAGCCATTTCTCTGGGTGTGGACCGGATCATTTTGCTATCTGACCGCAAGTTTGCCGGAGCCGATACCTGGGCTACCAGCTTTACTCTGGCCGCTGCGATCCGTAAAGTGGGTGATTACACACTGATCCTCACCGGACAGCAGGCGATCGATGGTGATACAGCGCAGGTGGGGCCCGGGATCGCCGCCCATCTCAAGATTCCTCAAACCTGTTTTGTGCGTAAAATCGTTAGCCTGGAGCCCTGCAAAGCACAGGTACAACGCTTGATGGAGGATGGGATTGACACCGTGGAGATGAAATTGCCAGCACTGATCTCTGTCGTAAAAGAAATAAACACTCCCCGTCTGCCATCGCTACGTGGCAAACGCAACGCCAAATCTGCAGAATTGACGGTGTGGAATGCCGAAGATCTGGGACTGGATGAGAAGATGATTGGCTTAAATGGTTCACCTACTCAGGTGCTGAATATCTTCAGCCCCAAGCATGAGAAGCAGGTGGAGAAGTTTGATGGCGATAGCGATCAGGCTGCTGAACTGATTGTTCGCCGTCTGCATGAGTTCACAAAGAGATAAGAGATGCTTAGTTTTCCTAATATCAGTCCGGAGATAGCCAGTTTCAGTCTTCTGGGCATGCAGTTCCATATTCGTTGGTATGGTCTGTTTTATGTGCTCAGCTTCGTGCTGGCTTATTTCTTGTATCGCCATATGCTGAAGCTGAAGGGGATTTCGATGCCCCGCGAACAATATGAATCAGCCATCTTCTATGTGATGCTGGGAGTTATTCTGGGTGGACGCCTGGGCTATGTGCTGTTCTATAACTTTCTGTATTATCTGCAGCATCCGCTGGAGGTTTTTGCCGTCTGGGAAGGAGGCATGAGTTTCCATGGCGGAGCTTTGGGAGTGATTGTGGCAGGCTTGATGTTCTGCCGTAAACACAAGTATTCCTTTGCGGATCTTGCCGATGCTGCTATTCCTCTGGTTGCTGCCGGACTTGCTCTGGGACGTCTGGGAAATTTCATCAATGCCGAGCTGTGGGGCAGAGTAAGCACGCTGCCCTGGGCGATGGTGTTTCCCGGAGCCGGAGATCTGCCTCGCCATCCCACTCAGCTCTATGAAATGCTGACTGAAGGGGTTCTTCTGGGTCTCATTTCATACCTGATGCTGCGCAAGGGGGCTCGCAAGGGTATGGTATTCTGGACTTTTATCGGCGGCTATGGGATTGTCAGGTTTTTGATCGAGTTTGTCCGTGTGCCGGATGACATCAGTTTTTATCAGGATTTTGGCTTTATCTTTGGCTTCATGAGCATCGGGCAGTTTCTTTCACTGCTGATGATCATCGGAGCTGGAATTGGGATCGCCAGAATATATAGGAGGAGAGCATGAAGAACATATTGATTCTTGGCCTGGTGGCAGTCAGCATTGTGTTGGCTTCCTGCGCTGGTGGGTTTGGCTTAAGCGAAGAGCAGAAACTGCTACGAGAGCTCAAGAAATGGGAGAGCTTTTCCGGAAGCGGGATCATTGAGCTATCTTTGATGGGATTCAGTTTGCGCAAACCCTTCAATCTGGATAAGAGCCTGCAGCAGATTCGTCTGGACGTGATCGAAGGCGGTGTGTTCGGAGCTGGAGCATCACCACTCCTGAGTGTGTATTTGGGCGATTATCTGGCCTTGAATGCGCCGGTGATGCCGGCACTGGAAATGCTAAATCTGAAGGATAAGATTCCAAAGTCTGCCCTGGCCATCTTTGCCTCTTCGGAATACCTGATGGAGAATTATGGTGCCGAGATTATCGCCAATAAAGCGATAGTTCGCGATGATTTTAGCGTCAATTTCAAAAAGAACTATCAGTTGGAATCCGTGGTTGACAAGGATTCCGGAACCCGCATTGATGCCAGATATACTGGCAATGGACGCCTGGATACAATCGAGATCACAAGCAATAAGCCAGTTTCTGCCAGATTGATCTTTGACAAAGTGGATTATATCCAGCCTAGCATCATACCCATTCCCAAAAAGGAAGCTTCGCAGCAAGATCTGATGGATCTCTTTCAGGGTGGGGGAGTGATGGATATGTTTCAACAACTGCTGAATGGCAATTAGTTAAGGATGTGATGAATCCATGATAGATCGATATAGCCTGCCCGAAATGCAACGCATCTGGAATCTGGAAAACCGCTATGAGTGCTGGCTGGAAGTGGAGCTTGCGGCTGCCAAAGCCATGCATGAACTGCATATGATTCCCGATGCAGACTATCAAAACATCAGCACCAGGGCAGATTTCAACGTGGATCGCATCGCTGAGATCGAAGCCACTACCCGGCATGATGTTATTGCTTTTTTGACCAATGTGGCGGAATATGTGGGTCCATCCTCACGCTGGATTCATTATGGAATGACCTCCTCAGACGTACTTGATACTGCCAGCGCTCTTCAGCTCAAACAAGCTGGGGAATTGATTCTTTCCGAGCTGTTAAGATTGGCAGAAACTCTGAAGCTCAAAGCCCGGGAGCATCGGCATACCCTGTGTATGGGGCGTAGCCATGGCATTCATGCCGAGCCCACTGCTTTTGGTCTCAAATTTGCCCTCTGGTTTGATGAGACTACCCGCAACATCAAACGCCTGGAGGAAGCCATCAAGGTGGTGAGTGTGGGTCAGTTATCCGGTGCGGTGGGCAACTATGCTCATCTTGATCCGGCAGTGGAAGAGCTTGCCTGCAAGCATCTGGAGCTCCGTCCTGTGAATATTTCCACGCAAGTGATTCAACGTGATCGTCATGCTCAGTTCCTTTTTGCCATTGCCCAGATTGGCAGCACCTTGGAGAAAATCGCCCTGGAAATCCGGCACCTGCAACGCACAGAAGTTCGCGAAGCAGAAGAAAACTTTTCCCAAGGCCAAAAGGGCAGCTCTGCCATGCCCCACAAACGCAATCCCATCCTCAGTGAACAACTTTGCGGTCTCTCCCGGATCTTGCGTGCCAATGCCAATGCCGCACTGGAAAACAACGCCCTCTGGCATGAACGCGATATCTCACACTCCAGCGTGGAACGGATAATCCTGCCAGATAGCTGCATCCTGATCCACTACATGCTGGTCAAAAGCAGCGCAATGATCGATAGCCTTGCCGTATATCCGGAGAACATGATGCGGAACATCGAACTTACCCGGGGATTGGTCTTTTCTCAGGCCTTGCTTCTGCATCTGGCAAACCTGGGTATGAGCCGCGAACAAGCCTATGCTCTGGTGCAAGCTTCGGCCATGAAATCAATCAGCGAAGGCAGTGATTTCAAACAATTGATTCTGGCGGATGAGCAGATCACCAACCTAATGCGTCAAGAACAAATCGAAGATATCTTTAGCTATGACCGTTACCTGAAAAACGTCGACTTTATCTATAAACGCTGCGGGATTCTTGCATAAAGCGAGTACTAAGGTGAGAGACACTAGAGTTGGCAAGAGAATTAATCAACCTCAAACAAGGAGATACCAATGAAACAGGTCATATTAGCGATCCTTACCCTGCTCTTCATCCTACCCATGTTTGCCCAGGCAGGTGATCGTATCACCGGAGTGTGGTACAATGGTGAGAGAAGCAGCAAAATCGAGATCAGTCAAGCCAAGGATGGCAGCTTCATCGGCAAAATCATCTGGTTAAAAGAGCCCAACGACGCAGCCGGAAATCCCAAAAAGGATAGCAAAAACTCCGATGCAGAGCTGGCTAAGCGTCCCTTGATGAACCTTCAGATCCTTTCTGGCCTTAGTTACAATGGCAAAAGCAAATACAGCGGCGGAAAGATCTATGATCCTAAAAGCGGAAAAACCTATTCTGCCAAGGCTGAAATGACCAACAACAACACCCTGGCTCTGCGAGGTTTCATCGGGATTGCTCTGGCAGGCAGAACCGATACATGGATTCGCACCACAAAATAAACAAGTATCTGCTTTCCGATCCCGAGGTATTGAGCCTGATAGCCAGGAGGCAATACCCGGCCCGGTTTGTATCAGTTTCCCTAATTCTGGCATCTTTATTCATCAGCTTTGTGCTGCATGGTCAGGGCTGGTTGCAATACCTGAGTAATGTTTTGCTACTCATTGGTTTTATACTCTTTGTCTTAAACAGAGCGCATTTCCGCTTCCGGCAACGGATTATACGGCCTCAGCCCGGGCAATTCTATAGCCCTGTGACTGGGAAACTGATCTCCATCGAAACGCAAAACCGTCTCATTCACATCCAGAAATCCCGCTTTGATCATGTGGAAATCCGCTGTCCGGCAGATGGTAGCCAATGGCAGGAAGGCAGCCTGATTGTCCCCTTTCAGCAGGATAGCATCCGGATTTGGTTTCAGGCCAAAAAGTTGATTGGGATTGAAGCTGCCGAAATGAAAGCGGGAGAGGTGATAGCCCTGATGATCGGAAGTGGCAGTTGCGTGATTTCCATGCCTCAAAATATGGAGATCGATGTTCAGATTGCTGAAAAAGTCTACGCTGGAGAAAGCGAGATCCTGGATTCAGGTTTGACTGATGATAACAATCCTAAAGAGGTAGAGTAAGACAGAAGATGGAGCCTTTTCCCGGCTCACTTTCCACACTCAGGCTTCCACTGTGGGCATCCACTATATTCTTGGCGATTGAGAGCCCCAGCCCCACTGACTTTCCCCGGTTGTGCTGCTGTGAAATCATCCTGAAGGGCTCAAAGATGATTGCCTGATTCTCTTTGCTAATGCCGATTCCCTGATCTTGAACGCAGAATATGCTGCGATGTCCCTCACGTCTGAGGCTGCAAGTAATTCGTGATCCATCCGGGGAGTATTTGACGGCATTGCTCAAAAGATTATTCACAACCTGACGGATCTTCACGGCATCAATCCTGGCGAGAATCGGCTCTTCCGGCTGCTGATAGTCTATAGTGATATGATGTGCCGCAGCCAGAGTCTGATTCAGTTTGATACTGTGCAGAAACAATAGATCAAGCGAAACTTCGCTCAAGTTCAGACTAACCCTTCCGCTTTGGAGTGCGCTTAGATCCAGAATGCCTTCCACCAGCCGCTGCATAAAGATGCTGGTGCTGCGGATGGTTTGCAGGATATCCAATTGGTCTTCGGTTGCGGTCTCTTTCATGGTACTTAAAAGATAGTCACTGAAGTTTTTGATCACTCCCAGAGGATTGCGCAGGTCATGCGCCGCCATTCCTACAAATCGATTCCGAAGCTCCGCCAGATTTGCCAATTCGGTGTTTGCCTTCGCCAATTGCCGCTGCATATTGGTCAGGTCATTATTCAGCTTGGCCATTTCATCCAGATAGAAGCGCTGGCTATCATCGTCTTTGGGGGGATTCTGATCAGATTGCTCCTGGCAACGAATGTTGTAGTCCCGGCCTGGCTGCAGGTCGAGCTTAGACAAGGCTTCAATGATCTGAGTCTGCAATTTCTCAATATCATGCGCTTCAAGGATCAAGCTATGTTTCATCTGGCTTCCACCATCGAAAGAGCAATTCTGCTGGCTAGATTTGCATCCGAGGCAAAGCTATCAGCTCCAATCTGTTGCCACAATTTCGGATCATTCAGGAAGGGATATCCACCTACGATTATCTTCACTTTGTTCAGCTTGGTATCACTACGGATACGGGAGATTAGGCTCTCGGCTTTATGCAGATTAAGAGGGAAGGTTATAGATATCGCCAGAAGATCGGCATCCTGTTCGGCGAGCATATCCACGATTGAATCATGCGGCATATTAGCTCCCAGGAAGCTGGTATCCCAGCCATCCAGTTCCATAATGTCGGTCACCATGCGCAGGCCAATTTCGTGCAATTCGCCGCTCACGCAGGTCGCAATCATTTTGTGATGTTTGGGGTTAGCACTGAACAGCAGGGGATAAAGCTGGGCAATTGCCAATTGGGTCAATCCAGTGCAATAATGCTCCTGTGCCACAGTCACTAGATTTGCTTGCCAGAGATTACCGATTTCCCGTTGCACCGGTTGCAGGATATCCAGATGAATGTTTCGGATTGAAGTTCCCTGCTGTGCCAAATCATTTATCAATTGCATTGCCTTCTGCTTTTGAGCCGTGAGCAGGTAATTTTTGTATTCAACTGC
>Ga0265294_10004627_pt1 | contig 17141 bp, 13 predicted proteins | sample MunlanPumphouse3_FD_192504 | JGI IMG/M metagenome (GOLD analysis project Ga0265294, IMG submission 192504) | Groundwater microbial communities from a municipal landfill in Southern Ontario, Canada - Pumphouse #3 | ecosystem: Environmental > Aquatic > Deep subsurface > Groundwater | place...
TCTTCACTTCCTGAAAAGCAATATCGTTTGTCACCTATTCGCTGTATTGAGGTGCCCGTTGAGTTGTACTTTACCGGACCCGCTATTGGCTGATAGTTTTTATTCCACTCCTCTGACTCGAGCATAATTGCTTTGTATCCATTTATATTTTCACAAGCAAGTAACCGCCATTTTTGAACATCCGAATCGTATAAAATATGCGGGTCTTCATAATCACCAATCATTCCCATCGGGTTTGCCTTCATTACAGAAATACCAAACCTGGGGTCTTTTTTGCTTTCAATAGCTAGTAATTGTTTTTTTTCTTTAGGATTGGCATACGCACTGAACCCGGTAGTTAGCCCTCGCCAGCATTTTTCATTCCGATCGAAAAAGATATGAGATGCAACTTCATTTCGGAGTAATCCATCGTTACGGTCAAATAAAATGATCCCTTCAAAACGAAGGTCAAAAACGGTTGGATTCAGACTGAAAACGCCTTGAATGTGATGAGGCAACGCACGGCCACGGATAGTCATTGTATACCACAATCGTCCTTGATCAATCAAAGGGTCTCCATCTTCATAAGTAATGGCCCTAATATCGGCTAGACCCATTCCTGAACTTAACGCTGATTCAATTTTGTCGATTGCCAATACCCCTTTCTTTATCGAAAAATAGAAATTTGACTGGAAAGAGCTTATATACTGCTTTTTCCGCAAATCAATAAAGGAAGCGAAATCCGACTGTGCAATTGGTTCCGGTAAACCACCGTTTTGTACGAACAGTGTATACCCACTTCCAAGCATTTGAAGAATGATTCTTCTCTCTATATTGTACAAACCACTCCCTTTGTTGAAAACAGACTCGTTCACAACTGTTTTTGATTCCCTGACGTACTTTTGATTAACATCAAGTATCTCGTTTCCGTTATAACTAATGGTAATAAAAAACTGTTCTGTTTTTTCAGGGTTAGAAAACTCAAATCCAACTTCGCCTTGACCGCTTAATAAGTCTATATCAATAATATAAACAGCAAACGGATTAAAACCGCCAAACCATATCGAAGCTTGCGATTCTTTGTCGGATTTAATAAATAATTGATTGTTTTTTACCTGAATATCCGGATAAATCCCCGAATATAAAGTAGTTGGATGCATTGTAGACATCCCGATTATTTCCACTGGATTTAAACTGGCCAAAGGAATTTTCTGATTTTCATCGAAGATAAACCTTCGAACTCCCTGACGTACAAAATTAATTTTATCGGGTGACAAGCTTGTTTGAGCGTTTGCTCTTCCAACTAATAAAAAAACAAGAAAAGGCAATATCCGTATATATAATCCAATTATTGATTTCATTTTCTCGTTACTTATTAATTTATAGTCCTTTTACTTGACCACATATGGTTACGATTACAGTACAGTCAGTAAGTTATAATAGGTCAACTTACATTAAAAGTTTATCAATCAACATTTCAAAAATGTCGATGTATTATTTTAAAATGCAATTTTAGTTAATTATATTCAATTATTCTACAAAAAAGAAATAAATCTCGAAAAGGGTAACTTGGATATCGTTGCAATTTATATATTCTGTCTATTTGGCAATTTATTAATTAAATTATTTACTATCTTTGTATGTATTAAAAAATAAAGCCTCTGTTATGGAAACATCAGATACTTTCAAAATCGAAATCTGCGCGAACTCAGTCAACAGCTGCATTGAAGCTCAAAAAGGGGGCGCTTATCGTGTCGAACTTTGCGCTGGAATCCCCGAAGGTGGCACAACACCTTCGTATGGAGATATTTCTCTGGCAAGAGAATTGTTGCATATTAAATTGAATGTGATAATCAGACCAAGAGGTGGTGATTTTCTTTACTCTGATCTTGAACATAGCATTATACTGAAGGACATTGAGATGGCTCGAAAAATCGGGGCTGATGGCATTGTGATAGGATGTCTTACCTCTGATGGCGATGTTGATATGCAACGAAACAAAGAGTTGATCGATAATGCCGGTGATATGAGTGTTACATTTCATAGAGCTTTTGATAAGTGCAGAAATCCATTCGAAAACCTGGAAAGAATAATTTCTTTGGGATGTGATCGAATTCTCACATCGGGACAACAACCAAAAGCTGAACAAGGACTTCCACTTTTAAAAGATTTGATTGAAATAGCTGCTGGTAGAATCATAATCATGCCGGGAAGTGGTGTGAATGAAGATAATATTGCACACATTGCCGCAGAAACGGGAGCAAAAGAATTCCATATGTCTGCACGAATCGCTTTGCAAAGTGAAATGAAATATAGAAATCCTGCAGTCTCAATGGGGGGAACAAATATAACTATCAATGAATATGAACAACTCGTGACTAGCGCGGAACGGGTGAAAAAGTCTTTAATTCATTTACAATCTAAAGCTTAAAACTGATTTACTAAATTAATATACAAAAAAGAATGAAAAAAATTGGCCAATTTATGATGACTTTAGCTGCAGCAGGACTACTTTTTTCTTGCAATGGCTCTGGAACTAAAGAAGCAATAGTGGCAAATTACCAGATTGTCCCGCTTCCTCAGGAAGTTGCAACAACAGAAGGTAGCCCTTTTGGTTTGTCTTCTTCAACAAAAATTGTTTACCCTGAGGGTAACGATAAAATGCAGCAAAATGCTGAATTCCTTACGGAATTTCTGCAAAATGCTACAGGAACGAAAACGACAACAACTACAACTGCCACAGATGAAAATGTAATTATTCTGGAACTCGGTCTTGAAAATGAAAATCCGGAAGCTTACAGACTTACTGTTGACGATAAAACAATTCACATTACTGGTTCAAGCGAAGCTGGCGTATTTTATGGAATACAAACTTTGCGTAAAGCAACTCCAATAGGGAAAAAAATAAATGTGTCTTATCCACCGGTTACAATAAACGATCAACCTCGATTTGGTTATAGAGGAATGCATTTGGATGTTGCACGACACTTTCAATCTGCCGAATTTGTTAAGAAATATATTGATATGCTTGCATTACATAATATCAATACTTTTCACTGGCATTTGACAGATGATCAGGGCTGGCGCATTGAAATAAAGAAATATCCTAAACTTACGGAGATTGGCTCAAAACGAAATGAAACTGTAATAGGTAGAAATACAGACAAATACGACGGAACTCCTCATGGTGGATTCTACACTCAAGAAGAAATAAAAGATATTGTTGCATATGCTCAGGAACGATTTATAACTGTTGTTCCTGAAGTGGATCTGCCGGGACATATGTTGGCTGCATTAGCTGCATATCCCGAATTGGGCTGTACCGGTGGACCGTACGAAGTGGCAAAAACATGGGGCATTTTTGATGATGTGCTATGCGCAGGTAAAGAAGAGACCTTCACTTTTCTTGAAGGTGTTTTAACAGAAGTAATTGATCTGTTTCCTTCTAAACTGATCCATATTGGTGGAGACGAAAGCCCTAAAACTCGTTGGGAAGTATGTCCTGATTGCCAAAAACGCATAAAGGATCTTGGATTAAAAGATGGTGAACATAAAAAAGAATTCTATCTGCAAAGCTATGTTACTGAACGCATTGAAAAGTTCCTTAATGATAAAGGAAGAAGCATCATCGGATGGGATGAAATTCTGGAAGGTGAACTGGCTCCAAATGCTACAGTAATGTCTTGGCGCGGAATGGGCGGTGGCATCAAAGCTGCTCAAATGGGTCACGACGTAATTATGACACCTACCAACTTTTGCTATTTCGATTATTATCAGACCAATATTACAGAAAATGAGCCATTGGCTATTGGCGGATATTTACCTATTGAATCTGTTTATAATTTTGAGCCGGCTCCGGACGAACTGACAGATGAACAAAAATCACATATATTAGGACCACAAGCTAATTTATGGACTGAATACATTAAAACTCAGGAGCATGTAGAATATATGGTAATGCCGCGAATTGCCGCGCTAAGTGAAGTACAATGGTCAAATCCGGAAAAGAAAGATTACAATGATTTCCTTTCAAGATTGCCTGGATTGATCAAAATATATGATCAAATGGGATACAATTATGCGAAACATGTGTTTAATGTTCAGGTTTCTCTTACTCCTAACAACGACACAAACGCTCTTGATGTTGAAATGACTACAATTGATAATGCATCAATTTATTATACACTGGACGGTACAGAACCAACGGAAAAGTCAATCAAATATGAAGGTAAATTCAATATCAAAGAGAATGCAACGCTTACTGCGGCTGCATTCCGTGATGGAAAACCGAGTCCTCTGTTTACAGAATCTGTAACCGTAAGCAAATCAACGTTTAAACCGATCTCTTTATTATCAAAACCAGATGACAACTACACATATACTGGTGCAAGTTTACTTTCTGACGGATTGAAAGGGAAAGAAGCTAATTATCGCACTGGTCGCTGGATTGGCTTCAGCGGAAAAGATTTGGTGGCTGTCCTGGATCTATTGGAACCTACAGAAATTTCGTATGTGCAACTGCAGACTTGCGTGAACACGGGCGATTGGGTTTTTGATGCTTCACAAATTGTTGTGGAAGCTTCTGATGATAATGTAACATTCAAACCTGCGGGAAAACTGGATGTAGTTGATGCTCATCAAGATCATTGGTATGAAATCTCTGGACATACAGTTAATTTGGAACCGATGACTGCTAGATATTTTAAAATTACAGTGAAACCAACTGTAATGCCGGAATGGCATCCGGGCAAGGGAAATCCTGCTTATGTTTTTGTAGACGAAATAGCTTTGAACTAAAGCTTTAGAATATTATACACACTTTTTGAGTGAGAATGGGAGTGGAAACATTTATTGTTTTCACTCCCATTGATTTTATTCTACTAAACTGTATAATGCTTTAATCTCTTCTGCCCACACTTGCTCGTCGGGAGTTTCAAGAATAAGTGGAATATTGTCCATCCGAGGATCATTCATGATAAACCTGAACAAATCCATACCCATCACGCCTTTACCAAGACTGTCATGACGGTCGACATGCGTTGCTAGTTCTTTCTTGGAATCGTTGATATGCATTCCTCTTAGATACTTGAATCCAACAATTCTATCAAAATCAGAAAAGGTTTTATCATATCCTGCACGGGTGCGGATTTCATAACCGGCAGCTAATGTATGGGCCGTATCCAGACAAATTCCAACCCTACTTTTATCCTCAACTTTATCAATGATATGTGCCAATTGCTCAAAAGTATGACCTACATTGCTACCCTGTCCCGCGGTATTTTCAATAACTGCAGTAACTCCGGATGTCTTTTCGAGAGTGATATTTATTGATTCCGAAATTCTATCCAAACAAACATCAACAGGAATAGCTTTTAAATGGCTTCCCGGATGAAAATTCAATCGATTCAAACCTAATTGCTCGCATCGCTGCATCTCATCTAAAAAAGCTGCTCTGGATTTGTTGATTCCTTCTTCTTCAGGATGCCCTAGGTTGATCAAATAACTGTCGTGAGGCAAAATATAATCAACATTGTATCCAAGTTCCTGACAACGCGATTTAAAAAGTTCTATATTCTTTTCGGAATAAGGATTTGCAAACCACTGACGTTGGTTCTTTGTAAACAAAGCAAAAGCTTTCGCCCCTATTGCATGGGCATTTTCGGGAGCATTTTCTACTCCACCCCCTGCACTTACATGTGCTCCTACATATTTCATAATTCTATTTTTTTTACTTTCATATAAACAAAGATAGTCAGCTTTTTGTTATAATAATTACTAAACAATTTTTCAATTTCTACTCTAAAACCTCTAACCAATAAAAAGATGGATTTATCAGAATTACTAAACAGTCCTATTGGACAATCAATCGTGAAGAGTACTTCAGGCAAGTTGGGTATGGATGAAAATCAGTTTACTCAAGCCGTAAAGATGGCATTACCTACTATTTTGGCTGGTTTGAACAAAAATGCTCAGTCTCCCGAAGGTGCACAAAGTTTAAATAATGCACTGGAAGATTCACGACACGATGGTAGTTTACTCGACAATTTGACAAGTATGCTTCAAAACAATTCCGATGATATTACGGCAGATGGCAATGGAATTTTAGGACACATTTTCGGAGATAGAAAATCGGTAATAGAACAGGGGATTTCAAGGAAAACAGGTGCTTCGACTGGACAAATCGGTTCACTGCTTTCAATGCTGGCCCCAATCGTCATGGCTTATCTGGGAAAAAAGAAACAACAGACCAACACCGGTGCCGGTGGATTGAGTGACATGCTGGGCAGTATTCTTGGCGGAGGTCAGCAACAAACGCAACAGCAAAGCGGCGGAGGATTTATGGATATGATCACTGGTGCATTGGACAAAGATGGTGATGGAAATATGCTGGATGACTTGATGGGAATGCTTGGAAACAGAAAATAATTAACTTATTTTACTTTTCCGCTTAAACCAATATTAAAAATTCAAGTCTATCCAATTAAATAAACCAAATAAGTAATAACTAATGAAACAAAGACAATTAAATGTGCTGATAATAGCTGCTATTGCGGCAATGGCTTTTGCAGTTTCTTCCTGTACAGATGACTCTCCAACTTTTAATGAGACTCAATGGGAAATAGTAAATATATCTGTACCTTCAGGTGATTGGGAATGGGACAATGTTAACGGATTTTATTCTGCCACATACAATTTACCGGAAATGAGCGATTTTATCTTCACGGATGGTGCTGCACTGGGATACTATTACTTTAATAATAAATCAAAAACTGCATTGCCTTATGTGAAATCATATTTCGATGGAACAAATTATTATACTGAGACTTACAGTTGCGATTTTCAAGTTGGCAATCCTTCTACGGTAACTTTCTATTTGGAAATGTCCGACTTACAAAGTTATGATGTTCCGCCTTCTGCAAGTTTTCAAGTAGTTTTGATTTGGTAATTTCTTTCAAATAAATATATCAAAAAACCAGTAACAAAAAGTTACTGGTTTTTTGTGCTTATAAACAATGGTAATGCTTCTGCAACAATAAAACTGCTGCCACCAATGAAAATCATATCATTTTCACTGGCATTGTCTTTAGCTGATTCAACAGCTGATTCAACAGTAGCATATCTATTCCCGTGTAAATCGTAACTTAATGCTTGATCAGCAAGAATATTCTCATCCAAAGCGCGCTCAATGGACGCTTTGGTGAAATAATAGATTGCATCTTTTGGTAATAAAGCAAGAACGGCATTAATATCTTTATCGTTGACCATCCCAAAAACAATGTGCAGCTTTTCGTAACTTTCCGATTTCAATTGTTCGGCTATGTAACGGATTCCATGGGCATTGTGACCGGTGTCACAAATAATCCTGGGATTTTCCGCCAACTCCTGCCAGCGACCCATCAATCCGGTCAATTCAACAACATGGGCAAAACCATTGTACACTGCATCTTCGGGTATATAATATCCTAATTTTCGCAATTCTTCAATAGCAGTAAGCACCGTTTAGCATTTTTCTCCTGAGCTAGCCCTCCCAACTCATCTTTCAAAATCGGGAAATCGGACTTACTAAAGATCCAGCCCTTTTCTGTCTTCTGAGATACTAAATCATACATGGCTTCTTCAGCAAATATAATTGGGGCTTTCTCTTTTTGGGCCTTTATATAAAATACTTGGGCGACTTCAACATCGCCTGTTTCACCAATCACTACAGGTGTGTTTGGCTTTATGATTCCTGCTTTTTCGCTGGCAATTTTCTTCAGTGTGTCTCCAAGATATTGAGTATGCTCAAGTCCGATATTGGTGATGACACTTAATTTGGAAGAAATAATATTTGTACTGTCTAAACGACCACCAAGTCCTACCTCAACGACTGCAATATCGATATGTTGCTCTGCAAAATAAAGAAAAGCCATTTCCATTGTCAATTCAAAGAAAGAAGGCATGATAGGTTCAAACGCAGTGCGATGCTTCTCTACAAAATCAACCACGAATTGTTTATCTATCATCTTGCCGTTCACACGAATTCGTTCACGGAAATCGACAAGATGCGGCGAAGTATAGAGTCCTGTTTTGTAGCCCGATTCCTGCAGTATCGCTGCTAGCAAATGCGAAGTAGAACCTTTGCCGTTTGTACCACCGACATGAATTGTATCATATTGCTGATGCGGATGTTGAAAATATTCGTCTAAGGCAAGACTATTTTCCAATCCCTCTTTATATGCCTTATGACCTATTTTCTGGTATTCCGGCATTTGACTATATAAATACTCTAGCGTTTCCTCGTAATTCATACATCAATGTTTTTAAAAGTCATAAAGATAGAAACGTTTTTATTGTTTCTATCTTCATTCAAAATCCTGTAAAAAGAAAAGACGTTAATTTTTCAAAGGCAATACTGAATATTGTTTTGAATAGCGTAACTGTTGGTCAACATAGTTTTCGTCATAAGAAATTGTTACATTCGTAACTTTTCCCTTCTCATCTGTAACCAAAGTATAAACAGGATTCACAAATCCTTTGTAAGGTGCTAAATTCAATTTTTCATATCGCGCAAGTACTTCTTTATGCAGATCCTGATTTACCTTTACAGCATAGTTCTCAATAAGATTGCGTGCTGCTTCTTCATCACCGGTCGATTTTATACGTTGTACTTCTGCCAACAGTTGACCAAAAAGATTACGCAATTTTCCGTAATCATTAATCACAACGAATGTTTTACCGTCGCGTTGTTTCAATTCAACCACATTTTCAGATTTTCCTTTTTCCATAACCCATGCAGAAATGAGTGCACGATTACGCATATGTGCCTGTTCAATATCTTTTCCAGGTTGAATACGAGTAAGTTGAGTCATCAATCCATTCATCAGGTAAGTATAATACTGTGCTTTATAAGCAGTACTATCCGGCACAAGGCCTAACTCTACCATTTTAGGATCGGCAAGATAATAAAGACCAAATAAATCCGCACGTGTTTCTTCTATAGGTGATCCATAGGCTTTAAGTGCATCATCGCTTACACCTGGCAGCATTTTACCTGAACCGTGACCCAAACATTCGTGTAAATCGGTATGAAGATTATCTGTAATCGATCCGTATTTTTTTGCCATAGCTCTTTCCTCATCGCTCCACATAAATTCTTCTTTAAAACCATTTCCTTCGGCTGCTTTATCATATGCATCTGTGATATTCTCAATCGTAACCGACTTAGAACCATAATCTCTGCGAATCCAATTGGCATTGGGTAAATTTATACCGATGGGAGTAGCTGGGTAACAATCACCTCCCAAAGTGGCAGCAGTAATAACTTTAGCTGATACACCTTTAACTGTCTCTTTTTTATATTGCTTGTCTACCGGCGAATTGTCCTCAAACCATTGTGCATTACTGCTGATGATTTCAGTACGTTTGGTTGCTTCTTCGTTCTTGAAATTAACCATTGATTCCCATGTAGCTTTCATTCCAAGGGGATCGGTATAATTTTCAATAAAACCATTGATAAAATCAACTTTTGATTCGGTGTCTTGTACCCACAACACAGAATAATCGTCGAACTTATTCAAGTCTCCGGTTTTATAATATTCAATCAATGTGTTAATTACTTGTTTTTGCTTATCATTATCGGCAACAACAGCTGCTTTTTCTAACCAACCAATAATTCGTGCAATGGCTTTATCATACATTCCGCCCAATTTATAAACCTGCTCGGTCACAACGCCATCTTTCTTAACTACTTTACTGTTTAATCCATAAGATACAGGTGTTTCATCTTTAGGATCTTTCATCGCATTGTAGTATTCTTCTACTTCTTTTTGAGTAACTCCTTCGTAAAAATTTACGGCTGATGATGTCACTAAATCTACACCGGCTGACTGATTAATACGTTTAGGCATAATCTTAGGATCAAACATTACCGGAACAACCTCATTCAAGGTTTCATCAGCAGCCATTCCTTCTCTGAAAGGCATGCGACCTGGGTCTACTGATTTAACAATCTTCCTAAAATATTCTTCAGTGAATTTGGGCATTATTTTATCCTCAGAATAATGATGATGAATACCACTTGCCATCCAAATCTGTTTCAGATAGGTCTCGAAGTTTTTCCAGTCATCTGTCGATTTGTCGCCCATATAGTTTTCATAAACACCTTCGCACACACGACGAATAGTCAGATTATATCTGTTATGTTGATCCCAAAGGATATCTCTGCCTTCCAATGCAGCCTGAGAAAGATAATATATAAGTTCTTTCTGTTGGAGCGGCAGACTATTGAAACCGGGAACCGGATATCTCAGAATTTCAATATCGGCAAATTTATCCACAGAATATTCAAAAGTGGAATCGATACCATCATCTGCAGCTGACTGCTGCGATTTGTCTGCTTTATTGCCATTACAAGCTGCAAGCAGAATTACTGTTGTAAGCATAAATAATACTTTTTTCATGTTCTAATAAAATATATGTTTTGTTACAAATATACTAATATTAATCCTCTTCGGGATTAACAATCAGTCGTATAACCTCAATTTTTCGTGCGGTGACTTTCAGAATCTTGAAAGTGAATTTACCAATTATAATAGTCTCATAGGTTTTTGGAAAACGCTGCATGTAGTAAAGCAGATATCCGGCAATAGTAGAATACTCATCATTTTCCGGGAAACTTAACCCATATTGATCATTCAACTGACCAATCTCTACTCTACCCGAAAGCACATATTCGTTATCACTTTCTTTCTTTATGAAAGGAGCATTCACATCATATTCATCCTCAATTTCGCCAAAGATCTCTTCCACCAAGTCCTCCATTGTCACAATCCCCGAAGTACCTCCAAACTCATCAACCACAACCGCAATACTTTTTCGTTGAAGCATTAGTTCGCTCATCAGTTTGTTTGCCTGCATGCTCTCAGGTACAAATGAAATAGAAGCTATTCGTTTTGTCCAATCTGAAGGTTCATTGAACATTTCCCAAATATGGATGTAACCAATAATATTATCAATATTATCCTCATATACAAGGATTTTAGACAGACCGGTTTCGATAAAGACCGATTTCAGAGTTTCAACATCTGTATCAGTGCTCACAGCAACAATATCTGTTCTGGGCACCATACAATCCCTTATTTTGAGAGAAGAAAAGTCCAGTGCATTCCTGAAAATCTTAACTTCAGAATCCACATCTTCCTCACCCGGTAACTCCTCTATACCCTGTTTCAAGTATGAATCGAGATCAACACGACTCAACGACTGCATTTTAGAATCTACCGTGCGGACACCAAATACAGCAAGGGCACCTCTGGAAACAGAGACAAGAACTTTAGCTATTGGATACAAGAGAACATAAAAAATATAAGCCGGCATTACGAGAGACTTTACCGTTTTATTTGGATTTCTCAAGCATAGTAAACGAGGTAAAACCACCGACATAAAGAAAATAACTAAACCACATACCAGTATGACAAGTAGATAATTCAATAATGGATAAGCAATAAGAATAGAAAAACTTACAAAAAGGATCAATGAAATAATATAACCAACATTAAGCGTACCAAGGAATTGCCTTGGATGACTATAAACGGTGTTTAACATATAGTTGACAGGACCTTTCGACTTTTTATCCAATGCATATCGCAATTTATCAGAAGACACAAAAGCAACCTCCATTGCCGAAAAGAAAGCAAGTAACACTAAAAAAGCAGTCCACCACCCTATTTCAGTTGATACAGACATTATTATTTTGTTGAAACGGTTAGCGAAGAATCCGGTTGAGCAGTCCCCTCAGAAAAAGGCACCTTTCCCTCAAACGGGTGAAATATTTTATATTCAGTCAATGCTTGATTTGTTTCGAAACCATACCCTTTTGTTTCTGTCAAACCCTTTTTTACTTCAATATATTTATCCGAATAAAATCTCCCTTCATTCTGATTCCAATAAAGTTCAGGTGTTCGGAATTCGTCTCCCAGTCGGTTTTGAATATACACGTTCCCCTTTAAAAGCCATAACTTTTTAGTTGTGAAATTCCATGCAGTATCCGCTTTAACCGTGGCTTCAATAGCAAAAGACGAATCGAACTGTTCAAGATAAATACCATCTGGATAAAGCCAATACGGTTCAGCAACCTTGTCAAAAATCTTCCAATTTTTGGCAATTAGCTTATATTTCGTTATTCCCGAATCAGAAATCAATGTCACCGAGCTGTCAGTATTCATTGACGGAACTGTTTCCGGATTATAAACCAAATTAATCATCTTCTTTTCCTCTTTTTTACATGAGACTAAACTCAACATAAAAGAAACCACAAGGGTTAGGAAAAGAAAATTAACAACAATATGTACAAATCTATTTGATTTCAAATAAAATATTGAGCTTAATCGAACTGACGTTTAAAGAACCAAAATTCATTAATATTAGCATTGAGAGAGATTGTAAACATTTGTTGCTTAATCATCAAAGGATCATTAGGCTCCAATAGTTTATATCCAAAATTCAGATTAAGTGTGGATATTCGTCTGGAAACCATATCAAGAAAAGGTACCCCGACACCAAAAGTCACACCATATTCATTAAAACCTTCTGTTTTAATTGATTGCTCGTTTGCAGAATCAAAAATTGAAACGTTTGTATAAGAATTAGAATAAGATAAACCCGCTCTGAAACGAACCCTGTCAAAGAAATTATTGCTGTAAGGATCATTCACATACTCACCACCGGCATTAACACGTAAACGGTTGTTGAAACGATTATTATCATCCAAACCATCCAGTAATGATGGATATTTAACACCTTCCCATAATTGATAAGAAGCATCCAATCCTAGCAGCAAATTAGTTTTTGTATAAGTAAAACCCGCTCCAAAAGAATGAGGCAAATGAAATTCCTGTCCACTCAAGGTATCAGAAGAAATCAATTGTTCAATTCCACCGCTGGAATTAATGTTTGCATCAAGATTTAAAATATCTGCTTTAGTGTTTATGGCAGGAGTATAAACTACTCCCAACGTAATCGATTCTGTTTTTTTAATCGGAATCGTATATTGTAAACCAATATCATATTTTAAATCGCGAATTCTATAAGAAGTAGTCTGGTTTCTCGAAAGCATTGAAGCTTCAGAATAACTCGATAATAAGCGGTTATAATTAAAATTGCCAAAAAGATAAGAAACATTTACCCCTGCCGAGAAGTTTTTAAATGGTTCTACAGCCAAACCACCGTATATCTGACTCAATCCTCCTGTTCCTGAAAAAGTTTCAGTATAAGACAAGTCGGGCAAGGTCTTCAATTGTCCAAACTTATAACCTGTTTTTGAATATGGAATCAAACCAAGACTGGCTCCTATTTTACCACCAATGGGAAATTGCATTGCAATATAATCTAAATTGCCATTTACATAACGCTGCTTATTGGCATTATCACTAAAATTGGCGACCGATACGGATGTACCCATGTCAAAAACCATTGTCATTGTATCAATAACTGAATAAGAAGCAGGGTTACCGGGATTGACTTGTTGACTGCGACGCAATCCAAAACTGATTCCACCCATTCCTTCTGATGCACCAATAGCCTGGTCCGATAAAATGCCATAACCGTATCTACCGTATGGCGAATTTGTGCCTACATTTGTGTTCTGCGCATATCCGGCAGCAGTAATAGTAAGCAGTATCAACAATGAAAAGAAAGACTTCTTTTGTATATTCATTTTGTTTTTATTATGATCAACACAATCCAAATTGGTTTGTTCTAAAAAATTCAACTGCAAAGATGACACATTTTTGCATCAAAAACATCAAGTTTCAGTGTGAAAATTTAATAAATTCCATTATTTATATGAATTGAATGAAATAACTTCTTCAAATGGCTTACGTATTTTATTGCGTAATGATTGTGTACTATATCCAAGTGTAATAACCAATCTTGCCCTTTTTGAACGAGGAATATTCAACAATCCCTTAATTTTCTTTTCATTGAACCATCCCATTATGCATGTATCTAAACCCTCTGCACGAGCTGCAAGTACCAAATGGGCCGTTGCAATTCCAAGGTCCATCTCTGCATAATCATGCTTCTTAATCAGCGACCCTACTTTCGATTCAAGATTCACTGATTCCTGAACTACAACAATAAGGACAGGTGCTTGCTTAGTGAAATGGTTCATACCAAGCATTCGCAAAGTGGTTGCGTCGGCAATTTTATTCTTTAATTCTGGTTCAGTGACTACTATAAAATGCCAGGGTTGCGCATTACTTGCCGATGGCGATAAATGGGCACATTCAAGTATACGGTTCAGTTTTTCAGAATCAACCGGCTTATTTACATCATAAGCTCTCGTACTTTGACGCGACTTGACTAGTTCTAGAAAATTCATATCAATTCAATTTGTCAAGTAATGCCAAACGACTGATATATTTGCCAATTATATCAAATTCAATATTCACAAGAGAACCAACTTCTATTTGATGAAAATTGGTGAAGTCATGTGTATAAGGTATAATTGCTACTTTGAACGAATTTTCTGTTGGTTCAACAACGGTGAGACTTACACCATTCACTGTAACCGAACCTTTATCGACTGTGAAATAACCTCGTTTGGCTTTTTCATAATCGAAGACATATTCGAACGTATAGTACCAACTGCCGTCTGCTTCCTGAACATCGGTGCATACAGCGGTCTGATCTACATGACCCTGCACAATATGGCCATCCAACCTGCCATTCATCATCATACTACGCTCAAGATTAACCTTAGAACCTATTTCTAAATGTCCAAGGTTTGACCGATCCAAAGTTTCCTGTATCGCTGTAACAGTATAGGTGTCATCCTTAATAGAAACTACTGTGAGGCAAACTCCATTATGAGAAACACTCTGATCAATCTTCAATTCGTTTGTGAACGAACAGGTAAGCGTGATATTCAAGTTACCTTGATCTTTTTCCAACGCTACAACAGTTGCAGCTTCTTCTACTATTCCTGAAAACATAGTTATCTCCTTATCTTTCATTACCCCCAAATTGAGGAAAGTTATTAATTATTACCAAATAGAAACTCGCTCTTCTTTCGGAAGATACATCGAATCTGTTGATTGTACATTAAAAGCTTCATACCATGCATCAATATGTGGCAAAGCTCCATTTACACGCCATCTGCCAAGTGAGTGCGGATCGATTTTGGTAAGACGTTTGATTTCTTCATCACGAACATTACCTGCCCATAAATTGGCATAACTCAAGAAGAAACGCTGTGCTGGTGTATAACCATCTTTCTTCTCTGTCGATTTAGCCTGATCTGCTTTCATAAAAGCATTATAGGCTACCTGAAGACCTCCGTGATCAGCTATATTTTCTCCTAAAGTGAATGTTCCGTTTGCATTAATTGAATCGATAACTACAATATTATCAAAATAATCAACCATTACTTTGGCACGATCATCAAAACGGGTGGCATCTTCTTTCGTCCACCAATCAGTAAGATTACCGTCTTTATCGTATTTACGACCTTGATCGTCAAAGCCATGTGTCATCTCATGACCAATAACAACTCCTATCCCACCATAATTAATTGCATCATCACCATTCATATAAAAGAATGGAGACTGTAAAATACCGGCAGGGAAACAGATTTCGTTTGTTGAAGGATTATAATAAGCGTTTACTGTCTGAGGTGTCATATACCATTTGGTATTATCTACTGGTTTTCCAAGATCTTTCATCATATCGGCAAAAGCAAATTCTTGAGCACGAACCATATTTGCATAATATGAATCATCATTTATTTCAAGTGACGAATAATCTTTCCATTTATCTGGATAACCTACCTTTACAATGAAAGAACTCAGCTTCTCCTGTGCTTTAGCTTTTGTTTCATCACTCATCCATTCCAAATTGTTGATACGTTCGCTCAACGAAAGTTTCAGATTATCAACTAATTTAATCATACGGTCTTTAGCTTCTGCGGAGAAATATTTTTCTACATATAACTGTCCTACTGCTTCGCCTAATGCCCCATTTACACCGTCAACAGTTCTGCGCCAGCGGGGTAGTAATTCTTTTCTGCCGCTCATGGCTTTACCGTAAAAATCGAAATTGGCGTTTACAAAATCATCACTCAAGAAATTAGCGGCACCATCAATTACTTTCCAACTAAGATAGTCTTGAAGATTACTTACTGATTCCTTATCAAAAATAGCAACGGCATTTTTCAAAGGTGAAACCTGGGCTACGTTTATACTATCCAAATCCTTGGCTCCCAGTTGATCTAGAAAATAAACCCATTCAAAAGGAGCTACCTCTTTGTCAAGATCGGCAACGGCCATTTTATGATAATTCAATTCAGGCTTACGTAGCATTTCTTTCGTAATATTGCCCGCAGCTAAAGCAGATTCAATACGCAATACATTTACTGCAGCTTCTTTTGCATCAGCTTCAGTATAACCTGCATTTTTAAACTGAGTTTCTATTAATTGTACATACTTGTCACGAAGTTCACTGGTCTGATCTTCGAGATAATAATCACGATCACCCATTCCAATACCACCTTGCATAAAATGGGCTATATTCATTGACGCATCTTTATCGTCAGCAGTTACATAAAAATTAAAGAATGGAGAGGGAGCAGATTTACTTACCTCAGCCATTAAACCAATAAGCTGTTTTTTATCTTTTGTGGAAGAAATTTTCTGTAATTTCGACTGAATAGGAGCCGCACCATCAGCATTCAGTTTCACGCTGTCCATACCCGACTGGTATAAATCACCAATCTTTTGAGCGTTTGTTCCTGCTTTGTGTTCTGTTTTACCTAAACCTTCAATCAGATCCTGAATCTGTTTTTGATTTTCTTCTCTCAGTTTATCAAAAGAACCGTAACGAGCATATTCATCCGGTATTGGATTGAGTTTTTGCCAACCTCCGGTAGCAAATTGATAAAAATCCTTACCCGGATTTACGGTCGAATCTAAATTTGTTACGTTTATATTGTCCTGCAAATTGTTTTGTTTTTTCTGCTCATTTTGCGAGCAACCATTTATTGTCATTATTCCAATTAAAGTAGCTATAAATAAAAGTTTTTTCATAATAAATATATTCTGTCTAAAGTGCAAAAATACAAAATAAATCAGTACTTAAAAGAGATTGCACCCTACTTTTTAAATAGTATTAGTCTTTTACGTAATGAT
>Ga0265294_10004628_pt1 | contig 17140 bp, 13 predicted proteins | sample MunlanPumphouse3_FD_192504 | JGI IMG/M metagenome (GOLD analysis project Ga0265294, IMG submission 192504) | Groundwater microbial communities from a municipal landfill in Southern Ontario, Canada - Pumphouse #3 | ecosystem: Environmental > Aquatic > Deep subsurface > Groundwater | place...
AAATTCAACTCACCAGTAATATTCCCACGTGTCTTTGATACATATTTACCTATATACTTTCTCAATTTATAAATATTAAGATTCCGAAGATCAAGTTTTACATTTAATGAATCCATATAAGTATTATAAACGCCTTCAATAGAAATAGGTTTTAATCCACCCATTTTATTATCAGCTTGTATTTTCATCAATTCATTTCCTGAATCCATTTGAGAAACAAACTCAAAATCTCCAAAATAATCCTTATTAATGCTACAATCCTTAAGTAAAAAATTTGCAAGAACTTTTCTTTTGTTATAAATATTAAAAATGGAAGTCCTACCAGTGAGCACACCTAACAAATCAAAACTATTTAATTTTTCAGTAAAACTCAATTTATTGACACCCTTTATTGAAATCTGATTAACAAAAAAATCTAAAGCTCTTCCATCTTTCTCCGACATACCTCCTTTAAGCATAAAATACTTATTCTCACTACTAAAAGACATATCACTAAAAGCAACCTCTTTACCCACAATATTAATACTAGATTTTTCAAAATTCCATATAGTATCTCCAATAATAATGATGCTAGGTGATATATCAACATTCATTGCACGATTATCTTTCTCCTTATAAAAAGCAACCTTCATAAAAAAATCGCCACAATATGTCCTACCATCCGAATTCGCCCAACTTAAATTGTTTTTAAGCGAATCAGACTTCATTATAGATTTATTTATAATATTATGCAACACAAAATCTTTATATAAAAACTTAGACATACTAACAGTAGAATTAAGAATAGATCCATCTCCTAATAAATTAATTTTCGAAGTAGTTAATTCCAGATCTTTATATTTAAATTTTTCAGCTTCAAACAAAACTTCTATATTATTGACTCTCCTATCATAAAGTATATCCAAAGTGGTACCTCCCGACACATAAATATCAGGATAAATCACTTTTAATATTTTATTAATATCAATAAAATTAAGATGACAACTCCAATCTTCATCATTAATACCTACAGAAGAAGAAACATAACTAGGTATATAACTTGAGAAAAGAATAGCTAAAAATTCAGCATATTTAAGTTTTGAAATATCTCCCCCTATATTTGCAACCAAAAAATCAGAATTAAAACTAATTTTACAACTATCTTCGCCAAAATTAGCTGCATCAAAATATATATCATTAAGATAAAAATCACCTCTATTATTTTTATAATATAATTTATTTATCTTAAAAGAAAAATTCTTAAAATCATCAGAAAAAGAAAAATCATAATCACTTTTTAACTCTCCACCATCACTTTCTAGCTGTTTAAAAAAACTTTTATTAATAAAATTAAATTGACTAATACTATCAATATCGATCATACCACGACCTAGCACATATTCTTTATCAAGCAAATTCTTATTATTCAAACCTATAGCAAATTTAAGTCCTTCATCATCCACAAGGACATTTGCTTCCCAATCATTATTATTTAGGGAATAGTCATATACGATATTATTAATAACATCTTTATTAAATTGAAAAGAATTAAGTAAACCTTTAGTTTTAAAACTTATATTTTCATCATTAACATATCCTGAAAAAGAACCATTTCCATAAGTATAAGACATAGAATTAACCCTTAATAATAATCCAAGATCAATTGCAGTACAAAAATATTCACCTTTAAAATTAGACTGCATTTTGGGTCTTAAAGTATCTGGAGAATAATCCATATGGAATTCACTAGATAATTCTGGAGAATCAGTCTCTGCATCCAAAACAAAATTCTCTAAAAGTCCATTAAAAGCCAATTTATTAAAATGTATTAAATTGAAATTTCTTAGGACATTAGGTACAGGTATATTCATATCAAACCAAGGTAAATAGACAGAAGCTATATCCTCTGGATTCAAATTTGCATCTTTTATGTCAATATCGAAGATAGTACCAAAAGTGTCAGGCAAACCCCAAGATTCAAATTTGCACAATAAGGTAGATTTTTTGGCAATCTTTACTCTCAGATCTCTACCTTTAAAGTTATCTATTGTGCCATACAACAAACCATCAAATTGCATTCTAGTCTTAATACCAAGTAACTCTCCATTAAAATAAGCCAAGTCCTCAAAACTCACATCAGCCTTACGGACATTATAAAACTGCATAACTTTAGAAGTAAAATAACGCCATGCATGCTCATCATTAGGCCAAGAAAATTGAAATGTAGAAAGGTGTACCCTACTTTTATCTAATACAAGATTACAATCATAAACATCCATAATCCCATATTTTAAGACAATGTCTCCAGAAATATTTTTTATATTTAATCCAGATTTTTCATGAAGAGATAAACGTTCAACCTTAAAACGAGTAGATTTATCATTCAGGACAATATTTGAAATATCAAAATTCAGTTCACTACATACAATATTTGTCCAGTTAACACCATATTCAACAGAATCAAGCACAGCTTCCCTATAAGTAAAACGAGAATTCAACATATGTACATCCCCAAATTTTATTTTCCAAGCAAACTTAGACGAAGGCTTAAGATCAGTTTCAGTATCGAATCCTTTCTTAAAAGTCAAACTATTTTCCTTAGGTTTTTCGGCATAAGCAACTATTAAAGAATTAATAAATCTTTCAATATTCAAAAAACTATTACCATCTTTATCTACTTTTCCACTATATAAATAAAAATACGAATCTTTAAATGTTATATCGGACAACTTTACTTGCTTCAATAAAATTTTAATTGAATCGAACTTTATACCTATACTACGACAATAAACCATAGTATCTCTATTCATATCTTCAATATAAACATCATACAAATTTAAAGAAGTAATAGGATTAAAATCGAACTTACCTATCTGAACTTTAACCTTAGCAGTCTTCTCTATGCTATTTGTAATATGCGCAATAATTTTAGTCTGAATATATGACAATCTCAATGCCATAAATACAGAAGCAAGAATCAGCAACAAACTGATTAAAAAAAACACCGATATGCGTATTATCTTTTTTATCCCAAGTTATTTTTAAAATTCGTACAAATGTATTAATATTGTACCAAAATAAAAAGGAATGAGTACAGTAATATTAGGAATAGAATCTTCTTGTGATGACACATCAGCTGCTATATTAAAAGATGGAGTTGTTTTATCAAATATAATTGCCAGTCAGAAAATTCACGAAGCTTATGGAGGCGTAGTACCTGAATTAGCTTCAAGAGCGCATCAACAAAATATAATACCCGTAGTAAGTCAAGCAATAAAAAAAGCTAGAATAAAAATAGAGGATATTAATGCCATAGCATACACTAGAGGACCAGGATTACTAGGCTCCCTACTAGTTGGAGTTTCATTTGCAAAAGGCTTTGCCATAGCTAACAATATTCCTATGATAGAAGTAAATCACCTTCAAGCTCACATACTCGCCAACTTTATTAATGTTCCAGGAGAAAAAAAAAGACATCCTAGCTTTCCATTTATAACGCTATTAGTATCAGGAGGGAACTCTCAAATCGTTGTCGTAAAAGACTATCTAGAAATGGAGATGATAGGACAAACAATAGACGATGCAGCAGGTGAAGCATTTGATAAATGCGCAAAAGTTATGGGATTAGCCTATCCTGGAGGTCCCATCATAGACCAACTTGCCAAAGATGGGAATCCTCTTAAATACAAATTTAGCAAACCCAACGTAGTAGGATTAAATTATAGTTTTAGTGGATTAAAAACTTCTTTTCTTTATTTTCTTAGAGACAGAATTAAAGAAGATCATAACTTTATCAAAGAAAACTTAAATGATTTATGTGCATCCCTACAAAAAACAATAATAGACATCTTATTAAAAAAACTAATACTTGCATCAAATCAGACAGGAATCAAAGAAATTGCCATAGGTGGAGGAGTTTCTGCAAACTCAGCACTACAAAAAGCAGTCAAAGATTGTGCAACAAAATACAATTGGAACATTTATATTCCAAATTTGGGATTTTCTGTAGATAATGCTGGAATGGTCGTCACCACAGGATACTACAAATATCTTGCAAAAAAATTTATAGGACTAGATGCAGCTGCATATTCTAGAACAAAATTATAAACAATTAAAAATCAAACAAATAGAAATAGCTAGGACTAAATACAAATTTAGGAAGCAAAAAAAAATAAAAAAAAATGCATTTTTATATCAGAATATTTGCACATGTCAACAAAATGGTCTATTTTTGCATCGCTTTAGAGAGTTAAAGTAATGTTCTAAAAAAAAATGGGGAGATACCAAAGTGGCCAACTGGGGCAGACTGTAACTCTGCTGACTCACGTCTTCGTAGGTTCGAATCCTGCTCTCCCCACAAAATAACGCGAAAATAGCTCAGTTGATAGAGCACTAGCCTTCCAAGCTGGGGGTCGCGGGTTTGAGTCCCGTTTTTCGCTCTATAATAAAGACAATCATAATGATTGTCTTTTTTTTTAATATTTAGGGAGGCAAATTATGGAATTACTAGGTAAGAAAATATTTTATCAAACACTTGGCTGTAAGTTAAATTTTTCAGAAACTTCAACAATACGTCACTCATTAGAAAAAGAAGGAGCACTTACAACCGAATTAATCGAAGACGCAGATATATGTGTTATCAACACATGTAGCGTAACAGATGTTGCTGAAAAAAAAGGACGTCAAATAATTAGAAAAATCAAAAAACATAATACAGACATACATATAATAGCTGTAGGTTGTTATGCTCAACTACGACCCGAAGAACTTAATGCCATAGATGGAGTTGATATGGTACTTAGCACAAAAGATAAATTCAAAGTTAAAGACTATCTTCTAAACTCAGCAAAAGAAACAGGAATACACTCATGTGAAATATTTAGCATAAACAACTTTGACACAGCATTCTCTTACGGAGATAGAACCAGATGCTTTTTAAAAATACAAGACGGATGTAATTATTTCTGTAGTTATTGTACTATACCCTACGCAAGAGGTAAAAGTAGAAGTGGAACAATAGCACAAGTATTAAAAGAGGTAGATGAAATTGCCAAAAAGGGAATACAAGAAATAATACTCACAGGTGTAAACACTGGAGAATTTGGAATAAATAACAAAGAGAACTTATATCAACTAATACAAGCTCTTGATAGGAGAGACGACATAGCTAGATATAGGATATCTTCAATAGAGCCAAACCTATTAACAGACGATATTATCAAATTTGTAGGAAATTCCAAACATTTTATGCCTCATTTTCATATTCCTCTGCAATCAGGAAACAATGAAGTATTAAAACTTATGAAAAGGAAATACCGCAGAGAATTATTTGCTGATAAAATTGCTCTTATTCGTAAATATGTTCCAGACGCTTTTATTGGAGTAGATACCATAGTCGGTATGAGGGGAGAAACCAGAGAATACTTCGAAGATGCTAAAGATTTTATAAAATCCTTAGACATTTCTCGACTTCACATATTCCCTTATTCAGAGAGAAAAGGCACCTTAGCTCTACAAATTCCCCATATCGTTAGTCAAGCAGAAAAACACAAACGCGTAAATGAATTAATGGAGATTTCTGATGCAAAACTTAAGCACTTTTGCGACAGTTTTATAGGTCAAAAAAAAGCAGTACTTTTTGAAGAAAGCAATCATAAAGGCATTATACATGGATACACAGACAATTATATTAAGATCCAACATACATTCGAAGAGAGCTTCACAAACAAAATAAAAGATATAAAAATTACCAATAAAAATATTCTAATTTAGTCTTAAATCATATTAAATTAATATATCTTTGTATAGGAAAAAGATATTACTAACTTTTGCTTTATGGAAAATACTAACAATTCGAAATTTTCGATGAGAAAATTTATTCGTACAAAGATGAATGGCGGATCCATTCTGATGATTGTTGCACTTATCACAATGATAATCGCAAATTCACCTTTAAAAGATTACTACAATGATTTTTTTGCAACAAAACTTATTATTCGAATAGGAGACGTAAATCTCTTTAAAATTAATGAACATAATTTAACCATTCTCTCATTCATTAATGATGCGCTAATGGCTGTATTCTTTTTCTCAATAGGACTTGAAATAAAAAGGGAAATGCTTGTAGGTGAACTTTCAAGTTTTAAAAAAGCAATGCTACCAGTCGTAGCAGCCATAGGTGGTATGATCGTTCCAATAATAATTTTTTGTTGTCTATCAAATCCTGGTGTAGAAATGAAAGGAGCAGCTATTCCTATGGCTACAGATATTGCTTTTTCCCTCGCAGTACTCTCCCTACTAGGCAAAAAAGTACCATTGAGCTTAAAAATATTTCTAACGGCATTTGCAGTTGTAGATGACATAGGCGGTATAGCCGTTATTGGTATTTTTTATAGCCAAGACTTAGCCCTATCCTATATAATGTATTCTTTAATAGTATTATTTCTAATGTGGATAATGGGGAGAATGGGAGTACACAGTAAACTATTTTATTTAACATTTGGTGCGGTAGTGTGGTACTTATTCCTCAATTCTGGAATTCATCCCACCATAGCAGGAGTATTAGTAGCATTTGTCGTTCCTGCTCACCCAAAACTTAATATAAAAAGATATATTAAGAAAATAAAAAATAGCATACAAGAACTCCCAGAAGAAGACGAAATTAGAAATACAAGAATGCTAACAGCTGATGAAATATCTACACTTAAAAAGATAGAGTCCTATTCAGATCACGTTATTAGTCCTCTTCAATCTTTAGAAGATAATCTATTTCCTCTTATTAACTATATCATTATGCCTTTATTTGCCTTCGCAAATGCAAATGTAGATTTAAGTGGATTTTCTTTTGAAAATGCAACAAATGGAGTAACATTTGATATTTTCAACTCTCTTGTTTTTGGAAAAGCAATTGGAATATTCACATTTACGTGGATATTCACAAAATGCAAAATACTTACTTTACCTCAAGGTATAAACTACAAAAATGTATTTGGGGTCGCAATACTAGGCGGAATAGGATTTACAGTATCATTATTCATAGCAACCCTATCTTACGCAAAAATACCAGAAGTTGGACTAACATTATTAAATGAAGCTAAAATAGGTATATTGGCAGGTACTGTCTTTGCTGGTATCATTGGTTATATATATCTAAAAATTGTATTAAAAGAAGACCAAGAAGAATACGACGACCTAAAATAGGATATAAACCCAAATTAATATCATAAAGAAATCTAATTCTCAAAAAACAATTTGAGAATTAGATTTTTTTATATAACTTGCATTATGCGAGTTTTTACAAAAAAAATTAAACAAGAATTTAAATGAATCCATTATTAAACGTTAATAATACCCCATATAATACACCTCGATTTGAGGAGATAAAAGAAGAAGATTATATACCTGCTTTTAAAATAGCATTAAAAAAAGCTAAAAAAGAAATTTTAGATATAGCAGAATCTAAAACAAATCCTTCATTTTCTAATGTAATAGAAGCCCTAGATTCTTCTGGAAATGAGCTATCTAATATAGTATCAATATTTTTTAATCTGAATACAGCTTGTACCAGTGAAAAAATGCAAGCCATTGCACAAGAGATATCTCCCTTGCTTTCTGAATATAGCAGTAGCATAACACTTAATGAAAAACTATATCACAAAGTAGAAAACATTCATCTTAATCCACCTTTAAACCTAACAGAAGAACAAAAAACCTTATTAAATGATACATGGAAATCATTTTTAAAAGGAGGATCAGGTCTTAAAGGAGAATTACGTAATAGATTTAAAAAAATAAAAACGAGGCTATCAATACTAAGTCTTAAATTTGAGGAAAATTTATTAAAAGAGACAAATGCCTTTAAACTTAATATAACAAGTTCCTTAGACTTAATAGGTCTTCCAGATAGTTTTATTCAAGCCTCTGCCGAGACTGCAAAAGAAGCAGACCAAGAAGGTTGGACTATTACCCTACATGCGCCAAGTATGCTACCTTTTATGAAGTATTCTGAAAAAAGAAATCTTAGAGAAAAGATATATAAAGCCTATGCATCTAGATGTAATATGTCTAACGCTAATATTATAGCAGAAATAGTATCTTTAAGAGCAGAATTAGCTCAACTATTGGGATATTCCAGCTATGCAGAATACATACTCTCAGATAGAATGGCCAAGAATAGCGAAACGGTAAATAAATTCCTCAAAGAATTATTAGACGCTTCACACCCTATTGCATTAAAAGAGAAAAATGAATTAGAGGAATTTGCTCACTCTAAAGGACTAAAAGGAGAACTTCAGAAATGGGATGTAGCATATTATTCAAATAAGCTAAAAATTGAAAAATATGCCATAGATGACGAAATGTTAAAACCTTATTTTAAATTGGAGAATGTTCAAAGAGGTGTATTTAATTTAGCCACTGATTTATATGGTATTACTTTTAAAGAAATCCATAATATTCAAAAATACAATAAAGATATTCAAACTTTCGAAGTACTAGACGAAAATGGAGAATTTTTAGCCATCTTATACACAGACTTCTTTCCTCGTTCAAACAAAGGAGGAGGAGCTTGGATGACAGAATTTAGAGACCAACACTTTGAAAATGATAAGGATATAAGACCACTTGTTTCCCTTGTCATGAACTTCACAAAGCCTACAGAAAATAAACCAGCATTATTAACATTTAATGAAGTTACAACGTTTTTACACGAATTTGGACATTCCCTACATGGAATGCTATCTCGTACTCACTACTACTCCACTTCAGGAACAAATGTATATAGAGACTTTGTAGAACTTCCATCTCAACTAATGGAAAACTGGGCATTCGAAAAAGAATGGCTTGACAAGTGGGCATCACATTATAAAACGAATAAAGAAATACCTCAAGAATATATAGAAAAAATAAAAAAAGCAGCAAATTTCCAAAGTGGATTGCAATGCGATAGACAAATTAGTTTTGGCATATTAGATATGGCCTGGCATAGTCTTAAAAGTCCGTTTACAGGAAATATAAAAGAACTTGAAAGAACAGCAATGGAGTCAACCGAAGTATATCCAGAAGTCCCTGGATGTATCTTTAGCACTGGTTTTGGGCATATTTTTAGTGGTGGTTATGCAGCAGGCTATTACGGTTATAAATGGGCCGAAGTATTAGATGCAGATGCTTTCTCTTTATTTAAAGAAAAAGGAGTCTTCGATAAAGCGACTGCATTTTCATTTAGAAAAAACATATTAGAAAAGGGAGGGTCTGAACATCCTCAGATTTTGTACCTAAAATTTAGAGGCAAAGAACCCAAAATAGATGCTCTACTCAAAAGAAGTGGACTTATTGCACAATAAAAAATGTAAATAAATATATAAAAGATTGTTTTTTTAGCTTAATAAAATAGTAATTAAAAAAAAAATCATATCTTTACAACATCATTTGAAACCTTAAATACAAAAAAGATGGAAGAACTATTAAACAAAATTGCAGAAAAAATTGCAGAATTCAACAAAGATGCAAATGCTCAATTAGTAAACGGAAACAAGGCAGCAGGAACAAGAGCTCGTAAATCATCATTAGAATTAGAAAAACTAATGAAATCTTTCCGTAAAATTTCATTAGAAGAGTCAAAAAAATAAGCTAATTTTTAAAAGACTTATATTTTAAGGCTACTTATCTATAATTTACAAAAACCTGTCTGTATATATGCAGCAGGTTTTTGTGTTTTAATTCAAAATTAAAAATTAAAAGAAATATTATGAAACTATATAAAAATGTTTCATATAGTAACAATAAAAACTCAAATATATGAAAGACTTCTTTAAATATCTATTAGCAACAATAATAGGCATATTTCTGTGTGGATTTATTTTTATGGTAATAGGTACAGCATCCATCATCGGTATTGCAACAAGCAGTTCAATGAACTCTACTAAGAAGATAAAAGATAAATCGGTATTACAACTCAATTTTAATGGCTCTTTAATAGAAAGATCCTCATCAAATCCATGGGATAAATTATTAGGAAGCAAATATAGTGTAATGGGATTAGATGATATACTATCCTCCATAGAGAAAGCCAGATACAATGACAAAATAAAAGGAATATATATAAATGCATCTAATCTAGCTACAGGAAGTGCATCTATAAAAGAAATCAGAGATAAACTATTAGACTTCAAAAAAAGTGGAAAATTTCTATTAGCCTATTCCGATAGCTATAGTCAAGGTTTATATTATCTCTCCAGCGTCGCAGATAAAATCATATTAAATCCTGTAGGCTCCTTGGATTGGAAAGGACTTTCAGCTCAACCAGTATTTTATAAGGACCTTCTTGACAAAATAGGTGTAGATATACAAATATTTAAAGTTGGAACCTATAAATCAGCTGTTGAACCCTATATACTGACAGAAATGAGTAAACCTAATAGAGAACAAGTTAGCGCTTTTTTAGGTTCAATGTGGGAGCAAATATTAGACGATGTATCCACCTCTCGAAATATTAGTAAGTCTCAATTAAACACCCTTGCCGACAACTTGCTCATAACTCAAGATGCTCAAGAATCCCTAAAATCAGGTCTAATAGACACTCTAATGTATAAAAGTAATGTAGATGACTATATCAAAAACCTACTTACATTAGACAGAAGTGATAAAATAAACTTTTTAAAAGTAAAAGATTTAATAAATTCCAAACTCGAAACTAAAAAATCAGAAGAAGGAGAGAATAAAGATAATAATAAAATAGCCGTTTATTATGCTTATGGCGAAATTGATGGAAACACAAACTTTGGAGAAAACGAAGGCATAAAATCTGATAAAGTTGTAAAAGATTTATTAAAACTAAAAGATAACGATGACATTAAAGCAGTAGTACTACGTGTAAATTCTCCAGGTGGAAGTGCATTTGGTTCTGAACAAATATGGAAAGCAGTTACAGAATTAAAGGCATACAAACCCGTAATTGTATCCATGGGTGACTATGCAGCATCAGGAGGATATTATATTTCCTGCAATGCAAATTATATTGTAGCTGAGCCAAACACTCTTACAGGTTCTATAGGAATATTTGGTATGATTCCCAATATAGAAAAAATAACCAAGAGGATAGGTGTAAATTTTGACGTAGTAAAAACTAATAAATTTTCAGACTTTGGAGGAATTAATAGAAGCATGAATAGTGATGAGAAACTAATAATGCAAACGATGATAAACAAAGGCTATAAACTATTTACAAGTAGATGTTCAGCAGGTAGAAAAATGGACGTTGAAAATATTTACAAAATTGCTGAAGGACGTGTTTGGACAGGTACTATGGCCAAAGAAATAGGTTTAGTGGACAGTCTTGGAGGCTTAGACACAGCCATACAAATAGCTGCTAACATATCAAAAATAAGCAATTATACAGTAGAAGATTATCCTGCTAAAGAAGATTTTTTAACAAAATTACTAAATATTAATCCCGAAGACTTTATAGAATCTAAAATTTTAAAAAGTAAATTAGGAATATACTTTAAAGAATTTAGCACATTTAATAATTTAGCAAATTTTAATAAGAAAAATTCTCTATTATTAATAATGCCTTACGACCCAAATATCAGATAAAATTGACTTAACTTTTTTAAATTAAACGGAATACTACTAATCCCTTAGTATATTCCGTTTAATTTGTTTTAATCCTGCACGCATAAGCGGAGAATCTTTAAATTTATCCTTAAACTCAGAATTAGTCATACTTAGCCATTCTTCCTTAGTCATATCTACAAGAAAATCCTTAATCTTAAATTCAGCTTGCAAATGAGATGTTAAATTTCTATTCCAGGGACAAACTTCTTGACACACATCACAACCAAAAATCTTATTACCAGCCTTTTTCTTTAAACTATCTTTATACTCTCCCCTATTCTCTATGGTATTATAAGAAATACACAAACGTGCATCTACCCTATACTCTGAGAGTGCCTTTGTAGGACAGGCATCAATACACTTAGTACATTTACCACAATAACCATTAACACTAGGTTTATCATAACAATCAAATTCAGCCGAAGAAAAAATAACTCCTATAAAACAATAAGAACCCAAGTCCTTATTAATAAGAAGAGTATTTTTACCCAACCAACCCAAACCAGCCCTTACTGCCCAGGCATGCTCCATTACAGGAGCCGAATCAGTAAAACACCTTCCAGTTAAAGACTCATCACTTTCTTTCATAAAAGCAAATAAACTAAATAGCTTATCCTTAACTACTATATGATAATCCTTTCCCCTCGAGTAACGAGCAATTAGAGGATTCTTCGTATTTGACATGGTATCCTCTGCCTCATCATAATAACTCAATAAAGTAACAATAACAGACTTTGCACCCTCAACTAATAATGTAGGATCAATTCGTTTATCAACATTATTCTCCATATATTTCATAGAACCGTTATAATTATGAGAAAGCCATTTTTTCAGGAACTCTCCCTCATATTTCAGTTCGTCAATAGGCACTATACCAATAGCATCAAATCCCAAAGCTAAAGCCTTTTCCTTAACACTCTTAGAAAACATAATATAGATTTATAAAGTCAAATCAAAACCTAATTCCAGTTTTGCCTCTTCTGTCATTTTACTAGGATCCCAAGCAGGATCAAACACCAAGTCCACAGACACAGAATTGATTCCCTCAATAGATGCTAAGGCATCATGCACCTCTTGTATTATATCCCCAGCAACAGGACATCCTGGAGCAGTTAGAGTCATAATAACAACTATGGTATCTCTCTTAGGAAAATCTACCTCATACACTAAACCCAAATCCCAAATATTTACAGGAATTTCAGGATCATATACAGTAGATAATTTCTCCACAACAAGTTTTTTTAAAATACTCTCTTCCATTATATCCTATTTTTCTATTTATAACTTAATTTAAATCTCTTTATACATCGAAAATCAATTCTTCTCAACACTAAAAGCTAAAGCGTATATCTTAATCTGTTTAATCATAGAAACTAATCCATTAGAACGTGTTGGGGACAAATGTTTTAGTAGACCTATCTTATCAATAAATTTCAAATTAACACTTAGTATGTCCTCAGGCGTTTGTCCAGAAAAAACCTTCAATAATAAGGCAGCCAAACCTTTTGTAATAACAGCATCACTATCAGCCGTAAACCACAAACGTCCATCATGCTTTTCAGCCTTAAACCAAACTTGAGATTGACAACCTCTTATAAGATTACCTTCATTCTTATCCTCATCTGGCATAGCCTTAACCTCATTTCCCAATTCAATCAAATAAGCATACTTATCCATCCAATCATCATACATGGAAAACTCCTCAATTATATCTTCTTCTATTTCCTCTATCTTCATTCAATTATATTTTAAAACATTGCAGCCACTTTTCTTATAGCATCACAAAGAATATCCACTTCTTCCTTAGTATTATACATAGCAAAAGAAGCCCTTAACATACCTGGAACCTTGTAATGTTGCATAATAGGCTCAGCACACATATGCCCAGTTCTAATCTCAACACCAAACTGATCAAGCATGGTACCCATATCGTAATGATGTATATTTCCTACCAAAAATGAAACCACGGAACATTTATTTGGAGACTCTCCAAAAATTTTCATCCCAGGAATTTTAGACATTTCACACACAGCATAATCAACTAAGTCCTTTTCATAAGCGGCAATATTATCTAATCCTATTTCACTTACATATCTTAAAGCCTCACCTAATCCTATAATTCCTATAAAATCAGGAGTACCTGCCTCAAATTTAAAAGGTAATTCATTATAAGTGGTCTTTTCAAATGTAACACTATTAATCATCTCACCCCCTCCTTGCCAAGGTGGCATACTATTAAGCAAATCTCGTTTACCATATAATACCCCTACACCAGTAGGACCATATATTTTATGAGAAGAAAATGCAAAAAAATCACAATCCAAATCTTGGACATCAATCTTATGATGTTGAATAGCCTGAGCTCCATCTATAAGAACTTTAGCTCCAACAACATGCGCCTTCTCTATAATTTTCTTAACAGGATTCACTATCCCAAGCACATTAGAAATATAAACAATTCCCACATACTTAGTCTTACGTGTAATAATATTATCAATGTCTGACAAATCCAACTCTCCATTATCCTTAAAAGGAATTACCTTTAGTACACATCCTCTACGCTCACATAACATTTGCCAAGGTACAATATCAGAATGATGTTCCATCTCCGTAACAACCACTTCATCACCCTTATTCACAAAAGTATCACCAAAAGAATTAGCCACCAGATTGATACTCTCCGTTGTGCCACGAGTAAAAATAATCTCCTCCGTAGAATCAGCATTAATAAAATCCTTAATAATAATACGAGATTCCTCATTTGCATCAGTACACTTATTACTCAAATAATGTACACCCCTATGAACATTGGAATTATATTTAAGATAATACTCTGTAATCTTATCAACAACCCTCTTAGGTCTTTGTGAAGTTGCTCCATTATCTAAATACACCAGCCTTTTATTATATACTTTCTCTTTTAGTATGGGAAATTCTGCTCTTATTTTTTCAACATCAAACATCTGAATATTTATTTAATAATATTAAGAATTTTTCTTTACGCTAGTTGAATATACACAATTTTGACATCCTGTATATTCATTTCTAAGACGTTTATCTATCATAGAATCAATCTCATGACGTAGAGGTTCTAATTTAACCTTCTGAATAATATCGTGGGCAAAACCAAACATCATCATTGTCTTAGCCTCCTTTAGACCAATACCACGAGAGCGCAAATAGAACAAAGCTTCATCATCAATTTGCCCAGAAGTAGCACCATGACTACATTTAACATCATCAGCATCAATTACAAGTTGAGGTTTAGAATTCATACGAGCAGTATCCGTAAGCAATAAATTATTGTTTATCTGGTAAGCCTCCGTTTTTTGAGCATCTGGACGAACATATATAGCACCGGCAAAATTTCCGACTGCATAATCATCCAAAATACCTTTATAATGTTGATCACTTGTGCAATGAGGTACTTTATGATCCACAAAAACAAAATTATCAACCTTTTGTTTTTTATCCAGAGTATATAAACCATAAAGTCTAGCATCAGCATCTTTTCCACTCAAAGCCACATAAAGATTATTCCTGATATATCCTCCAAAAAGAGTAATAATATTACTTTCTAATACAGAATTAGCCTTTTGTTCAACAAAAAGTGAATTTATATAATTCGTAGATGAATGCTGACTCTGAATTTGGTAATAATCACAATGAGAATTTTCACCAACTACAATTTCTGTCGTATTATTTATTAAAAAAGAAGTATTTGACAAAGTATGCTCACAAGTAAGTAAATGTAATTTAGCATTTTTTCCAAGTACAATAAGATTACGTTGAAAACCCATATAATCTTTATCCGTATTTAGTATATTTATCAACTGCAAAGGGACATCCACAACCGTATTATCAGGAACATATATAAATAAGCCATCCTGAGCAAAAGCAGTATTCAAAGAAATCAAGGAATCATTCTTCGCTGCAGAAGTATATTTATTATAATGCTCAGCAAAAATATCTGGATATTTCAAACTTGCTTCACGCATTCCGCACACAACAATATCTCTATGTAATCCTTCTAATTCATTACATTCATCATGATACCATCCATTTACCATCAAAACAGGAGTAGAATTTAAATCAGATACCTTGCAAAGAAACACTTCCTTCATATTTACATTTAAAGGAGGTAACTTAAACATAGTAAAATAATCATGCTTAAAAATAGAAACAAGATCAGAATATTTATAATCTTCCGATTTATTAGGCAACCCATTCAAGTCTAAAAAATGTTTAAAAGCCTCATCTCTATAACTATTTACAACAGCACTACAACCCTCATCGAGCATACTTCTACCCTTTGTAAATAAATCAGAAAAATCCTTATTTATTTTTATTATATCGTCATTCATGTCATTATTTATTTAAACTAGCTTCTATTTCTTTACGTATCCAATCATAACCACGTTCTTCCAATTCTGTAACCAATTCCTTGCCAGCAGTCTTTACTATTCTTCCATCATACAATACATGAACATAATCAGGAACTATATAATCAAGTAAACGTCTATAATGAGTAATTACTATTGATGAATTATCTGGTGTCTTAAGATTATTAACACCATTAGCAACTGTTCTAAGAGCATCTATATCTAAACCTGAATCCGTCTCATCTAATATAGCAAGCTTAGGTTCCAGAACAGCCATTTGAAATATTTCATTTTTCTTTTTCTCCCCACCAGAAAAACCTTCATTAAGCGATCTATTTAATAACTTATTATCCATACCAATCAACTTCATCTTCTCTCTCATCATCTTTAAGAATTTAGAAGCAGGATAAACAGACTCTCCTCTATATTTTCTAATTTCATTAATAGCAGTCTTTAAGAAATTAACTGTACTAATTCCAGGTATTGCAACAGGATACTGAAAACTCATAAAAATACCTTCTCTGGCTCTATCCTCAGCTGGTAAAGCCAAAAGATCTTTACCCATATACTCTATACTACCTTCAGTCACCTGAAAAGTCTCTCTACCCGTCAATACAGAAGATAAAGTACTCTTCCCAGCTCCATTAGGACCCATTATAGCATGAATTTCGCCAGCATTTATCTCTAAATTAATTCCTTTTAATATTTCTTTGCCATCAACCGATGCATGCAAATTTTTTATCTTTAACATTTTCATTTTGCAATTTTTTTTCATTCTAAAATACTTTCAACACTCTCTCGAATAAGACTAATATAAACTTTACTAACCAATACTACCCTCCAAACTAATCTGTAATAATTTTTGAGCTTCAACAGCAAATTCCATAGGCATTTTATTTAATACATCGCCTGCATAACCCTTAATTATTAATCCGATTGCATCCTCAGTTGAAATACCCCTTTGATTACAGTAAAAAATTTGATCTTCACCTATTTTTGAAGTAGTAGCCTCATGCTCAACCTGTGCTGTAGAATTTGCGATTTCAAGATAAGGAAAAGTATGAGCACCACACTTATCTCCCAATAACAAAGAATCACACTGAGAATAATTTCTAGCATTCTTACAACTTTTAATAACCTTAACTTTGCCTCTATAAGCATTACTG
>Ga0265294_10004629_pt1 | contig 17138 bp, 19 predicted proteins | sample MunlanPumphouse3_FD_192504 | JGI IMG/M metagenome (GOLD analysis project Ga0265294, IMG submission 192504) | Groundwater microbial communities from a municipal landfill in Southern Ontario, Canada - Pumphouse #3 | ecosystem: Environmental > Aquatic > Deep subsurface > Groundwater | place...
CAGGACCAGTATGCAGCCGTATATGGAGGCTTCAACTCGCTGGTCATCCACGGTCACAATGTCAAGGTCGAGCCGGCCAACATCACCCCCGATATTGTGGACGAACTGCAGTGCCGGTCGGTCCTGTGCTACACCGGCATAAGCCGGGATTCAGCCACGATTATCAATACCCAGATCAAATCCTACCGGCAGGGTCGGAACGATGAGGCGCTGGATGTGTCGAAGGAACTTGCCAAAAAGATCCGTAACACGCTGCGGTACGGAGATATTGAAGGCACGGGCCGGTTGCTGGATCAGGTCTGGCAGTACAAGAAACAGTTCTCTGACAAGGTCACAAACCCGGAAATCGACGGACTGTACCAGATTGCTATGTCCCATGGAGCCATTGGCGGCAAGGTCTCGGGCGCCGGCGGCGGTGGATTCATGTATTTCATCTGCAGATATGACAAGAAGGGAGAGCTGACCAAAGCCCTGGCCGATGCCGGGGCAACAATCTCGGATTTCAATTTCGAGCCGGCTGGCGCCAAATCATGGAGGAGCAGAAATGAATGAAGACATCGTTGCCGAACTGAAACGCAGTGCCGATACCATCTCAAAGATCGATCCAGCGCAGATCAGAGCAGCCGCCGACATGATTTACGAGTGCGTCAAGCGGAAAGGGCAGGTCATTTTTATGGGCAATGGCGGGTCATCGGCCGATGCCCAGCATATTGCGGCAGAACTTTCCGGCCGCTATGCGTTCGACCGTCCGGCCATGGCCGGGGTCTGTCTGTCCAATGTGGTTCCGATCACCGCAATCGGCAATGATTATTCCTATGACATCATTTTCCAGCGGCAGATCGAGGCATTCTGCCGGCCGGGCGACGTGGTCGTCGGTCTGAGCACTTCCGGCAATTCGAAGAATGTGATTCTGGCGGTCCAGAAGGCCAAGGAGATCGGTGCGAAGACTATCTCTTTCACCGGTGACCAAGGCAAGCTCAGGGATGCCGTCAATCTGGCGGTTATCATCCCCACGAAGGAGACGGCACGGGTCCAGGAAGGATATCTCGCCGCGCTCCACACAATCTGCGGCATCGTCGAACGGGCGATGTATGGGCGAGTTGCAGTCCTGACTGACCGCGACAATACGCTCTGTCCCGATGTACCTTACTGCCACGACCCAGCGCAGATGAAGGTTTATCCAGGTGTGCCGGCGGCGATCGCGCGGCTGAATCGGGCGGGCTATGAGGTTATTGTTATTTCCAATCAGTCCGGAATCAACCGCGGTTATTTTGATGAGACAATGCTGAAAGCAGTCAACCGGGCGATGCTCGATCAGATCGAAGCGGGCGGCGGCCGCATCGACGGCATCTATTTTTGCCCCCATCGGCCGGATGAGCGCTGTAGCTGTCGTAAGCCGGAGATAGGCTTGGGTCTGCAGGCCATTGCCGAGCACCATCTCGATCCTGCTAAATGCTGGATGATTGGCGATGCGGATAAGGATGTGCAGTTCGGTCAGCGGTTGGGGATGCAGACCGTTCAGGTTGGCGCCGGTAGAAACTTTGTGACAGCCGTGAATGAGATTCTCGCCGACACCATAAAAACTAGTTACTGAAGAGAGACGCTGCCTGCTTTCTGATGGTGCATCTGCCTTATCCATAAATACGGGCATAATCATACGCAGCTTGGAGTGGGACAGATGTATGTCATTTCCCTGATTGTAAAGAACGAGTTCGGCGTCATGCAGCGGGTTATGGGTGAATTCACCCGGAACAAGATTAACGTCGAAACCATCGTAGTCGGGAAATGCGAAGTCCCTGGTAAGTCGCGGATGGTCCTGTCGGTCATTGACGAAGGCGAAGCGAAGTTGGCCATGGGCAGACTGCAGAAACTGCAAGACGTCTACGGTTGCGAGCTTGTGCCTGAGTCCGGGCAGTCGGCTTACGCACTGATCTCTACCTCAAACGGTAACGTCGGTGTCGTCGGAGGTTCCGATCAGGTCGAGGAAATCATCGCTCGGAGCGAACCCGACAAGTATGTCAAGGCGCTCAACGCGCTCTGACCGCGCATCATCAAGAGAAGGCATTTCAATGGAAAAGACGGAGTTTATCTGGCTGAATGGCAAACTAGTCAAGTGGGCGGATGCTAAGGTCCACGTGCTGTCGCACGCATTGAACTATGGCACCGGGGTTTTCGAGGGCATCCGGGTCTATCAGACCCCGAAGGGTCCGGCTATTTTCCGGCTGAAAGACCACGCCCGGCGGCTGGTCGATGGCTGCGCGATGATGGGCATCGATCTGGTCTTCGACGGAAAACAGTACGATTACGAGAGTGTCATGAAGGCCATCAAAGACGCGGTCCGGGCCAACAAGAACACTGACTACGTCAAGCCCTGTATCTTTTTGAGCGGCGAAGAGGTCGGTCTGAACCCAGTCGGTGTTCCGGCCAGTTTTGCGATAACCTGCATCAATATGGGCGCCTACCTTGGCAAGGATGCCGATAACGGTATCAAACTGATCACTTCCTCATGGCAGCGGCCAGATTATCTGTGCGGTCCGGCCGGCGCGAAGGTCAACGGTTCGTATGTCGCTTCTTGCTTGGCTAAGCGGGAGGCTATTCGTCAGGGCGCGAACGAAGCGGTCATGCTGAACAGAGAAGGTCACGTTGCGGAGTGCACTGGCGAGAACCTCTTTATGTTCAAACACAGTAAGATTTTTACGCCAGCTGTCGGTGAGAGCATCTTACAGGGCGTTACCCGCGGTTCGATTATTCAGGTTGCCAGAGATCTGGGCTACGAGGTCGTCGAGACCGCGGTCACCCGGTTCGAACTGACCACCGCCGATGAGGTCTGGTTGACCGGTACTGCCGCCGAGGTTGCCCCAGTCACGTCTGTAGATGGACGGGTCATCGGTAACGGCAAGCCCGGTAAAATCTCAAAGGCCATCCATGCTGAGTTCCGGAAGATCGCTACCGGCGAGGACCATAAATACGATACTTGGCTGGACTACGTAAACTGAAATTTCTTTCCGGAGTTTCCAGGCTCCGGTCTTTATTTTTTTATTAAAATCAAGGATTACTATATCGAACTGCAGAAAAATTGGATGTTCGGTCACAGAAAAAGTTCTCAGAGTTCTTTCTCAGGATACATCTGTTCATAATTAATTTCCTTGAGCCCGGCAATCACCCGTGCCAAAAACTTACCGAACGGTCCGCACTGGTGAAACGATGTGATAACGACCTTTGGGCCGATGTGCGACTCGCCATCGGCGCGGTGGCCGAAGCGATAGTAAACTTTGTGAATGTCTACCTTGCTCGGACCGAACTTGAGCATGTCGAGCAGGACCTTCCAGCCGGTGAGTTCCATCTCGTTCCAGTGCTTGGTGATGATGGGCGCCCACAGCATCCGACGGCCGCCGAAGAGACCGCTCATGATATCCTCGGTGATGGGCTTGTGATTTACGAACAGGAACAGGTCGCAGTAGACATTGAATGCCCATGAGCCGGCCCAGCGGATAAAGCCGAGCGCACGCCGCTCGACCCGGGTGCCAACGACCAAATCTGCGCCCTTCTCCAGTTCTTCATACATCGGGCCCAAGGCGGAGATAGGGTGCTGAAAGTCGCAGTCCATGCAGATGAAGTAATCGGTTCCGCATTCGACAAACCCCTGCAGCACACTGGCGGCCAGGCCCCGATCGTGGGGATTCCGGGTAAAGAACGTTACCATCGGGTCATGCAGGTCCTCGATCAGCTTCTTGCTGGAGTCGGTGGAGTTATCGTCCATGAAAAGAACGTGGAATGCCGGGTACTGCTCGCGGATAGCCTTGGCCATGTTGGCGATATTCTTTTCTTCATTGTAGGTTGGGATGACGATGGTAAGGGATCTGGCCATAGCACAACTTCCGATTGGATTGCATACTCGGGACCGATATATCAATTGTCCTATGGAGAATAAACGGATGTTGTATTCTGTTCATTCCTTCTTTGGTTTCTGCAGGGCCGTTTTACCCACTCCTTTCCGCTTCTTCAGCAGAATCGAGGTGACGAAGCTGATAATAATGATCGCGAAAGTGGCTACGAGCGTAAAAGTCTGTGCCTCGTTCGAGCTGAAGAATGTGTAGAAGAATCCGCTCATGACCGCGATAAACCCGTACTTCAGGATGCAGCCCAGCACAATGTAGAACACCGACTTCTTGATGTCCCAGTGGGCGATGGCGATGAACGCACCAGCGAAGGGAATCATCGGCGCGACCCGGTTCAGTAACAGCAGACGCTCGTCTCCCATAACCAGAAACTGAGTGTATTTGTTCACGGCCCGTTCGATGCGACCCGGGACGTGGATGTGGGTAACGATATAATGAAGTGTCAAGATGCCTACAAGTTCGGCAACAATGGCGGTCAGGACAAGTTCTATACCGAAGACTGCAGGACTGCGGTAATTCGGTCCGGCCATAAAGGCAATTACGAAGAACAGTTCCGGCAGTGTTGGGAAGAGCAGGGCGTCTAACAGGAAAATCAAAAAGATGCAAAACAGCAGTCCGAACTCACCGTTACCACCGAAGAGGCCGTAGATCCAGTCGCCGAGGCCGATCATGCCGAGACCTCCGCTGTGAGTCTAGAATCTCTCTTCTCTTCATGTGCATACAAAAGCTGCCGCTCTATATAATGTGGGTGGATGGCGGACCCCAGGATGCGGTCAATCAGTCAGGTTATTAATGTCGGACCTGTTATGTGCGTTTATGAAGAAGGTAGATTTCAGTTCAAAGGTCACAGGATACTTTGATGCCGTTACGGAGGTTATTGACCGGCTAGACAAAGACCAGTTCAACACGGCGCTCAATGTCTTGCTGGATGCTTACAATCGTGGCGCGGCGGTCTACACACTCGGTAATGGCGGTAGTGCGGCCACGGCCTCACACATCGTCTGTGATTTCAATAAAGGAGTCTCGCTGAAGCTCGACAAAAAATTCCGCTTTACCTCGCTCTGCGACAACACCGCCTCGCTGATGGCGATCGCCAACGACTGCGGCTATGAACATGTGTTCGAGTATCAGCTCGAAGGCAAGCTGGTGTCAGGTGATGTGCTGATTGCCATCTCCGGTAGCGGCAACTCCGAAAATGTTTTGCGGGCGGTCAGGTATGCCAAAGATCAGGGTTGTACAATAATCGCTATGACTGGTTACAACGGTGGCAAACTGAGGCTGCTGGCCGACTGTTCGATTCATGTACCGATTAACGATATGCAGAAGGTCGAGGATGTCCACATGATGGCCCTGCACCTGATGGCCCAGACACTAGCTATGTACTTCGGTCATCCGATGTGTTGACAAGATTTTATTGTCGTGGTGAAAAAAATGAAAGCATTCGTAACTGGCGGAGCAGGGTTCATTGCTTCGCATCTTGAAGACGTACTGATTAAAGCAGGCTGTAAGGTCTGCGCGGCAGATATAATCGAGCCCGCCAAGTGTCACAATATTGCGCATCTAAAGGACAACGATCGGTTTACCTATCGGCAACTGGACGTGACCGACGTCAATGCACTGACCAAGGCTACAGCAGACTATGACATTATATATCACCTGGCGGCCAACTCTGATATTCAACGTGGTGGTCAGGACCCAGCCATGGATTACGCCATGACCTTTCAGACCACCCGTGCTGTGCTGGAAGCAGTGCGGACAAACCATATCCCGAAGATTTTCTTCTCGTCCACTTCGGCGGTGTACGGCGACATCAAAGGTAATCTGAACGAACTGACTGGCGGCCTGAAGCCGATTTCGTATTACGGCGCGGCAAAACTGTCTTCAGAAGCGATGATCTCTGCCTATTCATACATGAACGACTTCGACGCCTTGATTTTCCGGTTTCCCAATGTTATCGGCCCCCGTTTGACGCATGGCGTAATCTTTGATTTTTTGCACAAACTGAAGCACAGCCCAAAGAAGCTCGAAATTCTCGGTAACGGTAAACAAAACAAACAGTACGTGTATGTGACCGATTTAGTTCAGGGGATTTGGGAGTTCTCACAGAAGAAAGAGCCTGGTCTGAACTTGTACAACGTGTCCACTGAATCGTATACTGACGTCGACACCATTGCCGATCTGGTCTGCGAGCGGCTCGGACTGAAAGACGTGGAGTACTCATACACTGGCGGCAACTGTGGTTGGAAAGGAGACGTACCCTCCTTCGGCTATGATATTGCTAAGGCCAAAGCGGCTGGCTGGAAGTTCAAATATAACTCGACTGAAGCTGTTCGTGAGACTCTACGGCAGGTCGATGTCGCTTACATCTCGTCATTATAAATGATCGAAGAACCGGTGCGATCGAAACGGAAAGCGGTCCGACGGCAGTCGGGCAGGGCTTTTTCCACGGCGGCCTGTTCGGTCGGCTCGACGTAAAACAACATAAAACCATTTCCACCAGCACCCAGCAGTTTTCCGCCAACTGCACCGTTTTCCATTGCCCGCCGATAGACATCATCGATAAAAGGGTTGGAAACGTCGGGGGCCAGGCACCTCTTGATCTGCCAGCCGTCGTCAAGAGTTTTGCCCAGTGCCTCTATATGGCCGTGCGATAGACTGTTATAAAGCCGATGTGTCAATTCGCACATCTGGGTTTTTTTTTCGGCAGATTTTGCAGTAGGAATGCTGTATTCTCTAAGAATGGCAGAAGCACTCCGAGTGCCGCCAAGGTAAAACATCATGAGCCGTCCGGAAAGGGCCTGCAGATCATTCTCTCTTAACTGAATCGGTGAGACATCCACGTTCCCGTTCCTTTTAAACTGGATATAATTGAGACCGCCGAAGGCCGCTGCGTACTGGTCTTGCTTGCCAACCGGTTCACCCAGCCGATTGATCTCCATGTCACAGGCCTCTTCGGCGAGCAGTTCTTTGGAAGTAGGTAATCCGCAGAGCGTACGGATTCCGTTGATCAGCCCCACTGTGAAAGTGCTCGACGAGCCCAGTCCTGTTCCCGAAGGAATATCGGAGGTGCTGGTGATCTCAATGCCGGAAATACCGTATTTCTTTAAGGTCTCGCGGAAAATCGGATGCTTGATCTGAGACAGGTCCTTTACTCTTTCTACGGCCGAGTACTTCAATTGGGTGACATCCTGATGGAATGACCGCGCTAACGTGATGTACACATACTTGTTGATGGATGTGCTAATCACACAGCCGTCGTGGTGGAGATAGTAATCTGGCATGTCACTTCCACCTCCGCAAAAACTGATTCTCAGCGGTGTCCTTGTGATTATCATAAACTAAAGGGAGATAACAGGGAACGGGTAAATAATGTTCTTGGATAAATGTCCGTCTGAAAACGGTTGAGATTACGAATTCTGGAAAGATCCCGCGATTGTATGGTTGTAGCCAGAGCAGGCGGGATTTGGTCAACATGTTATTTATTATGGCATAATATCATTCAGAGTCGTTAAAACCGGGTCAAACGGTCGGCATCTTATAATTCGACAAGTAGATGGTGAAATGATGGAAAAGTACGTGAAACGTTATTGGACGGCATTTACAGCGGCATTGGCCATCAGTATCGTTATCTCTGTCTTTCTTACGCATACCTATGATGTGAGTGGTTGGTCTGAGGTCTGTAACAACCTGCTAGCTGGCGAAGGGCTATACGGGGTTGAAGGATATTACTACACCCCGGTCTGGGGATATTTCCTTTCATTCCTGCTCTATTTGGGTACGCTGTTCGGCATCTCTCCGACCATGGTCCAGCAGGACTTGTTAATCGGGCTAGAGAATGGTGGCAGTCCGTTTACCAGTATGATCACGGACTTTCGGTTCGTACTGATGCTGAAATTGTTTATGATTCTTACTTGGGCGGTCAATGCTTATTTGATCTATCATATCGTAAAAGAATGGACCGGCGAACCGAGGAAAGCGTATACCGCCTCGGGACTATGGCTGATTTGTCCGCTGACGATTGTGATCATAGCCCGCTCGGCCATGTTCGAGAGTCTGACCGTGATGCTACTCCTGTTGTCGCTAATCCTACTGTGGCGGGGTCAGTATTTCGGGGCCGGAGCGCTGTGGGCAATGGCTTCATTGACCAAGTATTTCCCGTTTTTTTTAATTTTCATCTTCGTAGCACTGATCCTGGTACGCAATCGGGGCGAACCGAAAAAAGCGCTGCGGCAGACGGTCGAAGCAGTCGTCGGTGCACTGCTTATGAGTATGGTGATCTATCTGCCACTGATTATTGACGGTACGGTGATGGACTCGTTATCCTTCATCACCAGCCGGGTGAGCGAATCCTGGTTGGGCATTTATGATGTGATATACACAGTGTCGGCGTTGATTGTTTCGGCTTATGTGGCCTATTGTTATTACAAACGTGGGTCAACCGAGATCGGCAGTTTTTTCAAGGCTGTACTTACTACGCTGTTAGTAGTCTATTTCCTGCCGGTGGGTCCGGAACAGTACTACATCATCCTGGCTCCATTTATGGCCATCGGCGCGGTGTTGCTGGACCGGCGGTTGGGCACAATCATGGTGGTAGCCTATTCTCTGATGATTGTCTCGCCGCTGTTTACTACATATCCGTCGGATTTCCTGGTATATCTGAACGCGTTCGGGAGCATCACGGCCGCTCCGCCGATCATCGATACTATTGTTGACAACCTGTTTACCGCGGCCGGGATCATGATTCTCTGGTTGAGCCTGTGGTATCTATATAAGGGCCAACTGGCGGAACGGAAAGCGTTGAAAGCAGCGAGGTGTAGTCATGAAGAATAAAGGCGTGTGGACGGTTATTGCGGTGTTCGTCTGTCTGATGTTGGCCGGTGAGATGCTGGTCTACGCTGTCGATCCATACTCCTATGACATTGAAATGACCGATGATGGTGATACGCTATACTATTCGTTAGAATCCTCCACGAGCGCTGATTATCATGTGGCGGTCCTGTCTGATACGGTCGCCGTTGGCGGAGTTTACTGTTATTACGACAGCGCCTATGGCGTTAGTATGATCACCCATGACCAACTCAGTCTGATGATAGAAGAGTTGGAAACAGAACTAGATGTGCGCGGAGCCGCCTACGAGGGGCGGCTTGATGCTCAGGAATTAGCGGGCCTGATGTCATCCGATTTGACGCAAGGTACAGCGGCGGAGCATGCATTTATCTGTGGTGCGGGAGCGTTTCCGGATACAGTTTACACTGGGACGGCGGACGATTTGCTGGTACTCTGGTTGCAGGCCGGCGGCACTGTCTATTGGATCAACGGGGTGATCGGCCTTTATAGCGCCGATGCTCAGGGCAGACTGACAGCTGTCGCTGGTTATAGCGAATTGCTGTTCGGTGAAGCGGGGGCAGTGAATACATGTGACGATATGGAGTTTGCCGAAGATCCAGGGAACGAACGGGGATTGGGTGCTACTCTGTCGGTTTATTATTCACTGATCAACAATGGTCTTCGGACTGATTTGCCATATTCGATATCCATCGGCTTCGAACAGGGCGGCTATGGCAGTGTGGTGTTGGTCAAATCTGCGGACGGAAACGGTACGATCGGCGTGTTTGGCGGCACTTCATTGCGCGGTATTTTCAATAAAGAAGCGCCGCGGTTTCTAGCTCAGGTGGTTGCAGCTCATCTTGGTTACAGCACTGTGTTACTGGATGCAGTAGACGGTTCCGTCGACGATTCTTTTGCCGGCACAGTGGATCTCTCGGCACTAAGTGACGGGAAGGCGGCGTTTACTTATCTCGGCGACACCGTAGCGCTATGTGGCAAGTATTATAGGTGGACATGATTAACGTCTACAAGCAGTCATGGATGGGAAGCGGTAATGAAAACAGTCAGTATTATTATTCCGGTCTATAACGGAGCGCAGTTCATTACACCCTGTATCGATGCACTGGTTGCGCAAAACTATCCGTAGACCGAGGTCTGTTTTATTATTGATCACAAGACCACCGACGATACGATGATGCAGATCGAGGTAAACCAAGGCCGGCTTCCTGCGATTAAGACAGTGATTCAGAACGATGAAGGGCGGTTGGGTTCCGCCCGGAACATCGGGGTTGACAGCACATCTGGTGAGATTATCTGGTTCTTGGACGTAGACGATCGGCCCGCCTCGGATTTCCTGGTCAAAATGACCAAGATTCTTGACGAAACAAACTCTGATATCGTCTTCTGCAACTTCTATTTCTCCGACAGCCGCGAATTTCCGGACTTTTCGGGACTAAGGTTCAAAGTAAGGACTATGAGCCGGCAGGAGGCTCTGCGTCTTCGGTGTGAGGAAAGATTGCCAGTTACGGCCTGGTCTAAAGTCTATCGTCGCAGTCTTATCACAGGCCATCATCTCAGATATAAGACCGACCTGGCAGAGGACGTGGATTTTACATATCGGTCGATTGCCGCAGCGGATCGGATATCCTACTATAACGAGCCGCTGTATCTGTATTATCAAAATGCCGGTTCCATCTGCAATAGCAATCAGAACAACCGCCGTGGCCTGGCCGAAGTTGAAGTGTATAAACAGCTCTTTGCAGATTTTAAAACCGAACAGCCGGAGTTCTATGATTTCTTCGTCGACCGGGCGCTGACCACTGTGACGCGGTCAATGGTACACATGGACTATCCGATGTTCCGGAAACAGTATGATGAGAACTGGGTGAAGCCACTGGTTCTCGAGTGCAACAAGAAAAATCCTTTCTTAGAGATGGTTCTGTTTCGGCACATTCCATACCTATACTACCATCTGGCCCACTTTGTAATGAAACACTTTTACTACAAGAACAATAAGCCGTGGGATCTCACGATAAGCGAAGCGCATGGCGACAGGTTCTTTTCCAGGCATTTCAAAAACATATGATACAGTTGGCAGGGCAGTATGAAAGGCACGATCACAAACGAACGGCAGGTGAGGTGAAACGGCCTCATTTGCTGGTAAGTTCGTTATCAAAACGGTGATGAGCATAGTCTCAGCGCTTGTCGGTTTCGTAGCGCTGATGTTTATGTCCCGGTTTGTCGGGTCTGAATACGGCGTCATGATGCTGTGGTGGTCATTCGTAGGTCTCGTCAACCTGCTGACCGATATGGGTTTCAATGCCGCCTGTATCAAAAGCATCGGTGAAAAAAAGGACTTCAATGCCTGCGTATCATCGCTAGCAGTTATCAAGACCGGCATGAGCGTTGTACTAGCGGTCATCGTCATTGGTTATCTTGGTTATCTGTACACTGCCGGTTCTCTGACGGACACAATCCGCAACATCGTCCTGATGTTCCTGCTTTATTATTTAATCTACAATGCAACGTGGGTGATGGTGTGTGCCTTCGACGGATTGTTAGACGTTACCCGCTCTTCGATTGTCCAACTGTCTGAAGTGATTGTGCGCTCGTCGCTCTTTATTGTCTTCGCCTACATGCAATACAACGTCGAGATCCTATCCTCGGCCTGTCTGATCGGGATTACATTCGCATTTTTTCTGGCCTGTGTGTTCTTCCGGCCGTATCGGTTCCACTTCGTGCGGCCGGTCCTAATCCGTGACTATGCCGGGTTCATGAAATCGGTGGCCGTCGGTATCACGATGATGACCGCGCTGACTTATCTCGATAAGACGACCGTGGGCCTATTCTGCGGCACCCAGGATGTTGGGTATTACTCTGCTGCGGCCGGCGTTGCCTATGCTATGACGACGTTGGGGCTTGCGATCAACAATGTCCTGTTGCCGAAGTTTTCAGAACAAAACAGTCGTCACGATGCGGCATCTCAGAGAAAGATGCTGTCTAATGCTCAGCGGTATGTTTCGCTGTGCATTCTGCCACTGCTTATCGTGATTGCACTGTTTGGGACCGACATCGTGGTCATCTTCCTCGGCGAGGGCTATGCTCCGGCAGGTGCTGTACTGTCTATTATGACCGTTTTCATGTATTCATTCGTCATGGTCGGAATTGACACTCAGCTGCTGTACTCGATTAACTGTCTTACGGCCTATCGTCGGGCTTCGCTCATCTTTTCGGCGGTTACAATTGCACTGCTGTTCATCTTGGTGCCGAGTAACATCGGGCCAATCACTCTGGTTGGTTGGGGCATCAGAGGTGCCGCTGTCAGCATCAGTTGCGGCTATCTGCTGTTCTTTTTGATGCTTTCATATATCTCCCGGGTGCACATTCATTTCACGGTCTATCCGAAGATTTACCGGCAAGCCGTAATCGTAATACTGGTATCACTAGTTCTCCTGGTGGTAGACCGGCTATTCATCGACAGTATGAATCTGATCGAACTGATCTTTATCGCGTTACTGTGTCTGGTGGTCTATGCCGTGCTGGCGCTGGTCTTCCGGGAGATCACGGTTTGCGAGGTCAAAAAGGTGCTGTATCCGCTTTTTCACTGTCATTCCGAATGACTGAATTTAACTGTAGAAAGTACGGCCGAACGAGGGGAAGTATCCGCCGATGTAGATGTAGCCAGCGTAATTGTCGGTAGCTGAGAGTAGTTGGGCGGTGCCAGTAACGGTGGTCCGAATGACCGAGCCGCTGTTCTCGTAGACGATTTCGGAACAGTAGCACAGGCCAGCTGCGATGACCTGAGAAAGATCTGCCCGCTGGTAATCGGTGTAGTTGCCGCCGAAGATACAAATCATTCCGTTGCCGTGCTGGACCAAGGCGATGCTACTGTACTGTCCGTCGGTGTAGCCGAGAGTCAGGCAGTTGGACAGGTTGCTGCTGTCCACGCCGTAGAGAGTCTGATTATTGCTCAGTGACAGCACATAGCGATAATTATTTGCAGTAACGTCCTCGTAGGCTTTGTTGTCATCGATCTCGCCATTGAGGCATTCGATTCCGAAGAATAGTTCCTGATAGCCGCTCACCTTGAACAGTTCATTTTCGGTTGAATAGTACCGGCCGAGGGCATTGCCCGACCAGTAAAGACGCCCGCCGTTGTCCAGCCACTGCAGGATCAGATCGTCGGTCTGACCAGTGTAGACCGTAGCGGGCAGGGCGCCGGAGACGACGATCAGCGCTGTAGTACAGTCGGTTTCTGCCAGGTCGCCGGTTAATTTTTCGGCCAAAGCAGCTGCGTCTACGACAGCGATGTCGGTCACGCCTTTGTAGGCAAGGGTTTTGATCAGTTGATCGATGTAATATTCCTGGGCATTCATCTGTCCGATAACGGTCATCTTGGTGGAGTCGTAGGCAGTGCAGTAAGTCTCATCGTAGTAGATTATGTATTCGTCCGTTGCAGTGAAGGTGCCGTTGTCGGAGATTACGAAATTAAAATTGCTTGATCCATTGGAGGAAACCGACCAGCTGGCCTCTTCGTCTCTATAAGTAACGTTAGCATTGTATTCCCGTACATTGGCATAGGCCAGAACTTCACCGATCAGTACGACGGCAATGATGACAACCGCCAGTGCGGTCAACAGTTTCTTATCACGGTTCATACTCATAGCCCCGTATTTTATTTAAGGCCCAGTTGGCACCGTCGAACAGTCTGTCTATGGCTTTTACTCTGCCCCGGAAGTGGTTCTTGGTAAAGAACGGCTGAATTGTCAGGAAGAAAGTCAATAGTAGGGCAAATCCTTCGGCGACCAGAGTTCCATAAAGGATGAAATGCTCCAGGTTGAAATCTGCTGCTGCCCGACCCATAGTCCAAACTATCCAATTAGCATTGCCGACTCCGTACCACTCGACCAGATTGACTGCCAGTACTGTGTTGTTGACCGCCAATGGATCAAGGACGGTGCTGATACCAATTACTGCCAGACACAGGGAGTATGCTCTCCCCTCCTTGGCTGCCATGATAATGAGCAGCGGTAGCAAGGCGATGGCATACTGTGGCATCAGTGAGACCATCATGGTCGGAGTGAGAATCATGAGTAGGTGCCGGAAGAATTCATCATCGGTCTTTGCGGCATCGGCGACATAAGTCCGGTAGGTAGCAATGATGACCACGATCAGTCCGAGCAACACCAGGACTGTCATCTTGATGGACTCGCCGCCGGAGAAGAGCGTACTGAACCGGCTAGTGATAAAACTGACCGATTTCGAAAGGTCGCCGTTAATGATATCTGGCAACAAGATCACCACGGTCATGAGTATGGTGCCGATTGCAAACTTGCCCAGATTCTCAGCCTTCTGCTTTGTGGTGCCCGGCCGACCCTGGGCAACAAGATAAGCGATCAGAATTGTGATTGTAAAGAGCGGGAAGAACTTCAGCAGGCCTGCCAATGCGAATATAAGACCACCCAGAAGGTTCATGTTCCGCCGCAGCAGTATTATGGTCAGCAACAGGAAGAGTGCCGAGACACAGTCGAACTGAGTGCCGACCGTGGACATATAGAACACGATAGGGCAGAACAGCCAGAACGCGGCACCTTTCAGAGCCCGCTCCTCGTTACCGAGATAGTCCCTCAGCAGGTAGTAGAGCAAGTAGCCCACCAACAGGTCGGTGGCGATCAGCGGAATCTTCATCGCAATTCCGAATCCTACAGTGGTAAGGGTAGCAATGTGCCCGCAGTACCAATTGTCTTCGATGGGCAGCAGGTCGGTGAAACGGAAACCGAAGACATCAATCGAGGAGAAGGCGTTGATTATCCCGCCGAAAAAACTCAGACAGTAACCCCATACTGGTGTATAGTACAGACCGGTCAATTCATAGAGACCGTTTCCGGAATCGACATTCGACAGGATCAGGGCCCAGGCATAGACGTCGTAGTCATAAGTGATGAACGGAGAGATAACGACCCGGATCAGCAGGCCAATCAGCAGCAGAATGACAATACGCCTGGTTGGCGTTGCTGCATGCCAAGTGCTGCTGAAATAATCCATTAAGAAAATCATCATTGCCGAACGTTATATAACAGTTGTGACAAACGATAGAACTCTTTTTTTCTATATAAATGCCAGAGGACCTTTTCGGCGCTTGTAAGTAGTTTCCGGTTCCCAAATGTTTTATACAATAACGAAATAGAACCCTCTTGCTCTTTAAGAGCCGATGAATGATGAAGGTGCTTAGCACCGGAAAGAGGTAATTAACAATGACGTCTGTATTTGTGAAGTTCGACACGCCCAAAGAGGTCTCCGACAAAGCTTACTCCCTGGCCGAGATTGCCAGAGACGGCGGCAAGATCAAGAAAGGCACGAACGAGGTTACCAAGACTGTTGAACGGGGCGAGGCTGCCATGGTCATTATGGCCGTCGATGTCGAACCGCCGGAGATTCTGGCCCACATGCCGGCTCTGTGCGACGAGAAAAAGGTCCCGTACGTCTATGTCCCGAGCAAGACCGAGCTCGGCAAGGCTATAGGTCTTGAGAAGCCCACCGCTTCCGTCGCCATTGTCGACGCCGCCAAGGGCAAGGCCCTCTGCGACGAGATTGCTGAAGCTGTCAACGGCCTGAAGTCCAACTGATCTTGGTGATCTGAATGGTAGACACTGACAGCATTCCCTCGGAAGTGGTCGAGATTATCGGCCGCACCGGGATGACAGGAGAGGCCACCCAGGTCAAGGTGCGCGTCCTCGACGGACGCGACAAAGGCCGGATCATTACCAGGAACATCATGGGCCCTGTTCGGATGGGCGACATCCTGATGCTCAGAGAGACCTCGAGAGAGGCCAGAAAACTCGGCATGGGGAGATGAGTTGGATGGTAGAAGAAAAGAAATGTTCGTTCTGCGGCAAAGTTCTCGAACCCGGCACCGGCCAGATGTTCGTCCGCCGGGACGGTTCCGTCCTGTACTTCGACTCCAGCAAGTGCTATAAAAATATGGTCGAGCTCAAACGGATCCCGCGGACCACTGCCTGGACTGCCAAGGCCCAGGAAGAGAAGGAAGCCCATCGGAAATCTCTCAGCAAGACCGCTGACGTAGTTCCGGCCACTCCGGCACCCGTTGCAGAAACCCCGAAGGAGTGAGCTCCCATGACTATGGAGAAGACGTATCTGATGATCAAACCCGACGGAGTCCAGCGCGGGCTTATCGGCGATATCGTGTCCCGTTTCGAAAGGAAAGGACTGAAACTCGTCGCCGCCAAGCTCATGACCATCTCCAAAGAGACCGCCGAGACCCATTACGCCGAGCACAAAGGCAAGAAGTTCTTCCCCTCGCTGATTGCCTACATTACCTCTGGGCCGGTCTTTGCGATGGTCTGGGAAGGCGACAACGCCGTCCAGGTCTGCCGGAACATGATGGGTAAGACCAACCCGCAGGACTCCGCTCCCGGTACGATCCGCGGCGACTACTGCATGGTCACCGGCCTCAACATCATCCACGGTTCCGACTCGCCTGAGTCCGCTGCCCGGGAGATCTCGATCTTCTTCAAACCCGAAGACCTCGTTACTTACGACAGAACCGCTGACAAGTGGCTGTACGAGTGAGTACGGAGACCTTCGGGTCTCCCAAACCTTTTATTTTTTGGCTTACTGTAAGTTGAAATCATGGGGTGAATCAGATGGCAATCAGGCAGCCGGTTGTGAGTGTGCTCGGTCATGTTGACCACGGAAAAACGAAGCTTCTGGATAAGATCAGAGGCACGGCGGTCGGCGCTCGCGAAGCGGGAGCTATCACACAGCACATCGGCGCGACCGAGGTTCCCATCTCGCGGATCTACGAGATGTGCGGCCCCATTATCGGGAAACGGAGGTTTACCGTGCCCGGCCTGCTGTTCATCGACACCCCCGGTCATCAGGCCTTCACCACTCTCCGCGCCCGGGGCGGCGCTCTGGCGGACCTGGCAGTCCTGGTCATTGACATACGCGAAGGCATTATGCCGCAGACCATCGAGTCCATCCACATTCTCCGTCAGTACAAGACCCCCTTTGTCATCGCGCTCAACAAGATCGATACTGTCGAAGGTTGGATTTCCGAAGAGGACCGGCCGTTTGTCGTGGCCGAGAAACAGCAGATGGAGCATACCAAGCAGGTTTTCGAGCAGCACATGTACAATGTGATCTCCCAACTGGCCCAGAACGGTGTCTTTGCTGACCGCTATGACCGGATCAACGATTTCACAAAGGCCATCGCACTGGTCCCGATCAGCGCCAAGACCGGCGAAGGCGTGCCCGACCTGATGCTGATGCTCATCGGTCTGGCACAGCGGTTCCTGGAAAACCGGCTGACCAACGAGGAAGGGCCCGGCAAGGGTACGATTCTCGAGGTCAAGGACGAGAAGGGGTTGGGGCAGACGCTCGACATCATTC
>Ga0265294_10004630_pt1 | contig 17132 bp, 13 predicted proteins | sample MunlanPumphouse3_FD_192504 | JGI IMG/M metagenome (GOLD analysis project Ga0265294, IMG submission 192504) | Groundwater microbial communities from a municipal landfill in Southern Ontario, Canada - Pumphouse #3 | ecosystem: Environmental > Aquatic > Deep subsurface > Groundwater | place...
TAAGAAAATTTGATTATGTAATATGTCATAATCAAAAAATGAAATCATGGCTTGTTTCATATGGCTTAGATGAAAAACGGATTTTTTCATTGAATTTGTTTGACTATTTAATTGATGATAAAATCATTTGGAAAAAGCGTATTGGAAATCAAATCGCAATTGCGTCTAATCTAAGTGTAAAAAAATCAAAATATGTTTATAAATTACCTATTTTTCAGGATGTTGTTTTTAATCTTTATGGCCCCAATTATGAGACTTGTGTAAAACAAGCAAACGTTCATTATTTTGGGTCCATGGTTGAAAAAGAATTAATTCAAAAAATAAATGGAAAATTTGGTCTTGTTTGGGACGGGGATAGTATTGAGACTTGTTCAGGAAATATTGGTCATTATTTACAATATAACAATCCATTTAAGGTTTCTATGTATATTGCTGCTGGACTTCCAGTAATAGTCTGGGATAAATCTGCCTTGGCAGATTTTGTAAATGAAAATAATATTGGGATTACAGTTAATAACCTTTTATCACTTGACTTTCATTTGAAAAAAATAAATGAAAAAGATTATGCTGTTATGACTGAAAATGTAAGAAAATTGCAAAAAAAGGTAATTTCTGGTTACTTTCTTTCTTTTGTTCTTAAAGAAGTGTTAAAAAATATAGAGGATAATATATGAAATCGATTTGTTATATAATTCCATTTTTTGGGCGCTTACCGAAAAGTTTTCCACTTTTTTTGAAATCATGTGATTTTAATCCAACTGTAAATTGGCTTATATTTACGAACAACAAAGATATTTATTCACACAATAAAAATGTTAAAATTATAACAATTGAGTTTAATGAAGTAAAGAAAATGATTCAAAAAATTTTTTCATTTCCGATATCATTAGATAACCCAAGGAAGCTTTGTGATTATAAATGTTCTTATGGTGAGGCTTTTCATGATTTTATCAAATCATTTGATTTTTGGGGATATTGTGATATTGATATGGTATTTGGAAATGTTAGGAAATTTATGACTGAAAAGCTATTGAATTCTTATGAAAAAATAGGTTTTCAAGGTCATTCGACTTTATTTCACAATACTGAAGAAAACAATTCCAGATATAGGATAGATACAAATAATACTATTTCATATAAAACGGTTTATTCAAATCCTAAAGGTTTTTGTTTTGATGAAAATATCATTTCAAAAAAGTTCCAGGACTTGTCAATTCCTCAGTACATGGGAATCAATTTTGCTCATCTTGAAAAATATAATAGTGGTTTTTTTCTTTTTTATTTTCCTCCTATAGATGATTATAAAAACAAGCATCAAATTTTTATTTTAAAAAATGGAATTTTAAATAGGTATTACTTATTTAATGATATTATTTTTTGTGAAGAATTTATGTATATTCATTTTTGGTGTAGGCCGATGACATATGAAAAAATTAAGTCAAATTCTTTTCTTATTTATTCTGATAATGTAAAAAATATCAAAGATAGTTTTTGTGTAAACAAAAAAAATATTTTGCATTATTCAAAAAATCGCAAATTAATTTTCTATATTAAGGCATTGTTTTTGAATTGGAACAATATTAGTTTTAAAAAGATTTGGTTTAATATTAGACACAGGCATCAGTTAAAAAAGCAGGGGCTTAATTAATTAAAATATTTATGAAATCATTTATAAAAACAAACGTTTTACATTTTGTTGCTGTGTTTAAAACAAAGTGCGGACATAAAACACAAATCAGTCCTTCGGTTAAAATATTTGGCCAATGCTTTATAGGAAATCATGTTATTATACATAGTCGGTCGGTTCTTCAATGCATAAGGGGTGGCAAATTATGTATTCAAGATAATTCCGAGTTTAATGTGGACTGTAGGATCCAAGCATGCAATAGCATTGTAATAGGTAAAAATTGTATTTTTGGGCCAAGGTGCTTTATTGGGGACGGTGGACACGATTATAGAAATATCAGCTGTCCCATAAAAGATGCCCCATTGATTTCCAAAGGAAAAATTATAATTGAGGATGATTGCTGGATTGGTGTTGGCTCCTCAATTGTTGGAAATGTTATTATAGGAAAACATTCTGTTGTTGGTGCTAATTCTGTTGTAACAAAAAACGTACCCCCATATTCTGTTGTTGCTGGTAATCCTGCAAAGATTCTTTACCAATATAATCTTGATAATAAAACATGGGAAAAGCCATCTAATTCTAAATTCTCCAAGGGGGATTCTAAAGATGGAAAGAATTGAAAAGACCAAGAATCATAGTGTAAAGAAAAATTATATTTATAATGTTATATATCAGGTTTTTGCTCTTATCGTTCCATTAATAACTGCCCCTTTTATTGCAAGAGTTTTATCGGCTGAAGGTGTAGGACAGTATAGTTTTACAAATTCTTTGCAAAGCTATTTTACTTTATTTGCTGCTTTTGGTTTTGGCTATTATGCTCAAAGAGAAATTGCAAATGAACGTGATGACAAATTTAAACAATCGAAAACGTTTTGGGAGCTCATTATTATCCGCTCATTGCCTGTATCAATAGCTGTAGGTTTAAATTGTGTTTTTTGTTTTTCTGGGATTTATGGTGGATATACTGAATTAATGTGGTGGTGGACTTTTTTAATAGGAGCTACCGAATTTGATATTTCTTTTCTATTTCAAGGAAATGAAGAATTTGGAAAAATTGTAATTCGTAATGTTCTTGTTAAAATAATAAGTGTTGCTTGTATTTTTGTTTTTGTAAAAACAAAATATGATGTTTGGATCTATGTCTTACTGACATCTATTAGCACACTAATTGGTAATCTTTCTTTATGGTCGTATTTGCCCAAGTATGTTTCATTTGTAAAGCTTTCTGAACTAAGACCTCTGAAACACTTTGTACCAGCAATGAAACTTTTCATTCCAACAATTGCTACTTCTTTATACACTATGTTTGATAAGACATTGATTGGTGTTTTGATTACTGACACTTATACAATTCAAGAACAACAAATTGTTGATGGTATTGAAACTACTGTAAATGTTGTTAAGAAATACTCAGACCTTGAGAATGGGTACTATGAGCAATCCGAAAAAATAGTTAAAATATGTATGACGGTTATTACTGCTTTGGGTACAGTAATGATCCCTAGAAATACTAAACTATATAGCGATGGCAAACTTGATGAATTGAAAAAAAATTTCTATTTTGCAACCAACTTCGTTTGGACTCTTGGTATTCCGATGATGTTTGGTTTGGCGGCAATTTCTCCTAATTTAATCCCATGGTTTTTGGGAAGTGGTTACGACAAGTGCATATTATTAATGCAATTATTTACTCCATTAGTTATTTTGATTGGAATGAGTAATGTCTTTGGAATTCAATACCTAATTCCAACTAAAAGAGATAAGAAGTTTACTATAGGTATTCTTGCTGGTTGCTTTTCAAATTTGATACTTGATTTAATTCTTATTCCTTTTTTTTGGTCTTATGGTGCGGTTATAGCATCCCTAATAGCAGAATTTTTAGTGACATTTACAATGTGGATTCAAATTAGAAAAGAAATTTCTATTCTCAGCATTATCAAACAATCCATTACCCCATTGATTTCGGGATTAATTATGTTTATTGTCGTTTATCTTTCACAAATGTTTTTGAAACAAACATGGTATTTTACTTTTTTGTTAATAATAGAGGGAATATTTGTTTACTTTGTGTTAATGGTTTTATTTAAGAATCAATTTTTAATGATGTTTATAAAGAAGATTTCTATAAAATTTAAAAGAATCAATAAAAGAAAGTAAAATTTGGTTAACACAAATGATATACTTAATTAAAGTATTAAATGAGGAGAAAGGAAACTTTATGGAAAACGCAAATGAAAAGAAGTACAGACTTTCGAATTTTGAATTACTCCGTATTATTGCAATGCTGCTTATTGTTTTTGCGCATTTTGCGGTTCATGGTATAGAGCATTACTCTTATTCAGATGCCTATGAGTTATGGAAAACAGGTTCAGTTATTAATCAGTTTTTCACTGCATCTTTAAATATTGGGGGTGATGTTGGCGTTGCTTTGTTTTTTATGATTTCTGGCTTTTTCCTCATTCGAAAAGAAAAAGCATCAGTAATAAAGGTTACTCTGGAAGGATTGTTTTATGGATTGTTTGCCTTGATTCTGTTCGGAATATCATATATTTGTGGCTATAAACCTGTAGAAATTGATACTACAAATGAGATTAAATGGCTACTATTAGCAATTCTTAACCCAATGACGGGGGGGTCATGGTGGTTTTTGTCTTCTTATGTAATATTAATGCTTTTTGTTCCAATTATTAATAAGGCTTTAAATCGAATAAATAAAAGAGGTTTCTTTCTTTTTCTTCTTTTAGGCTGGATTATATTTTTAATCGATTCTACATTAGATGGCGCTTATTTTAGTATTGAAAGAGGCCTCTTCTTCTATTTGGTAGGGGCTTTTATTTCATTATTTGTGGACAAACAAAAAAGCCAAAAGAAATTACCTTTTTACTTAATGATAATCTTGGTTTTATTTTTATGTGCTATATTTACTTCTTATTATTCAATGCTTTTTAGTCTTGATTCTACTACTACGTCAAAAGTAATAGTTAAAATACTTTCAATTACAAAAATTTCTTTTTTGTCTATAGGTATTGCGATTTCTTTATTTTTAATTTTCTATTCATTTACGTTTCAAAATAAAATAATTAACAGGATATCTTCCACGATGTTTGGCATTTATCTTATTCATGAAAGCATAATTGGAAGGTCGGTCATTTGGAGAGGAATTTTTAAAATGGATAATTATTATAGCTCTAATTTATTTCCCCTTTATTCTGTTTTAATTGTTCTTTGCGTTTTTTTAGTATGTTCAGCAATTGATTTCATTAGGCAAATTTGCTTTGAAAAATGGGCAATTAAATATACTAATAAATTGATTCAAGGATTTAAGGAAAAATATTTTTTAGATTTCAAAAGCAACTCAATACAGTCTTTGCCAAAAGCAAATGAAAATTTAAAAAATTAAAAGTAATCGTCAAATAAGCCACGCACAGCAGAGGATCTCCCATAATAATAGGGGATATACCTGTTATAAGGGTTATAAGGGATACCTTTTACATGACACGTCAGGAGACTGAGCAGAAATACGTGAATGCCTTCGGCGAAGCAAAAAGACAGCAGGTACCGCTGTTTGAATACTGTCGAACCAATGGCTTGACGGTGAGCACGAATGATATAGTTGGCAGCAAATTTTGATGAAAAAGCCCGAATCCGCTGGATAACCGGGCTTTTACGAATATCCGTAAATTCATACGGATCTTCGTATGGATTTTTCGGTTTACTTCCTGTACTCGAACCCTTCACGCATCCATGTGGACAGGGCATGTACTTTGATAGATCCTTACCGTCAGTGCCGATGTTCTTCAGCACTTCTCGATGTAAAGATCCGGGTACACCCCCGTTTGCCATGGCAGTCGTCACCAGTGTCATCAGTATGGCGGCGCTTTCGCCGCCATTCTCTGACTTGGCGAACAGCGAGTTCTTCCTGATGCAGGCTAATGACTTGGCGCAGTTCTCGGCCTCGTTGTTGGCGGCCATGTTGCCATCGTTCAGGAAGTTGAAGAACCCTTTGCTCCTGTAGTATTTGACGACCGCCGCAAGGTCTGACTCCTCGGCTGCGTTGATGACTGAGGGGGGAAGCTCTTGATTTTCCTTTCAATAACAATCTTCTTTTTTTACTTTGACCCTGAATCCGTTGATGGTCAGGCTGACTTCGTCTGTGACGTCGATGAGGTTTTGCCTGTTCTGCGGTGCGGCGTTTATTGCCAACGAATACTCGGTCTCCTTCCTCAGCCAGTACTCCAGAGTGGATACCTTTATTCCTTTCCTTTCGCAGAATACTGCCATGGATAGATTGGAGACATGGTAGTCAGAGAGCAGTCTTGCCTTGTATTCCAACGTATAAGAAGACTTCCTTCCCATTTGTTTTCCCTCCTTAAACGAGGATAGCAAAAAGAAGCCCCGGAGGGCTTCATAATCTCTCAGGAGACAGGATGTATATCATTCGTGCTCACTGGCTTTATTGTCTCTTCCTAATGATTATGCTTAAAATTCAAACTTTGTACATCATCGAGGTTAATTGCGTAGGAAAATAGTAAGCATCAAATGGCACACATGTTTTATAACACGTTAGGAGACGGAGCAGAACTGCGTGAAGGCATTTATTGAAGCAAACAGCTAGCAATTGTCGTTGTCTGAATAATGTCATATGAACGGTCTTAAGTATCAGGCATATTCACATTACAGGATGAGACATAGGGATGACGAGGAAACGGATCATTTTGAGGTTTGTAGGTTAACACTGGACTCTGAAAACAATCCTTCCATTAACATAGTCAGTGCCACCTATCCGTGGCACTGAGGTGACCATAGGGTATTCATCTTCTTCTAGCTAGGGATATCGTATGCCAATAATTATGGCCACAGTTGATCCTAAAGAAAAACATAATAAGGGGATTTGCTCTTACCTATGGACTAACTTTAATTCACAGGTAGTGGAAACTACTGATTCAATTAATATCTTTTGCTCCAAAGAAGAATCAAATACTCAGTCATGGAAGTTTTACATCAAGGATGTAAAAGCCTTGTTTGACCATTTGTTTAATAAGAGTAAGATTAAATAAGCTTAATTTATTTTGGAGGAGAGCAAAGTGGCATTGCTAACTGATTTTCAAGCTGAAGTTCAAAGGATGATTAATCAAGGAAATAAAGTGAATGAAATCCTATTGTTTACTTCTCTTTGTAATGTTATAAAACAGCATTACTACTGTGATGTCACTCACAAAAAGATAGTAGGGTATCAAAACCAAAGTGGGAGCAATGTTCGTTGTGAAATCAGTGATTTGTTTATGATATTTGTTGGAAGAAACAATATCCGCTATACATTTCTACAAGCAAAGAAAGAAAAAGTAACAAGTAGAAATACTATGACTGTATCTAAGGTTCAATGGGAATTGTTAGCAGGAAGACCAATAATTGATCCATGCAACACACACTTTTCAAGAACCATCCTATCTGGTGCAATATTGGATTCTGCAGGATCATATGGTGATTTCTATAAAGATCAGCAGAAACAATGGGATATGAAATACTTTATTGCCAATACGGCTAGCCCGAAACCAAGGAAAACATCTACGTTAATTATTCATGCACATAATTTACTCAATGACCTAAATAATGGCTTTTATGAGACAGAAATGGTTGATAGTCTTCGGTGGTTTGAATATGAAATACGGAATGAATATATAGGTACTCCTATATTACCTTTAGGTAGTGATGTTGATTTTGATGATGCTGAGTCTTGCAGGAGAGGATTAGAAAGACTCCAGTATGGAGATGATCGGAATGTCTTAGTGATTCTTAGATATCTTAATCATTATCTTAATGACCGTAAAAGAAGGGATGATGATATTGTTTTATCAAGGAGAGTCGGAAACTTTTGTCATACCATACACAATAATTATAATGCAAATGAGCAAGAAGATGAACAAATAGTAAATTTTGCTGTCATTAACTGTGATAGATGAAGGAAGCGTTGAGGTAGTTACTTCTTTTTTGTGGAATATTCAGGTCAACTAATTGAAGTAGTTAGCAATTGGTCTAATATTAGACTTATAGTAAATAAGCCAACTTATTAAGTGAGCACGAATGATATGCGTTTTAGCAAAACTTGACAGAAAACCCCGAAATTTGGTTAAAATCCGGGATTTTACGGATATCCGTAAATCCATACGAATATTCGTATGGGCTTTTCGGTCTACTTTTTGTACTCGATTCCTTCACGCATCCATTGTGACCAGGGCATGTACTTGGAAAAGTCCGAGAGGTCAGTGCCGATGTTCTTCAGCATCTTCTCAATGCAAAGGTCCGGATACACCCCGTTTGCTATGGCCGTCGTCACCAGCGTCATAAGTATGACGGCGCTCTTGCCGCCCTTCTCCGAATTGGCGAACAGCGAGTTCTTCCTAACGCAGGCGAACGACTTGGCGCAGTTCTCCGCCTCGTTGTTGTTGGCCACAAGGTTGCTGTCGGTCAGGAAGGTGAAGAACCCCTTACTCCTGTTCCGGTAGTATTCCACGGCTTCCAAAAGGTCCGACTCTTCAGCCAGTACTCCAAGGCTGATACCTTTATTCCGTTCCTTCCGCAGAAGGCTGCCATTGATAGATTGGAGACATGGTAGTCAGAGAGCAGCCTCGTCTTGTATTCCGACTTATAAGAAGATTTCTAGCTATATGTTTTTCTCTGATTACGAGATTAACTAAAGAAAGACCCGGAGGGCTTCAGAATCTCTTGGAAGGCAGGATGCATATCATTCGTGCTCATGATATAAATGATGTTAACTATGTATATGTCAGACAAGATTTAATAAACTCAATAGATGATTTGATTAAAAAAGCAGAACATCCGGTTACTGTTGGCGATAAAATCGATTCCAATTCGAATCCATTATTTTTTGTAGATATCACTTCACCTCTAAAAGACGTATTAAAAGAAATGAGAACTAAGCAATATTCAAATGTACCAGTATTTCAAGGTAAACATTTCTTCGGAGTCGTTAGTTCAAACACCATTTTCTATAAATTTGCCTATGATGAAATTTTGGATGATACAGATAAATTAATTGAATATAAGGATTATCTACCTATAGGAAACCATTTTGATGAATACGTTGATTATGTTTCTTCTTCACTACCATTAAGAAAATGTATTTCAAAATTTAAAAACATAAAAAGAGGTCATAAAACTAGCTCTATTGTTAGTAACTGAAGATGGAAAACCTTCTGATGATATTAAAGGAGTCATCACTGTAGAAGATTGCCTATAAATCCTTTTTAGCATCATCAATATTTTTTAGCATAAGATGTCTTAAAAAATCAGGATAGTTGTTGCATTCGTGTTTTTGAAGTAATTCTTTTAGAGATCGGCCTTTATTTGCAAATTGCAAATCCAGACAATGCTTTTCTTCAATTATTTGGTTGAATAGTTTCTCGTCTGTTTTTGATAACTCTATTATTTTCTCAAAATCGCTAATTGTGCAAACCCAATAATCGTTCTTATATTTTTTTATTAAGTTGTCTTCTATTTCATATGCAGAGAAAATCATTTCTAACGTAAGAGCAATTCTTATAACTGTTTTCTTTGAATTAGTTTTATAGTAACTTAGTTGTTTTCCAGCATGTTCATAAAGATTATTATTTATATAGTTATTGATTAGATTTGGCGAGTCTGGGCTGGAAGAATTATATGTCTCTCTGGGCTTTAAACCACTTTTTTGTTCAACAACAAATATATAATCTTTAAATTTAATTATCCAGTCAGGTGTTTTTACACTACTTTCAGGAATTTTATGAAAAGAATCGCTTGAAAGGTAGTTTTGTAAGAACTTCTTTAGGTAATTTTCAAAATATTTTCCAAATAAGGAAGTGAAGCTTTTTGGTCCATTTTTTTTGATCACGTTGTATTGAAAATTACTCAATGATCTGAAAAAAAGCTTTTGATCTACCAAATAATACTTGTTTCTGAAAAGAAGCAAAGGCTTTTCAAAAAGAAAATCATAATATGAAAATCTTCTTCTGCACTCTTGATTTAAAGGAATTGAAAGGCTTTCAAGTGTCTTTCCTAAATCTGGTTTTAAATAATTGCTTGGGCATGGACTCGAAATTGTTTTTTCAAAACGAGGTATGTCATCTATTGCTAGGAATGCCAAATATAGGCATGACTTGAACATCCTTTCAAAACTTGAGTAACCATTATTTCTTATAATAGAATCTATGTCTATTTGCTTTTCTTTTTCGGCAGGGGCACAGTTATTCAAAATGAAATCCATTCTTTGCATGTCATAAACGTAGTCAAGTGAATCAATTTGAAAAATTGTTTGCTCACTTGCATAAAAATCCAAAAATTCTGTAAAGTTCTTTGATTTTAAGTTATTAATTTGTTGTTCTTTACGAAATTTGCTCATTTCATGAGCGAGTTTATTTAGATACTTTGGACTTAAATAATTTTCATTGTCAATTTTGTCTGAATACAATAGTGTTAAGTATTGGATATAGGCTAATTCGTGAGGACATAAATGATGTTTCATTAATTCAGTTTTATCTTTTGATGAATACCATAGTTCAGATTCTTTTAAGCAAAACCTATTTATAGAAATGATAGATTTTGATCGCATTAGTTTTATTAAAGCACTATTACCATAATCCATTTTTGAAATCTCCATTTTTAAAAGCATAGTTTTATTATATGCTCATCTTTTTAGTCCATATGAGATTACCATTATTATGAATCAAGTTAAGTTCGTCTGAATAATAGTAGTTACGGTGGTATCTATGTTTTTCTTTTATGTTGTTAGTGTCAAATGCTCAACGTATAACATGTACATCCCAAATAATAGGATGTTCTTGTAACAAGGAAAATTTTTAATACCATAGGTGGAGGCGGAATCTGAATTCTGGTCGGAATTCAGAAGCCATTAATTTTCTTATGAAAAGACTATTTGAACTGATAAGCATATGTGAATTACTGTAAGTGGCATTCCCATGGTGATGTTTGCTGAATATTCTCGAACATCGATTCGTATCTCAGGGAATCGCTTGAATGGAAAAGCCCCTACGACAAGGTAGAGGCTCTGTTTCCCGGCCTAGCCCAGGAGCTAGGCATCCGGCACATCAACGCTTCGGAGGTCGACTTCTGCTCGTGCCACAGACCATCCGGTAAGTAGCTTATAAGAAGCCCTCAGGGGAAGGACGGCACTGAACGCACCGTTTTCCGAGGGACGCGCCCCGAGGTGTCTGCCGCGGAACACGTCCACGGATTTCTTATGGCCTTATTCTACCCTTTTCGGCAGGGGGGATTGACAGGTTTCCGTGTTTCCGATGACAGAAAGCGGGGCGTGAGAATGTCATTTCCGGGATCTGTGGGCGGTAGCCTGTCTTTCATTGCAATCAATATGCAAACCAACACAAAGGTTTTTTTTGTTACTTTGTTTTCACTTTCTCGTTATTCGTCGTATATAGGATACCTTTACTATTCATAAAAGAAATTAGGAAGTCTTGTTTGACTAGATTATCAAGTTTTTCTCTGAAGAAAGTAGAATTAGAAGCTTTGACATGTTCAGCTATTTCTCTGACTGTTTTTTTACTTCCGTAACAGAAAGACAGGATTGATAGATCATAGCGACTAGTGTTTTGAATTTCATTTGTTAATAAAAGCTGCTCTTCTTCAATTAAAACGCCTTCCTGATAAGTTAAGTCTGGTAGAACAATAGTGAACTGATTGTTATTGGAAAAGATGAAAGGCTTATGTAAAGCGTCAGCTTTACTATAATCATTTTCTATCTTCTCAAATCCAGCTTCTTTTGCTTCCATAGCTTTTGAAAAAACGAAGATATCTGAAATAATCTTGTTTCTTCTTCGTGAGATGAAAGAATTGAGGTCATAGGTAATAGCAATATCTCCACCATTGAAAAGCGAGCCTGGGGAGGATATTACAATCCTGTTACGAAATATATCTATGGATATTTGAGAGTTTGAAAGGAAATAATCACGATGAGCCAAAGCGTTGATGATGGCTTCAAACAATGCCCGATTCGGGAAAGAATCAATATCGATACGATAGTTTTCTTTCTTTATAAATCCATGGTTCATTTTAGCTTGGGCAAAGTCCCAAATGAAGTCAAACGACTTAATAAGATTACCTGTAAATGGATTGCTGGTTATGACCTCATTATCTCCTCTGGTCAGTCCTCTATAAAGAGAACAAACCACTTTTGTTTCTCCACCATCATATTTGTCAGAAAAGAGATAGGCACCTTTGGTTAGGCTACTTTTTTTATCAAAGAATCCAATGGATGCCAGCTCTTTCTCGGTAGGTGTTCTTCCTTGGTTTCTCTCAGAAAAGAATTTGAAGAATGCTGTGAAATCATTTCTATCATATTTGATATTGGTAATCTGAGTATCAAAAGCCGGAGCCTTGAATTGATTAACCATTGTCTGAATTTCTTCAATTGTCGCTGGATTAGTGTAGCCATCACGTCTTACAAAAACCATAGGCATATCATTGAACTTGAGAAAGACTGGCTTTATTTTTGATTCCTGAATTTCAAATTTCAGGATATATCTTTCTTGAGAATTTACATGATAGGGTAAGATAGATGAGATGATAACCGGAAGAGTGACTAAGTGTTGTTTGATTTGATTATAGAAGAAAAGCTTTTCCTTATCTAATTCTTCTTTTGAAAATCCTAAAAGCTTATTAGTTTTATCTTCAACACCAATATAAAAAGTTCCGCCATTAGCATTGGCAAAACCAGCAATGGTTTTTAGCCACCCTAAAATATTATTTTCATCAAGAAGAGACTTGAATTCATATTGCTGGTTTTTAACAATAAGGTTTGGCTCTAATTCATTGAGAAACATAATTATCTATTCTAAACCTATTCAAAGGCTACTTCTTTTCCACGAGAATATCAACTTCACTCTAACTTCAATGTGGCTCTGAAGTGTTTTCATAGAGTAAATTTGTTTGGTATTATGAAAAATAACGTGTTGAATTTCAATTTGTGTTTTTGACTATAATTAATAATCGTTTGCAATAACTTTGGCTATGTTCAAAGAAATCATGAAGTAATGTTTTAGATACTATTTGACCAGTGTATTTATATCTATTAATTATAATTTTTATATTGTTGTATATCTAATAGTTTAGGAAAGGTATATTTGAATATTGCTAAATTTTAATGCCAATATGCTTAATCCAACTTTCTTATTTAGGTAGAGGTTTCCAAAAAGAAGTAGAAGTATTTTAAAGTTAGCTTTAAGATATAAAGAAAGCGGATACATATAGATACTGCTTTTGGAGTACTATTTGATGATTAGGATTAGTATTGTTGAAGACAATCCTGATGATTGCCAAAAACTACAAGCATTGTTGGACCGATTTCAAAAAGAAAAGGGTGGACCTTTGTTTGATATTAAAAGCTTTTCTTCGGCTTTGCCTTTCCTTTCCAATTACCAACCAGTGGATATTGTTTTTATGGATATTGAACTACCCAATGAAAACGGCATGGAAGCTTCTCATCAGCTGAGAAAAATAGATAAGGACGTTATGATTATTTTTGTTACTAACATGGAGCAATTTGCTGTTGCTGGGTATCAAGTTAATGCCTTCGATTTTATTGTAAAGCCACTAACATATTATGATTTTTCACTCAAATTAGGTCGAGCTTTAGAAACTCTTCAAAATTCTTCAATTAGAAAATCGTTGATGATAAAGATTCCAGGAAAGATCTTAAAGGTAAATCTATCTGATCTTAAGTATGTTGAAATAAACGACTATGTTCTTACTTACCATACTATATCGGGAACTTATGAAGTTACTAGTACCCGTCTTCAGGATATTCAGCCTCTTTTGAATGAATGTGATTTTTTTCAAATATCAAGAGACTGTATCATCAATTTGAAATTCATCACTTCTATCAATGATAAGGAAATAATTATGGAAGGTATTACTCTTCCTATTTCTAGGAGGAGAAAAGCAGCTTTCCTTGATGCTTTCATGTCTTATATGGGAAAGAGTACTCAAAGGAAGTAAAGAATAATGAATTGGTTTCTTTCTTTTAATCCTCTATTTATGTTCGAACTGTTGATGGCTGAGTCTATGTTTGTTGTCTCTTTAAAACACCGTAAAGGTTTTACATGGAAGATATTAGTCGGTATCGTTGTTTTATTTGATATTTCCTTTTGTTTTCCACCTAACGTAAAAGGAGTCGCACTTCAGTCGTTTCAATTTATAACTCTTTTTGCTTCGACTTTGATTTTGGGTTTGGCTTGCTTTGATACACCTTTTAAAAACATCATTTTCTGTGGACTTATCGGATTTACTATTCAACATATAGCCTCTGAATTATATGAGTTATTTAATTCAATTGTGCACATCTATACTGGAAAATCTTTTGATTTCTATAGCCCAACGGTACTTGGCCAAGATAATTCCGGTCAATCTCTTTATTTTTTCTTTTTGATCTATCTATGTATTTTTATTCTAGTTTATGGATTATCGGTTTGGCTTTTAGCACCGAGGATTATTCAATATGATGTTTTTAAAATGAACACTACATCACTTCTATGGATGGTTGGCTTTTTAATGCTTATCGATGATATTATTGGCACTGTTATCATCAATATACTTCCGTTAAAAGTATTAGAAACCCTACAAAGTCAAACTATTCTTGTTATTGAGATTCTTCTTCATGGATATAACTTATTATGTTGCTTCTTAGCTATTGTTCTTTTGATTGAACTTCCTCGTCGAAGCCAAACGGAAGCCGAGCTTCAAACCATTGTTCAATTGAGAGATAAGGAAAAGAATCAATATAAGGTAATGAAAGAGAACATGGATATTATTAATATCAAATGTCATGATCTCAAACATCAGCTTCATACCTTGATTGATTCCGACAAAGGTTTGGCTTCCGAAGAAGTCGAAAAAATCGGAAATGCGGTTAATATCTATCAATCTGCTTATCAAACAGATAATGATGCTTTGAATGTTGTTCTGATGGAAAAAGATATGATTTGTAAAAGCAAAAACATTTCTTTGTCCTGCATAATCGATGCAGCTAAACTTAATTTTATGAAACCTTATGATATCTATGCTCTTTTTGGAAACATCATGGATAACGCAATCGAAGCAGTTAGTAAACTTGATCCTGATAAAAGAAGTATAGGACTTCAAATAAATTCAAAAGGAAACTTCCTAACCATCACCGAATACAATGGCTATCAAGGCACACTGAATTTTAGAGACGGTCTCCCATTAACTACTAAACAAAGTGAGACCTATCATGGCTATGGTATGAAGAGTATTCGTTATATAGTTAACCAATATAAGGGCAACATGCGGATTAGTACAGAAAAGAACATTTTTGAATTGATTGTCTTCTTTCAATTGGCAAAATAGATGGTTTTTATATGTCATTTGAAGCCTGACTTATCTTGTTTTTAGTATGCTTAGAAGCTTCAAGTTGGTCATTTAGAAACCATTCACCAAAGAAGATGTAACCGCATACAAGAAAGAAAACACACCTTTTATTTGAATAGTTAGACTGAGATTAGACAAAAAAGATCAACGGTGTAATTAAGTAAGTGTCTTAAAAAATGCTTAATTAATAACACTGAAGAACTAAAGGAGAAATTGTCTTGATGAAAACAAACGCTTTTTTACTTTCAAGCCTTGTCGGACTAAGCTGTCTTTGTGGAATCGGCTTTTCTGGTACTACAGTATCCGTGCAGGGAACCGCAATGGAGAAGACGATAGCTGGTGAAGAAAACGTAGGAACTAACGATATTGCTAACGTTACAATAACTACTATGCCGAAGACTGATTATAAGATGGGTGATGTCTTCGATGCTTCAGCTTTGAAGGCCAAGTTAGTTTATTCAATTGATGGTGTCAAGAAGACAAAAGATGCTTCTGCTGATGATTTTACTTGGACTCATAATGGTGAAAAACTAGGTGTTTATGTTAATCAAATTGTCTTTACTATGAAAGACAATAAAGAAGTTTCTTTCAGTATTCCGATTACTGTTAAAGCGGATGCTGGTTTAATTCTTGAGATTGGAAACGATCTTAAGCAAAAATACCTGACTGAACTTGATACCTTAGATTTCACACAAGCTACTGTTTATTCTCGTGGAACTGATGGAACAGTAGAAAAAGTAAATAATTCCGATTGCAAATTCTTTGATGGTGATACAGAAATCACTAGTGACAATCTCTCTTCTTTAAAATTGAGTGTTGGCAAGCATTCTTTTAAAGTGAAGAAAGGAACGGAAGAAGGAATTAAAGAAATAACAGTAGTTGATTCAAATACTGTTGTTTATCCTTACCATATTCAAGCTGAAAATTGTGAAGGACACCAGGATACTGATAAACCGACTACTAGTTGGTGGAATGTTCCTGAAAATGGTGGAGACTCAAACACTTGCTATACCAATAATGATATTCCTTCAGCACCGGAAGGATTCAATATTAAACTCGAAGACCAGCCAGTTAAAATTGCTATGAAAGTTCCGGCAGCTGGGGACTATGACCTTGTTGCCCGTTGCTGGTGTCGAGGACATATTTTGGCTAATCAAATTCAGGTCAGTGTGAATAGTGATTCTAGTTATTCACAAGTTAATTCAGATGATAATCTTCTTCCGGCTAATCAAACTGATCATATTTCCCGTGGAGTAGGTAACTTAAGTTGGTTCTATGGACGATTTGGCACTTATACTCTTAAAAAAGGCGATAACTATCTTTATTTCAAAGGACCTGGCTGGGATGATAAACGACGATTGGAAATTGATTATTTTATGGTTCAACCTAAGGATACTATTACTGATAATATTCAACCAACAGTCATTAATCTCCGTGAAGGATTGTCAAAGGACGCTGCAGGTAAGGATGTTGTTGATGACATCCACTCACATATGGAAATGACTGATGACAAAGTAATATATCTAAAACAGAATACACATCTTAACGATATTATTGATTGGATGGATGAAAATGGTGGAACAGACATTAGACCGCAGGATCATTTATTCTGTGAGTTATCAATGAGAATTGGCGGGATGATGGCTAAAGAGGATTTAGATGGAGAAAAGTATTGGCAATGGGGTGCTTTTGCAAAGAAAGCTTTCATTACTGAAATACCTATTTACGAGAACAATATAACTGGTTTAGATGTTACTAAACTTGGCTATCAGTATTGCACTGCCAAAGCTTATTCCTTAGCTGATGGCAATTCTTATTCTGCGAGTTTCTTAGTTTGTGTGATTAAGTAAAATAGAGGAAAAGAAATTATGATGAAAATAAATAAACTATTCGGATCTGCTTTTGCTTTTCTTTCTATATTAGGAATGATGACAGCTTGCACTTCTAATCCTTCTTCTCAAATCAGCAATAGTAATTCTTCTGAACAAGCATCCGACAAGGGAACTTCAAGTTCTTTAAATGTCAAAGATGAAGATGCCACAGTCGATTCTGTTAATATCACCATTGCGCCTAAAAGCGAATATGTTCCTGG
>Ga0265294_10004633_pt1 | contig 17112 bp, 11 predicted proteins | sample MunlanPumphouse3_FD_192504 | JGI IMG/M metagenome (GOLD analysis project Ga0265294, IMG submission 192504) | Groundwater microbial communities from a municipal landfill in Southern Ontario, Canada - Pumphouse #3 | ecosystem: Environmental > Aquatic > Deep subsurface > Groundwater | place...
CAACTCGATTTCCGGCGGTATAAAGTCCGCATTTTTCAGGATTTTATAGGCCAGCCGGAGCTCTTCGGGAATATGACGATCATCTTCAATTACAAGCGGCTTTCCCGCCCCATGAAGGTTATCGAACATTCCCTCCCGTTGCGCCTTTTGTATTCTCTGCTCAATTATTTTTTCGAAACCCTGCATCATGAAACGATCTCTGGAAAATGGTTATACCCTCCAGCGTTTTAAAAAACAGTTCGATCAGACGCATACCCTTACCGAAAATGCATTTGAATATTTACAGGAGGCCATCTGTTTCAGTGTTTTTATTTTATTATACAATATCCATTATAGATTCAAGCAAATATACAATATCAGACCAATTTATTCCTTTTTACAGAAAACAGCCCGATGTAACGTGGTTCAACAACCGGGGCAGGGGAATCAGGAGCGGCCGTGTTTTTAAGAATAAAAAAAGCCCCTCATACAGATTGTCTGAGGGGCTTTATATGCGACTGGGATGCAGTCCATTAAACTCATACCTCAACCAACTGTTTTTAATAAATATTTATAAATCAAAAAATTAATATACCCCTAAAAGTACCCCCAAATTTTAAAATGCCCTCCCAACGTCAGCAATTGGTGGTCGGAATTTTTTTCAAAAATAAGTCGGAACGGCTGACGAAGAACGGTTATTTAAGAAGTGTGCTTATCGATTTTAGTGGGGGCATTTAAGCCGAGCGAGGTTTCCACCTGCCCGGCGGCTCTCATTACTTGGTAAATGTCTATATCACTGATATTGGTTTTTTCTTTCACATAGTTCGCAAGATAAGTTTCAGACTTGGGTTTGACACCATTTCGTGAACACACAATAAACGCCACAGATTCGGCTTCGAGTTCTTGATGGTCATGGTCAATTAGAGGTCTTTTCGGCACACTGAGTTTCTTGTTAGGCCCGAGATGCCCAAGAAATAAATGCCCAAGCTCATGTGCGAGCGTCGCAAATTGTACTGGCGGCTGATGGTTACGGTTAATAAGCATTCTGTAAAGAGTTGTTTCTGTTTCAGTTTTTGCACGTTGAATCAAACGGATCGAACCAGCTTTCTGATCACCAGCATCCATAACACACCATTCAATATTTTTTTTCTCAATCAACGGTTTAAATGAAGCCATTCGCACCTCATCGATCGAACCTCTTGCGAAAAAAGATGCAACATCCTCCGGTAGGGGCTCGCCTTCTGTATCCATCTCATCATAAACAAAAGCAACCGGGCCAAATGGCCAAAGAATCAACAAGGGACGAGCGCCTTCCTTGGGCTTACGACCAAAACGTCGACACCAGTCGGAAGCTGAGGCGGCAAAGCGGAGACCTGGCTTCTGCACCTGGAGCAACATGGCATTAAATGGCGCAAAGTTACGGAGGCGGATTACAAAATCGAGCAGCTCCTTATAATCCTTGCTCTTGGTGTATAACTTTGAGTCTGACAATAATCGATCTAACAAAGATCTGGTAGATTCCATATCAAGTAAGCTCATGAGCCTCCCGGTACTTTTTTTTGATTACTCACACAGGAATACCTCTAAGTTCTACCCCCCCCTATGCCCCACATACAACTTCATCATATATAACTCTGGGGTTTTTAATAGACACACAGATTAAACGAAGCGGCGAATCCAAGCAAGATATTTCCTCATTCATTCCAGATACAATATACCAACAGTCTTTTTGAGGTAAATTGTATGCTGCAATACCCTGAGGCGGATTTTTTGTGATGGTTAGTTTTGGAGGGGATTTTTTCAAATAGGTTTTAAATAAATAATCGGCAACAATTATTTGGACATCCGCTTCTGATAAAATTATCTTTGGTTCGCTATCAAAAATTGATTTTACAAGATCTTCCCTTAACCAATCCCCTACGCAACAAATAGTTGCTATAGTATCAACAAGTTGATCCTCCGCTAAGTATCCAAATGCGGTATTTCCGTAACAGACTGCTTTTAAAGAAGAAATAACAAAGACATTGTAATTTTCTGACCATTCACGAATCGTATTATGAAAAAATCGGGTCCATCCATTCAAAAGGTGTTTTTCTTGGGAACCATCAACAGGGAATAATGTAAGTTGGCCTTTTTGCCCATTCTTGTGACGATACCAAGCGGCAATGATATCATGTGGAAACTGCAAAATACGGTGGTCGAAAGATTGAACAGATTCTACCTTTTTAGCCAAAGGGGTATCTATGCCAATCAGTTTGATTGAATTTAGATATCGTTCCTTTGCGTATCGATAGATATTCCCAATCAAATCCCCATAGGCATCATGTTGAACCCATTTAAGTGATTCGTCATTATCACCTTTAAAATAATCACCAACAATCATTTTTGAATCCCTTGGTTTTTGCTCTAACATATTCCGGGAATGCTAAAATTTAATCATTCCCGGAGTGCGTTATATTCTCCTTTAGTTTTTCAATAACATTGTCAACAAAAGTAATACTTTTTATTCCATCTTTTGTAAATCATCGGCTAAAAGAAAAAAACCGTGAATTTTAACTCAAATCCACGGTTTCTGATTCATGGGAATCGCAAGACACGTCACTTGCCCTGCATGTCAACACCAGAGGCACGCAATCTTTTAAACACTGCATCGGCTATTTCGTTGGCATCCGGTTGAATGGCCTGTTGTGGTGTCGCCAAACCGCGTATGATTTCCCCCTGGCGCTGGCACGCAACCTCGCCATAGCTCAGAAAAGTCGTCAAAACTTTTTCATGCCCAAGATTCTGACTCCACGCTTTGAACTGTTCGGGTGTCGTACAGACATCCTGGCCGAGTCGGACAAGGGTATTTCTGAAACTATGCGGATTGAAATACGGCAGGCCAGCTCGGACAAATGCTTCACGAAATATTGTACGAATGGGCGAGGCAGTGCTCCAATGATCCCGCGTCAGTCCTGCCGCTTCAAATTGATGAGCAGCCCCCAGCGCAATGCATGTTGCCGGAAATAGTGGATCATCATTACCCCAAAGCTTCTCATCCCGTAGATATGACACCCACGATGACACAATCCCGCGCACTTCCTCGCCCACCGGGAAAAAGAAGGTGTTGAAGGTTTTGCTGAATTTCGTCTTAACTTCCCGTGCATCCTGGTTGACGCTGTTCGAAATCAGATCGACATGCTTTAGCTTCATCGAGGCAATGGCGCTGTCCCTCGCACCAGTCAGCAGCGTAAATGCCACCAGGGCGCGGTTACGGCGTTCTATATCGGTATCGGCCGGCATTATATTAATGACATGTTTGATTTGTTCCAATGTCGGGACTTTTTGTTCCCGTTGCGCCGTAGCTACCCGCACGTCCTTGTCAGACAGATTGAAATACTCGGCATCGGAATACTGCAAACGCGACTTGTAGCCAGGTTGCCACACAAGCCACTGGAAGAATCGTTTGAGTTGCGTAAGTGTCGCATGCAAGGTCGCCTTACTCAGCTTCTCTCCGGATTGCTGACCTTTCTGTTCGGCAAGGTGCTTCTTGAACCCAATTGCCTGCTCAAAGTGAAATGCCTTGAAATCTCGATATCTGGTATAACCCTCAAATCGACTTAAAGCCTTCGCAGCCGCATCAACGGTTGGATCGCTGTGCCGTTTGGCTTCCTTCAAATAGGCGAAATATTTACGCTTAATACGTTCATTATCTGCACTGTGTTTTTTCATGGTTTTATAGCCCCTATCTCAAGTCACTGTTTACGGTGGGTTTGGTGCTCTCAACTATGTGTCGCATTGCTTGCGGAAACGTGATGTCCATTTTTCCCCGGACTTGCTCGATCTTGGCCAGACTGACACGCCGGTTCATGATGGAATTGCAGTCCGGACAAATCGCTATCAAGTTGCCAAACTTCTCCGTAATGGGTGAATATTCTGCCATGTCGCCCGCAGGATATTTCGGGGCGCGACATCGAACGCAATAGATTTCCCCCGGCCTGCAGGGTTGCTTATTTTTTACCCGGCGAGCCTGAAGAAATGCCGCCAGCTCATGACCGAGAATCAACATGGGGCGTTTATCATCGCTGGTTGCAAGCCCAGCCTTGACCCATCGGCGGACGGTATTTTTATGAATACCGAATAAATTAGCGATTTCTTCTACCGTGTAGCTGCGGTGGATTTTAACAAGGCGGTGGTTGGGGTGGCGTTTTCTCATCGTTTACCTCCCCGAACTCCGCTGACACTTTTCCCGTTTGATAGAGTGGAAACCGATGAAACCGGCAAAACCGATTCCACAACCTCCACCTGCCATGCCTCCGCCGAACGGTTACCGCTGGCGCGGACAAAACGCCGGCCTTCGACGATGCGGCCAGAGTGGCGCCTGATCCACCACCCCAATTTCCGGCGGTTGATTTCACCGCGCTCGTCGGCAATGTCGCGAAGAACCTCACGCAAATCAACATGCTCATCATAGGATGCCAACGCCTGCTTCACGGCGTCTCGCACCATGGCCGGTGTCTTACCGAATACCGATTGCCAGGCCGTCAGCAGGCGCCCTAACGTCTCCCGATCCGGATCATCTGACATTGCCTCAAACACTGATGCAGTCGGGTCGGCGCAGTTAAGCCACAAAAGCGGCTGCCGGCACAGGTCAGACCAGTCGCCATACCCCGCAAGCGGCTTGCAGGCGGTCTTCGGCCTGCCGGCGACGATCCATGCGCACACAATGGTCAAGGCTGCCGAAACATAGCGCCCTCGTTCCCGCAATACATCGCGCACCAGATCAGGTCGCGTGAAACTTCGGGCCGCCGGTGTCTCGCAGCCAGGATTAAGGAGGATTGATATGCAGCGCCGAGTCATATCCTGAACCGGTCCGACGTTGTTGCCGCTGGAAAGAAACAAAGTGCGCGTGCTGACGGTGGCAGTCTTGGAAACACCCAGAATGCGGCCGCTCATGAACTCCGAGGTCAGCACCGTACACAGGCTCTTGTGTGCCAGCAGATCGCCGGTAAGATTGTCGAACTCGACCACGGCCGGCGACAGCAGCAGCCCGGCGAGCAGCATCTTTCTGCACTCCTCGTCGTCAGCCGGAAAGGTGGATGGAGTACTGCGCTGCGGGGTTGCAAAGGCCGTAATCAATTCACATAAGTAGGACTTGCCGGAGCCGACCATGTGCGCCCGGACATGAAACATCGGCGCATGGGCGAGGCTGGGCCGAATGGTGGCCGAAAGCATGGCCACCAGGGAGGCCGCCAGATCGGATTCACTGGCGAAGCTGAACTCCACGAGCAAATCTTTCAATAACGTCAGTGCCGCTTTGGCCTGTGAACGAGTCGGGGTCTCAGGGACACAGAACTCCCGCGCATCGAAAACACCGAACATTCCGGTGGCCGGATCATAACCCGCCACCGTCATCAAGCTGCCATCGGGTCGTAAATACGGCTGGCGCGCCAGGCCGTTTAATACCGGCAAATGCGGATAGCTGGTCGAATCGAACAGCACGGCGGTATGACGGGCTGGAGGGTCGCTACGCACCCAATCCTCGCTACGGCCATCGAAGCGTTCCCATGTCGCAGCACCCGACAGCGCCCGCACCAGGGCCGGTTGGCTGATGTTATCCACACGGGTTTCGCGGGTGCCGGGGTCTGTCACCACGGTCACAATCAGCCCACCGCGCTGGTAGTGTCTGCCCGAGTATGCCAGTTCTCGCTCGGCCGCATCCACCACACGATTCATTTCCCCTGCCATGACGCGAATAGTCGGCTTCATACGCGCCGCACTTGCCTCAATGTCGAGCACCCTCAATAAATCGCGGATATGCCGGTCGGCACAATGGCCATGTTGACACTTGAAGCCACCGATAGGCCAGAGGTCGTCTGGCTCGAAGTAGGCCGTGCCACCGTCCGCTTGCCCCGTGTGCTCTTTTACCCAGGGACAGGTGATGTCGTGTTTACCCTCACCCAAAGGCACTTTATAAAGACCACGGTTGCGCAGTGCGACCAGGACCGCATTTTCGTCCGGGCGCGGAATCCACACAGGATCGCCATCGGCCGGGCGCTCCTGCGCCGGACACCTTCCCTGCCGCCTGGGTCGCTCGGCCCGCGCCATCTCCAATTGAAGGCCATCAGCCAGATCCTCAACCGAATAACGCAACTCAGGAGACCACGCCAGCATCCGGCATGCAAACGGCGGTGTATGTTTGCCGTTAACCGCCACCGGCAGCCTTGCCAGCCGTGCCCTTGGCCCATTGGCACCCGGATCGCACAAGCCGGCGGCGATAATGGCATTCATCAAGCGGTCCGCCGTAAGTCCGTCGGTAAGGGGTTCACGCAGCAGATACCCAGCCTGGCAGTTCCCCGAAGATGTTTCCAGCAACCATGACGGCCGCAAAGGCACTCGCTCCATGGAAACCTTACTGCCCACATCATCGAGCATCACCGCATGGAGGGCATGGAAGCGAGCCTTCAGCCGGCGATATCGCCCAGCCTCATCGGGCTTGAATGCCGCCAGGCTGAAATAATTATTGGCGTCGGCCCGCAGGGCGGCTGTCATGTCGGCACTGCCCTGCCACGGACTGCCGGACCATTTCTTTCCGGGTACGCTTGCGGGGTTGCCCGTGAAGCTGACCACCAACGGCCGCACCTCTTCAACCGCTTCACCAAAAACTGCCAGCAAAAATTCACCATTGCCGACAAAGTAGGTTTCATCGGTTATGTCGGTTTTCACCGCACCGTGCGGAAAAACTGTCTCAGACACGTTCATTTCCACCCCCTTATTTCGCTGCTTTGCGAGCCGCTTCCAGCTTCGCAACAAGGACTCGAACTTCTTCGTCAGTTTTCCCGGCAATGCGTGCCGCATTGATCGCCGCTACTTCTTCGGAGGGCCACCCCACCGCCCGCGCCCCAAGGCTCACTGGCTTTGTCCATAGCCCTTGAGCAATGCGCAGATAGATTGTGGAACGGGAAAGCCCGGATTGAGTTTTAACGGTAGGAATCCTCAGCATGGTATGCGTCATCTTAAAATCTCCTTAAATGGTAGTGGATTGTTAAGACGAAGCATAATTGGGCGATTTGGGCGGTACAATACCCGGACAAGGCTCAGGTTTGCTGAGATATTTCCATATAATTCAGATTGTTGAGTTTTTTGGGGACGGCTGCGCCGGGGTTGGTGAAACGCAGGTTAGAGCGCGGAGGATCGCTAAAAATCGAACGGTTGTCAGGTGGTGGATTTGGGCGAAAAAATTCCGCCCAACTTTTTTATTTCTTCATATGTTTACGGATGGTTTCAGCATCACGGCCATGGGCAACGTCCGTCCTGGCAATCTGTTGCGAGTACCAGACATCGGACATGTCCCGGCGTTTTTTCCTCAGGTTGCGGTAGGCCTTTTTCCAACTTTCGTACATAGCTTGTGTATCCAGTTTGCGCACTTCGCGCTTGGCGTTGCTTGGCGTATAGCGGTTATCTGCCGTGGTCGCGGCATCTACCAGCCGGCGGATCATGGCGCCATCAAGAGAATATGCGCCGTCGTGATATTCAATCAACTCAGCCAAGGGCACCATATTGCGTCCAGCGACCAAGACCAACACGCCGTTGCCTTGCAGACAGAGCATCTGGCTTCGCTTGTTTCCGAAGGCAATTCCAATCTCCCACAAACCAGCGCTATCCCCTTGCTTGTCGCTGCGGCGTAACCCAAGGCTGGCCGACACAAACCCGCACACGGAATCTGGGCTACACTGCCACTGGTTCAACCGTTCGATGGGAACCTGAACCCGGTTGATATCACACCGCTTGTCACAAACGATGAACGATGCCGGGGCACCTGCCGTTGCGGGCAGGGTATGCACCGGCATCACACAATCGCGCTCGCACCCTGGGCATATAACGCTGGCGGCCGGGCGCGCCTTCGCAATCAGCCGCTGTGATTTCATGGCCTTAACAGCTTCGCTCGGCCATTGGCTCAACTCTTCGCCATTGACCAGAACCGCACCGCCCTGGCTGGCACCCACGCGCCCCAATAACTCGATCAGTGCGGCTTGTGGCATCATACTTCAACCGGCACAAGTGCCTCGGCACTTTCTTCCAGTTCCTTGGGTTCGATTCCGGATGCTTCCAGCATGTCGCGCAGTTTCAGACCTATCTCGTCGTACTTGAGCGAGCAGGAGTTGGGATGGGTAATGCGGATCGTCACCCGCTTTGCCGGCTTGTCCGCGTCCACCACAATCGAAGCCGCAAGCTCCACCTGGGTGACGTTGTACATATTCAGCGGCATGGATTTTCGGACCTGGTCGAGCAAATCATAGACGGCATCAGGATTTTCGGACGCATCGGCTTCCAGCGTAATGCGGTCGCCTTTTTTCATCCGCGAAGAAAGCCGAAGTTTCTTCACGGTCACGTTTTCGATACCGCTGCCAACCGCAGGGAGGAAATTAAAACTCTTCTGAAGCAGCGGAGCCAGATCATAGATGCGCGCATCCTTTGGATCAGGCGGCAGTTCGTCGAGCTTGAGAATCGCCGTTGTGAACATCCCCTGCAGGGGCTCAATGGCCTTATGGGAGCCGCGAAAGTTCAGATCAAGAGAACCCTCCGTTTTCGAGTAAACATAAATAACCTCAAAGGCGGGATTATGCGGCCGCCGGTCAAACTCGCCATTCACCCATTCGATGCTTTGTTGCGAATAGTCTTCAGGATAAGCAAAAAAATAATCAAGCTCGCCCCTGCAAAAAGGCTCCACCACGCAGTTTTTGCCCCGGCCCTCGGTGTGATGAAAGTAGTTGCGGACTAGTTCGGCAAGCTGCTGAATGCTGGCCTCGTCCACCGCTGCTGTCTGGTGCGACAAATTTTTACGCTTACGCCAGTATGGCAGCGTATCCGCATGGTAGAAACGGGTCGCCCCTCTCCAGAAAGTGTTGTGGTCCAGAAAGGTGTTCATCGCCCGTTCATAATGATTGGGAAGCGCCGACAGCATTTCAACAAAAGACGTAAGGGCGTCCGGGGTTTCCCGCAACTGCCAGCTCGCCTCGTCAATGATGGCCCGAAAGCCCTTTTCGCAACTCATCTCAAAAATGTCCCGAAACTCCGCATCCATCGCATTGCGCTGTTCGTCAGTCAGAATCAGCCAGGCGGCAAACAGCTCGTCGGGCTTGGTTTCCTTCATGGTGGAAAAGTCCATATCCACAAACAATCCCCGCCCCTGGAAGTAGCGGGCAAGCAGGGCATTCGGTATCTGACGGAAAAAGTCTTTGGAAGAATAGTGCCGCGCCATGTTTTCCCTCCTTATGCAACAAAATCAAACCATCAGGATCGGTCCTTTTGGTTCCAGCCGTTCATGCAAAGCCCTCTTTGGCATAATCCATTAACCCTACACTGCACCATACCGTTTGAGCCAGTCCGCCTGTTTAAAAAAACCGGCGGCACCTTATCAACTTCGTTCCCGAAAGGTTGATTGTGCTTATAGTATTTCCTGTCTCAAGTATTTATTCACTGCCCCAGCGGCGTGAGCAAATCATGAATGCCTTCCCGCCTCTGTTGGATAAATTGCGTTTGTATCATGTGCCCTCCAAGGTTTAAGAAAAATAGAGGCCCCTGCTTTTTGCAGCTTGTTGATAATCAAGCCCCTATCTCAACCATTAAGCCCGAAATCCATCCCGCGTATTTCCGGTCCCTTATCCGGTCGAAAAATCCCGTATAATCCTCTGGAGAAAGAAAGTAGAAGTGATACGTCCACGGTTCGCCCGCCTCTTTCAAAGCAACATTCAAACGCTCGAAGTGCGACTTGCCGTCGCGAAACTTGGCCTTGTTTCGGTTGGAGTCGTCACCGTCCTGTTTGATCTCCACAACCAGCACATCATCGGATTCCTTGACGCGGATAAAAAAGTCGGGGTTAAAGAATTCGTTGACCGCGTGGCTTTTGCCGGTCCTGGCAGGCTTATAAGAGTAGGGGAAGGAGTAGCACCCCCGGTCCGGCGGTTTGATGAATGCCTCGATCAACTCGCTGTTCACGAACAACAGGTCGCAGAACTGCCGCTCTGGCTTGTGACTGGCATACAGCGCGTTAATGGGAGTCTTGAATTTGGTAACATCGACTGTATGTAAGCACCGGACGATCTCGAGGATGTTGACAGGTGTGTCATCTCCCAATTCCTTGGCTGCCTTCACCCACTTGCAGTACTGATCCCAGAGATGTGTTTCTTCCTTGTCGAACGGGTTGGCGTCTCCGTCCACATAATAGATTGCGCCGCTCTCCCTGACCCTGCTTTCCGAGAAAGATTGACGCATGGCCTCGCAGTAATCGACACGGACGAGTTCCTTCGCCTTTTGGGCCATACGCGGATGTTCCTTGTCAACGTCACGAAACAAGGGACCGAAGGCTTGCTGTACCAGGGTGAGGTTTTCCCGGCTTAGAAAGGTGTCATCGTAACCGCCTGCCTGGAGCGCCTCCTTGATCAGCTTTCTGATCCGGCTGATCGACCATTGTTCTCCGACCTTCTTGTCCCTGGCTGAGGTGAAATCATGCAGCATGCTTGCCGCGTAGTCGATTTCAACAATATCGTTATGCAGCACATCCATTGATAGCATGCCGCTTTCGGAAAAGGTCACATATTCGGTGCTCTTGCGACTCTGGGGCTTGAGAACCAGTTTGATTGCAACAGCCTTCTGCCGCTTGGTTTCCACCGTCTGTTCGGTCAGCTCATAGCTCAGATTGTGGAGTGGAAAGACGAACGCCTCCCTTCTATTGTCAAACCCCCAGGACAAGGTATTGTCCACCTCAAGCACATCTTTGAGCAGGTTGGCGATTTCATCGGTCCATGCCTCGTGGTTTGTCACCTTCACCAGCGGTTGCGACTCAAGACAGGAAGGCACGCGCAGCCCGCGCCCGAGAACCTGGGCAATAAGGAGCTTGGAGCCAAAGGCCCGTGAATCATGGGGCACAATCTGAAAAACATTTTTTACATCCCACCCCTCGGTCAGCATGCTGACAGAAACGATCCACTCCACCGGGCTGACCGGATCGTCCACGTTTTTTAACGCCGCCAGATTTTCCTTGCGCCTTTTTTCGGGAGAGTCCTTGCTGTCTCGCGGACGGTAGGCCGCTTCCACTCGCGCCTTGGACGCCTTGGCCGAAGGAATGCCGGAAGTAACCCAGATTGCCTTCTTCTCCGCCTCGGCGCGGGTAACCCCCTCCTTCTTTACCAGATAATCCACCAGCAGCTTCCACTGCTCCACGCATTCGGCAATATCCCTGGTGATGACGATGGAAATGGGGCGAAGTTTGGCGCCATACTCCTGCCAGTTCTTTTCATGAACAGCGTATATCTTGTCCCAGCTCTGTTTCTTATGGGTTTCTGCCAGCACATAATCAGGCTTTTTGATAACCTTCGCCTCGATAGCCTGCTTCAGACCGAACCGGTAGATCACGTCCGGGAAATAGTCGTTACCAGTGTAAGGCGTGCCGGTGACATTGATCAGATAGCGGAAACCGTACTCAGGGCTGACCAGGAACTGCAGCCACTTTTTCATGGTAGATTCGTCACTGTCGTCGGGGCTGAACAAATGGTGCGCCTCATCGTTCAACACCAATGTCCGCGCCCCGTGCCCCTTGAAGCTGTCGGCAATGGAAGAACCGGCATTGCTATAGACCGCATGGATATTTTCAATGCAGATATCACCCGGCTGGATCGTTTCATTCCCCCGCTTTATCCCGGGTATGGCCGCGACAGCGCCCAGCTCCTTCATGATCGCCGTCAGATTCTGATTGCCGGCGAGCGTGTTAAACTTTTCCAGCAGACCTTCTTCAATGGTCAGGGACGGGCAGAGCACCAGCACCCGGTCCGCCAGCCCTTCAGCCAGGGCAATGGCGGCAATGCCATACATCAAAAAACTTTTTCCACCACCGGTGGCAATATCAATACTGGCCGCCTTTCGATCCCGCAAGGGCATTTTTCCCAGCAAAGCGTCAATAGAGGCATGGCGCTGGGCCAGCACCGGCCGGCTGTTCCAGTTTTCCCGTGCCAGCCGCTCCAGATCCGGATACTTTGCGGAAACAAAAAACCGGAGAATTTCGCGGAGGGCGCTGCGCTGATAGGCATAATCTTCCGTGGCAAGCAGGTTCAGGAAAGCATCGTACTTATGCACCATCTCCTCGGTGGCGGTAGTGGCATCATCCAGTTGCAGGATCTGATCACTGATGCGGTACATAACACTCATTGAAAATCCCCCTTGTCAAAAACCAGCGTCTTTTCATTCCCGTAACGATCACAGAGGATGAGCATCATTTTCTCTCCTTTCAGCGCTTTCTCCGGAATACGGATCTCCAGTGCCTTGGCTTTTTCCAGCCCCCCCGCCTCTTTCAACAGTTCCTCGCCCCAGAAAACCTGATCAAGGCGGAAGATATCGCCGTCATAATTACAGTCAACCATGGCCATGGAGAAGGTCTCGAAATTGGCGAAGTCCTCCGGATCGGTGGTCAAGGTCCTGGAACGAAATTCGCTCAACTCCACCACAAGTTCAGGAAACATCTCCCCGTCCCGGCTCCCCTTCCGTACCTTGTGTTGCACCACCGGCTGGGAGATAAAGTCAAAGCCTATGGCGTCGATCACCTCGTTCACGTCCGCCTCGCGCATCGGCTGTTTGAGAGCGCCCGGCTCGTGCTGCTGGATCAGCCGCATGATAACGGAGATCGGCACCTTGAGAAAGACATAGATCGCGCCGCCAAGCTCGATCTCATCCTCGGCAAAATCCATGGCAACCGTCGGGGCAATGACATAAAAAAGCTCCCCCCTCCTGCCGCGCAAAATCTGCTGCAAGTTTTCTGCATAGCCGTAATCAAGGGTCAGGTCGGGATGGTCCGGGTAGTTCCAGACAAGGGCCGAGTGGGTGCCGATGTAGCCGTCCAGCTGCATGCCGTAGCGGCTGTGGATATCTTCACGGACACCGAAAAGTTTAAGGACAAAGGGACGGTATTCCTGCCATGGCATGCTCCGTAAGGCCTCCATGTCGTAAAGACCGGCACGGTAAAGAGCAAACTCTCTGGGAGGAAGCGGTTTGTCCTTTTCAGCCTTCTCTTTCGGCGCGATCAGGGAAATTCGGAACTCCTGCCCGTCAACCACGACGGACTTTTCACCGGGGCCGCTGTCCGGGTCAGCCTCTTCCAGCCGAGCGGGTGGGATGTGGAGCTTTTTTTCCGGGCAGGCAAGGGAAAGTGGGGTCCTTTTTTTGAGGAGGCCGTGTTTTGAGATCAGTGCGGCAAGGTCAGCCAGCAGCTCAAGCGTGACATCGCATTCGCCTTTTCTGGCTTTTTCGGTGATGAGGAGGAGACTGGGGTGGTTTTTTAGGTGGTCGTTCCAGTCAGAAACGCGATCGTGCACAAGGCGTCCATCCGTTTTTGCTGATCCGATGTTACTTGTTAATGTAAAAAGTCGTTTCTGTATGGTATAAATTGCCAATTTCCCGCAATCAAGAGCGATCCATCGACGGCCTAATTTTTCTGCTACTACAGGAGTAGAACCACTACCTGCGAAACAGTCAATAACGATGTCACCTGCTTTCGAAGAGGTTTTTATAATCCTTTCAAGCAAATTTTCAGGTTTTTGGGTCGGGTAGTTTACCCGCTCTGATGCCTGCGAGTTTACTGGAAATGTGTCCAGCCAAAGGTCTTGAACTGGTTGACCTTGAACTTCCTCAAGGTATCGTTTGATTCGAGGCACTCCATTCTTTGTGTAATACAAGCGGTCTTCCAGTTCATAACGCCGCATAGTTTCAACTGGGCAACGCCAAATTTTTTTTATACCTTTCCACTCATAATCGTACCCTCCGCCTTTTAAACCAGCTCCGACGAGATCGCCATCAGTAAATCTACGTCCATCCTTGTCAACATGCTTGTATCGTTCCTTCAGGTGAGTTTCTGAATACTGGTTATATTGAGCGGAAAATGGCGTGCTGTCAGATTTGGTATAAAAAAGAATGGTGTCGTGAACGTTAGCGTATGTTTTGGAATCACTGTGAGCGGAAGTACGTTTCCAGATGATTTCATTTTTGAAGTTGAACTCTCCAAAAACTTCATCCATGACCGCCTTCATGTAATGAATTTTTTTGGTGTCCAAATGAAGATAAATGCTGCCATCATCTGCCAATAGTTCACGAAGCAAGATTAAACGCCGTCGGAGGAACTCTATAAACTGCGCCCCAAGAACCTTGTCCCGATACGCCTTCTCCTTGTCCTTCATGAAATCCTGTTTGGTGGCAAAGGGAGGATCGATGTAGATGAGTTTGATCTTGCCTCGGGTGCCGAAACGGTTCTGCCCCTGCTGGTCGGCCAGCAGTTCGCGCATTGCCAGGAGGTTATCGCCCCAGACCAGCAGATTGCGCCAGCCGTCGTCATGAGGCCGGTTCTCGGCAAAACGACGCACCAGCTGCCACGGCGCGGCCGGCGTCTCCGCCAGCACCTGCTCCCGCTTCATCTTACCGGCATACTCCAGCCGGTATTCCTTGCCGATCTCCACGTGCTGCGATCCACCGGGAAACAGTTTTACCCGCCACTGTGCGGGGATCTGCTCTCCGGCCTGCAGCAGGCGGATCAATTTGTTACGCTCTTGTTCGGTCAGTTCAGACATGTCTTTCCTTAATACTTTTACGAGATGTGGCTGAAGGGCACTTCAAAAGAAGAATGGCCTGAGATCAAAAATATTCTGACATGCGTAAGGATTGCCGGTCTATCTTTTCCTAAAATGACTTAGCGCCCTGCGGCCGGACTGAGGAGCGCTATCGATAGAGGGTACTTCGTTTAAAGTAAAGGGCAAAAAAAACAAAAAAGGTTTATCTTATAACATCCTCAAGACAGCAAAGCTTCCGCCCTCAAGCGCAACAGCCCTCAGCCTATAACCTACCGAAAAATCAATCAAAAAATTGAAATTACTATACTATTTAGTTATCCGATGACCTTGATAATTTTCGATACACGAGAACTGATACCACATAACCCCCTATCATCGCAAAAGATTTTCTTAACCGATTGCTCCATCAAGGGCGGCTATGCACATAGTCCCCATCTTTTCATAACGTCTTTTTCAGCTATCCTGGCAGCAGAGATATCAGTTCTCAAAAGCCCACTAAACAGAGCCGTTCCTCAGCAGGTATTCAGATCACCCAGCCGCCGACCTTATTTGTATGATCTTGGCCCCGGACTTGATCGTGTCCAGGTAGTCGGCCCAGGCCTGCATCATCTTTTTACGCTCCGGCATGAACTCGGCGTAGTTATACGCCGCCCGCACACTGTTTCTTTCAGCATGGGCGAGCTGCCGCTCGATTGCGTCCCGGTTCCACCCCTGTTCATTCAATAACGTGCTGGCCATGCTCCTGAATCCGTGGCCGCTCATCTCATCCTTGGCAAATCCCATACGCCGCAGGGCTGATAATATGGCGTTGCTGCTCATCGGCCTTGAGTCAGTCCGGGGGCTTGGAAAAACATACCGACCATGGCCGGTCAAGGGGTGAATATCCCGCAGGATACCCAGAACTTGCCTTGATAACGGGACGATGTGCAGAACCCCCGCCTTCATCTTTTCCGCCGGAATCCGCCATTCCGCCTCATCAAGATTGAACTCTGACCACTCGGCATGTCGCAGTTCACCCGGTCGAACAAAAAACAATGGCGCCAACTGCAGGGCGCAACGAATAACAATACTGCCCCGGTAATCGTCAATGGAGCGCAGCAGGCCGGCAATTTCCTTCGGATCGGTCATGGTGGCCATGTGTTTACCAGAGGCCGGAGGGATAGCGCCACGAAGGTCGCCGGATGGATCACGCTCAGCCCTGCCGGTGGCTACGGCATAACGGAAGACCTGCCCGCAGATTTGTTGGGTCCGGTGCGCCGTCTCAAGGGTGCCCTTGGCCTCAATTCTCCGAAGTACCGTCAGCAGATCCATTGCCGTGATGGACTTGATCGGCCTGTCTCCCAACCAGGGAAAGACATAGAGTTCGAACCGCCGGATAATTTTGTTGCTGTGACTAGCAGCCCAAGACGCCGAAAACTTAGTGTGCCACTCCCGGGCGATGACCTCTAAGGTCTCAGCCTCTTGAGCGCCTGCCGCCTTCTGTGCTTTCTTGTTGTCGCTGGGGTCAACACCATTGCAGATCAAGGCGTTTGCCTGCTCACGCTTCTGCCTGGCATCGGCAAGCGATGTTTGGGGGTATGCGCCAATGGACAGGAGCTTCTCCGTACCCCCAAATCGATACTTGAGCCGCCAAAGCTTGCCACCGGTCGGAGTGACCAGAAGAAAAAGCCCCCCGCCGTCAAAAAATTTTTTGGGTTTTCCTGCCGGCTTGATCGTTCTAACCTTGGTGTCGGAAAGTGGCGTAATCCTTTTAGGCATAGGGCTTCCCTCCTTTTTTGGGCTTTTTTGGGGGTATCTCTATTGGGGGAAGGGCCGAATACCCCTATACATACCCCCAAACCTTTAGGATTTTATCATATATTATTGGATTCTATTGGACAACAGAAAAACGAAAAGGCCTGATTTCTCAGGCCTTCATGGACAGTATCGGATGATACTGAATTGTGCGGTGGTGGCGATGCAGGGATTTGAACCCCGGACGCTGCGGATATGAGCCGCATGCTCTGACCAACTGAGCTACATCGCCATGATGTAAATCATGTGTTTGTTATCCGACCCGATTCAAGAGCTTATTTTGTCAGACTCAAACGCCGACCTTAATTAGCAGGTCGGCATTCGTTAGTCAAGTTCAAATATCATTTTTTAATTTCACCCTTTATAGGGTACCGATTCCTGGACTTCAACAGAAAACTCATCGAGATTTTCCGGCAGTTCAGGAAAAACGATCATAAACGGAATCAGACTGCCCGGCTCGAGCTTGACATTGGAACGATTATCGCCAAACCGGTTTGAAAGCCGATTTTGAATAACGTCCACTTCTAAATTGGACAGATCCAGATCCGAGAGAACATTGCCACAATAAACCGTCTGGGATTTTGCAATCACCTTGCCTTTCGTAAACAGCTTTCCGGTAATCCTGATTAAACCTACAGGCCCCGGGTATTCATTTTTTGCTTCCCCGGTAATGACAAATATCCTGCCACTTTTTGAATTTTCCAAAAATTTACTGGCTATATTCACCGTGCTCATCTTAAGGTTACCCGCA
>Ga0265294_10004634_pt1 | contig 17110 bp, 17 predicted proteins | sample MunlanPumphouse3_FD_192504 | JGI IMG/M metagenome (GOLD analysis project Ga0265294, IMG submission 192504) | Groundwater microbial communities from a municipal landfill in Southern Ontario, Canada - Pumphouse #3 | ecosystem: Environmental > Aquatic > Deep subsurface > Groundwater | place...
CCACTCCTTTCCCATATTCCAGATCGGCCTTATATAAATAGGGAAGCATTCTTTCCTGAATAAAGGGAGGGGTTTTTCCAAGACTTTCTACCACAGCCTTAATCAGAGCCTCTTTCTGTTTTTTGTCCATGAGACGGAAAAGGTTTCCGGGTTGGACAAAGTCGTCGTCGGTCAGAGCCTGTTTATAGCGGGCGGCATTGCCTGAGATTTTAAGAGGAGGCTCAAGGTATTCAGAAGCTTCCACAGGTCCTCCAAAACTATTGGGTTCATATACGACCGAAGCTTTTCCGTTTTCATCAAAGCGCATGAACCCGTCTCTTTGGTAGGTATGAACCTTCGTTTTTGGGCAATTGACTGGAAGTAATTCGTAGTTTACCCCAAGTCTGTAGCGGTGGGCATCGCTATAGGAAATTAGTCGAGCCTGGAGCATTTTGTCAGGGGAAGCTCCGATTCCGGGCACCAGATTGCCCGGGGAAAAGGCTGCCTGCTCAACTTCCGCAAAGTAGTTGGTCGGATTGCGGTTAAGCTCTAAAATGCCTACGTCCATTACCGGATAATCTCCATGAGGCCAAACCTTAGTCAGATCAAAAGGATTCCAGCGGTAATGTTCAGCCTCTTCTTCAGGCATGATTTGAACTTGCATTTTCCATTTTGGATAAGCTTTCTGTTCTATTGCCTTGTATAGATCCCGGATGGCCCAATCCGTATCCTTGCCACAAAGTGTGGCTGCTTCTTCAGGGGTGAAGTTTTTGATTCCCTGCATGGTTTTGAAGTGAAACTTTACCCAGAAGCGTTCGTTTTCTGCGTTTATAAAGCTGAAGGTATGGCTTCCATATCCGTTCATGTGCCTGTATCCTTTTGGAATCCCCCGCTCGGACATGAGAATGGTGACTTGATGAAGGCTTTCGGGATTGAGAGCCCAAAAGTCCCACCACATGGTATCAGACCTGAGATGGGTGTCTGGCTCGCGTTTTTGGCTTCGGATAAAGTCCATGAATTTGAGTGGATCCCGGACAAAGAAGACCGGGGTATTGTTTCCGGTCATGTCCCAGTTTCCTTCATCGGTATAGAATTTGACCGCAAATCCCCTCACGTCCCGCACGGTATCAGGATAGCCGCTTTCTCCAGCAACTAGGGAAAAGCGCGCAAAAACTTCGGTTTCTTTGCCTACTTCAGAAAAGAGGTTTGCCCGCGTATAGCGGGATATATCATTTGTGACCGTAAACCTTCCATGAGCTCCTGCTCCTTTTGCATGGACTACCCGCTCAGGAATCCTCTCCCGATTAAAGTGTGCCATTTTTTCAAAAAGATGGAGATCTTGGGCGAGCAGCGGACCCCTTGGTCCGGCACTCATTGAGGTTTGGTTGTCCTCAACAGGTCTTCCTGATGCGGTTGTCAGGGTTTTTGTTCCCTTTTGAGCTTTTTTTTGTTCTAGATTCATAGTCTTCCCCCACTTGATTTTTCCTATTGATTTTTCAGATAGGATTTATTATTCAATTATTATTATGGGTCTTTATTTTATAGAACTTGCTGTATTGCTGGTATGATCCATTTTCAGGGAATTTTCAAGCAATTTCAAGTAATTTTCTAGGTAAAGTGATAAGATGCAGTCCAATACCCCCGAAATTCCGACATCTGTTTCCGAAAACCCTTTCGCTTTGGTAGAACAGGCCGCGACCCAGTACAAGCAAAAAAACTTTGAAACTGCTCTCGATCTCCTTGTCCGAGCTGAAATTCTGGCCCGCAAAACAAAAAGGCCTGAAGCTCTCGTTGTCATCTTCAGCATGGCAGGAAATGTTTTTACAGGGATGGAAGAATTTGAAAAAGCTCTTCGCTATTTTGAAAAATCCCTTGAAATAATAAATATGTTTGAGACTGTCGAAGAAAAAGAGGCAGAAAAAGAAGCAGAAGCAGGAAAAGAGGCAGGAAAAGAAAGAGAAGCAGAAAAAGAAAGAGAGGAAAACAAAGAAGAGAAAAACGAGGAAACCGGGGCCGGATTTGACTGCGAAAAGGAAGCTGAGGAAAGCGAGCCTGAATCCATTTTTATTGAATGGTCAGCTTCAAACGAAGGCAAAATAGGAAATCTCCTTTTCCAAATGGGCCAGTTCACTGAAGCTGAAATAAGACTCAGACGGGCCCTCAAGCTTTATGAAAAGCTGCTTGAAGCCGAGCCTGAAGCTGCACAGTTGCTTTCTACCTCAGCTAAAATTAAAGATATTTTGAGAAGAGTCCTTTCTAAAACTGGATGAAAAGAGGGAGCCTCTGTTTATTTTTTGGAAGCAGCCGGGCTTTGAAGGCTTTGAGAAAAAGTAGGACTAGAGAATAGAGAAGTTTAAAATTTATACGATAGAGCGTAATCCCCCGAAGTTTCGAATCTAGGGAAAATAAGCGTAAACTTCTAGCGTAAACTTCTAGCGTAAACTTTTCCTGAACTAAGAAACCCCTGAGGCTTTAGCTCAGGGGAAGTTTAGTCTTTAGCCTTATTTTTTTGCTTCAAAGCTTTCTCTTGTTCCTCCAGAAAGTCAGGCAGGCTGCAAGAGCCATGAAAGAAACGCCTGCTACTGCGCTATATCCAGGCAGTTTTTTCTCCGCAGGCAAAATCTCTGTGTTGATCTTGATGCTATCTGAAATTTGGTCATGCCCATCCATATCCTCGTAGAGAATTTCACTGTTCAGAGAATAGGGTTTTGGGGTTGCCTCCTCATCCACATCCATATCAAAAGCTGCAACAGCACTTTCTCCAGGGTTTAAGCTTCCAAGGTAAGCCTGATCGTCCGTGGTACTGAAGGGATCGCCCGCACTTACTCGTACCGTAGCATCCTTTGCAGGCTCTTCTCCTATATTTTTATAGGTAACGTACAGCATACCTCCGACTTCTGGATAAAGTTCTCCTTTGACTTCACTTGCCTCAAAGTAGGGTTCTCTTTTAACCTGCACTTCTATGGTTTGAGTCTGGGTTTTGTTTTCATACCAGAGTCCTACTTCATGGTTGATTATGCCCCCAATATCCTTATTAAAATCGTCTCCACTGACCTGAACGTTAGCTTGGTGTGCGTATGAAAGTTCAAGGGTGAGAGGATAAGTTCCAGCTGGGGCATTTTTGCTGATTTCGATGGTGAATTTAGAAGGACTTGCAGCCTCTTTTCCTTGTTTCAAGGTTCCCGCTTCTTGGGGGCCGGATTTAACCTTGATATTCGGATCTTCAGATCTGAGAGTTGCAAGAATGCCTATGGCGGTTACGGCTTGGGCTTCGTATTGCATTTCAGCTTGTTGAAGGGCTCTATCCACCACTTCATCTTCAAAATCAAGATCTTTTTCGGATCTAAATCCAGAGATCATTCCCTTATTCATCATCTCAATGTTTAGCGTTACTGTATCTCCTCTGGAAAACTCGTTATCTCCAAGCAGTGTAGCACTGATATCGGGTCCTCCAAAGACTGTGTAATAGTTATCCCCAAAATCAAAATGTTCGGGGAGAGCAGCCTGTGCGGGGAAGGCTACAAATCCGAACATAAACAGAACTGCGACCGCAGCGCCAAATCCTTTTTTAATCATTCTCATCACCTGATGTATTTTCATCGCTGTATTTTTTCCTGTTCCTGAATATGTTTACTATCTGGAATATCCCTACAAGAATTATCAATATGATCGCAATTCCAAGCGTACTGAACCTTTTTTCTGAGGCTTCCATGGGGGTGTCTAGCTTCAAATTTTCCGAAAATTTAGTTTCTCCGTCTGAATCAATATACCTGATCTCACTGTCGATTCCATACTGTTTTACTACAGCTTCGGGCTCCGCCGTGATTTTGAAACTTGCGGTTTTACTCTCTCCTGGGCCTACATCTCCAAGTCTTACAATAGACTTTTCACAGCTTAAAGGACTCATAACAACAATACGAGCCATTGCGTCTTTTGCCGTTGTTTCCCTGCTGTTTTTGTATGTGACTTCTATATTTTGGCTTTCTCCTTGTTTGAGGCTGCCTGTAATTTTTGTAACCTCAAATTTTGCTTCCTCTTGGATTGAAATCGGCAGAGAAAGGCTTGCATTCTTTTTTGAGTATTCTCTTGTGTATGCTGTATCTGTAAGCCCTAGCTGGATTACAGCTGCTGTTGCGGTTCTGACGTTTGACTGGTATTCATAGCTTATTGGAAGTTTAAACTCATAAACTCCCGCAGGCGCATCAGCATCGACTTTTAGAGTGAAGCTGAGGGTTTTACTGTGTCCAGTTTCAAGTTCTTCGACGGTTCGGATACTTGTTGTAGGCTCAACCTCAAAATAATCGTTTTCAGGGCTCAAGGTTACCCTAAGATTTCTGGCGGTTGTACACTCCTTTTCTTCTTCCATTTCGTTGAGGGCGAGCATGTCTTCGGTTTCGTTTTTAACCTTGTTTTTGTTAACCCCAAGTCTTTTAAAGCCTTCTACAACGCCTTTGTTTACGAGTTTTACCTGGATGTCTGCAAGTTCTCCTCGCCTAAACTCAGGATCCCCTACAACACAGGCCTGGATTAGAGGCTCTCCGTAACTTCGGTAGTAATCCACTGTGTATCCGTAATCCGGAATCAGAAAATTTACTTCCTCGTCCTCGTCATCTCCGAGAGCCGGAGTTGTGCCTATCAAAAGGGCCATGAGGAGAACTGCAAAGGTTCCACATAGTTTTCTTATTTTTTGTATTGTCTGTTTTCTGGGCTCTTTCATTGGATCTCGGCCCCCTGGACTTTACTCTTCTTCTGTTTTTGCAAAGCCTGCACCCCTTTTCTTCTGTCCCGCCAGGAGTCCAGGATAACGATTAAAGGCGGGAAAACCATGAAGGTGGCTGTGAGGGCGAGCAAGACATCAATTACCGTAACTTTTCCAAAATTGCTGACTATGGAGAAAGGAGAGGCAATCAGAGCGGAAAATCCAAAGACTGTTGTAGCCCCGGAAGCTATAATGGCAGTTCCAATTTTTGTACTTGCCATGTGAATGGCTTCTATAGGAGAAGCGCCCCTTTCCTTTTCTTCGAAATACCGTTCCATCATGAGAATCGAATATTCGGATCCGACCCCCAAGATCAGGGCTCCAAGAGTTGCGGTCATGGGGGTATATTCAATGTTCATATAGCGCATGATCCCTCCAGACCAGCCTATGACTATAAACATTGGAATGACTGGGGCCAGGGCTTTTAGCCAATCTCTGTATACGAGGAGCAAACCCCCAAGTACGAGGGCCAAACCCAGGAAAGTCATTTGCACCCTGCCGCTTGTAAGAGCTGAAATTACCTCTATGAAAACTACAGAATCTCCAGTGATCGTTATACTGGTTCCGGGAGGAGGTTGTAGCCAGCGAATGTCCTCTTCTACGACATTTTTTAATTCTTCAATTCCGGTAACCTTAATGTCTGCTACGGCTCGCCCTATATTAAAGTTCAAAAGCAGCATATTTCGGCCATATATATATTGGCTTTTCTTGTATTCAGGAAGCTGTTCATATATGGCTTCAACCTCGGCTTTTGTATCCGGAATTGTTCCGCCATTGTATTCTTTTACAAGCGGCACAATACTTTCTGCACTATAAATGTGTCCTCTTCCTTTTACCTCGTGCTCGCCAAAACTATCCATCCATTTTAGAACTTCAGGATCTGCGCTGTCCTTTACCCTGAGAATGAGATTCAGCTCATTATCTCCTCCCATGATATCTCCCATATGTTCTAAGGCTACAAGGGCTGGCATGTCCTGCGGGACAAAGGTTTTGACATCGGTTTCAATGTCTACAGCCTGGTCGGCATAGATGCCTCCAAAACAGAGGAGCACTGCAACTCCGAGTACAATTACATCATATTTTATCGTAAAGTTTGTCCCTTTTTTAAGCAGTCTTTCAAGTAAGCGGATATCGTCTTCCTTTTCCGCTTTTTCCGGGATTTTTGCATTTCTTTTTTCGACAGCCTTTCTTAGAGGGTTTTTCTCTGCGAACTTATCAAAAGTAACTATGGTGATTACGCCCACAAAAAGAGCTGAGAGATAACACATCACTGTCCCTATCAGAAGCAGTTTTCCAAAATCCTGAATCATGGGCACTGATGAAGTAAAAAGGGATACAAAACCAAGGGCTGTCATACAGAGTGCTATGAGCACTGCAGGACCGGTATGGCTTACCGTTTCTACAACGGCTCTTTTTCTGGCTCCTTTATGTTTATGCAGTTCTTCTTCAAGCCGGTTATGAATCTGGATGGCATAGTCGATTCCGACTCCGATTAGGACAGGGAAAGCCGCCATGGAGACCATTGACAGAGGAATATTGAGAAATCCCATGATTCCAAAGGTATAGATAATTCCCAGCAAAACAACTGGCAGAGGCAGAAGTCTCCAGCGGACGTGTCTGAAAACAAAGCTCAGCACAATGATCATGAATAAGGCGGAAAGACCCAATAAGACGCCCATGCTTGAGTTTAGTTCCTCATTCATTGAGACGCGGAAGGCGGGATCGCCTGTTATTATGACATTATAGGAGGGGGGAAAATTTGCAAAATCTACGGCTTCTTCGGTTGCGTGAAGAATTTCTTCTTCTCTTGCATCCGTTGTTGAGCCTGCCATTACCACGGAAATTAAGATGTGGGTCTCGTCAGGAACGATTTCTTTGAATATTTTGGGATTATTGTCGATTATGGTTTTGATTTCTTCATCCGTATTTGGAATCTCGGCTCTACCAGTTTCTCTATAACTTATCTGCTTGAGAAGCGATGCAGGGCTTGTGGTTTCAATAATTCCTCCCGTAGTTTTAAGTTGGTGTTCAAGCCGGGCCACGGCTTTCATAAGTTCCGAATTTTTTACTTCGTTGCCTTCTACCATCACTACAATGGACTGGGTTTGGAAAATATTCTTGTACAGGTGATCGTAGTCTTGGTACAGCTGGGAGTCTTTTCCTACGAAGGTTTCGGTTCCGGAAGCCATCTCTATCTGTTTTGCCCCTTGGGTTGCAACCACTATAAGGAGTAAAAAGATAAGAATTATGGATTTCCGGTTATTCTGGATAAAAATCCCCAGTTTTTCAAAAATATTTTTAATAGCGGATTCCCCTCTTACTTCGTTTCGGATTCGGAAAAAGCGTTTTTCTTTATTTCAAATTCTATTTTCTGGTTATTTCTCTTCCTTCTCTGTTCTAACTTATCGCTTCAGTATGAAATAATATTTATCCTTTTTGTTTAGTAATATTATTATATATTTTCAGTTATTTCCACCAGAACTTTCGTTACCGAGTATATTAAGACAAAACATTTAAGTCTATTGTTACTTTAGGGGTAACAAATGAATTCGGAAATAGATTCCCGGTTAATATACAATCTTGAGAAGTTGGGGCTTACTGAAAATGAGGCAAAGGCCTATGCGGGCTTGGTAAGTTTAAAGGAAGCTCCGGCAAGAGAAGTCCATGAACTAACTGGCGTGCCAAGAGCCAAGGTTTATGAAATACTAAAAAGCCTTGCAAAAAAAGGTTATGTGGAAATCAGACAGGGTTCTCCTTCCTATTTTCGTGCTGTTGATCCTAAGCTGGTCATAGGAAAGATTAAGGATGAACTCATCGGCTGCGCTCTAGAGGCCCTAGCCCGGCTCAATGAGTTAAGCTACGATTTTCCAACCACATCTCCGGTCTGGTGTATCCAAAGTGATTGGGGCATAAGGAATCGGATCAGGGAAATATTGGCAGGTGTCAAAACCGAACTGATTGTTTTTGCAACAAATCCCCGTTGTCTTCAGGAGTTTGAAAAAGAGCTGATATATATTGAAAAAAACTATAAGCTAATCATTATTGTGGATGAACTTGAAAAGTTTCGAAAACTGCCTTTTAAATTTAGGGAAACTGGAAGTGATTTTCGGGATTTTATCCGAAACCTTGTAATTGACGGAATCCGCTACGATGAAGAATGTTTCCTAATTGCCGATGGGAAAGAATCCATTGCTGTTCATAGAGCGGGAAATAAAAGGGAAGCGGTGGTAATTCGCTTGCCTGTGGTCTGCTACTTGCAGAAAATGATCTATAACTGGTTGCTTGAAGGCAAATTTGTTGTCGATTCCTGATTTATGGAGCCAAAAGAAGCTTTAAACTAAAAGAAGCTTTAAAAAAGGATGAATTCCTAAAGAGAGGAAAAAAAGCCTGGAATATATCTTGGAACTAATCCCAGAATGCGGGGTTTTAGCATAAAAAGCGTACAAATTGATGGAGTAACAATTAAATGGCTTGGCCACTCTGGCTTTTTGCTTGAAGGGGCCGGAAAAAGAATCTATATTGATCCTTACATGCTTTCGGAAGAGCCGGATTTTGAGGATAAGGCTGACATCCTTCTAATAACCCATGACCATTTAGGGCACTGCAGACCCGCGGATATCCGGGGGGTTCGAAGATCGGATTCTACAACTCTTATTCCGGAAAAATGTTCCCTGAACTTCAGAGGGGATGCTCGAAGGATTTGCGAAGGGGATATTTTGGCTGAAGGGCTTGCGATTAAAGGAATTCGGGTCGAAGTTGTGCCCGCCTATACCCCCAAAAAGCCTTATCATCCGAGAGGGAAAGGAGTAGGATATATAGTCGAGCTTGGAGGGCTTCGAATTTATCATGCAGGAGATACGGATTTTACTCCGGAGATGCGAAAGCTCAGAGTGGATGTGGCTCTCTTACCCATAGGAGGCGGCTCTACTATGAACGAGGAGGAAGCCGCTCTTGCGGCGGGCACATTTGCCCCAAGAGTTGTAATTCCCATGCACTACGGAGGTCTTAAAAACAAGCTTGCTGATCCTGAAAAATTTAAAGCCCTTGTTCAGAAGAGAAATCCCAAGATTGAGGTAATTATACTTGAGAACTGAGCTTTTTAGAAAAATTTCCTCTTTTGGATATAATTTCCTTTTTTTAGGAAATTTTCTTTCTAAAGGCTTATTCCTTTTTTTTGGGAGCTTTTATTTTTAGCTTCCCTTTTAACTGGCAAAAACAGGACTGATCTGATGTCAAGAGCTTTTCATAAACTTAAAAAACAGAAAAATCTGATGCGAGAACTTGCAACAGAACGCATGGTGCGCCTTTTTGAATTGGCAGAAAAAGAGTTTAAAGCGCATCCCGAACGCAGCAAACGCTATGTCCAACTTCTCCGCGAAATCTCAATACGAAACAGGATAAGAATTCCCACTGAGATCAAAAGAAGAATCTGCAAACACTGTTACGCTTTTTTGGTTCCGGGCCGCAATGCCAGATACAGGCTAAAGGAGGGGATTCTTGTAATTTCCTGTGAGACCTGTGGCAAACAGATGCATTATCCTTATAGCTTCGAAAAAACTAAAAAAGCTCAAGCTGCTCAAGCAGCTGAAAAATCCGGGCGCCAGGATTTAAAAGGAAAAATAAGTTAAAAAGTAGACAGCTATAAAAGCGAGCTTTAGGAGCTAGCTTTTAGCTCAAAAAGGTCGTCAGAATCCATTTTGTGCCTAGGGTTCCAAGGATTACCACAAGCACAATTGTGAGAAAGATTGCGACATTGCGAAATACGACTTCCTTTTCGGACCCAGCCTTAACTCCTAGCGCTCCTGCGCATCCTTCACAGGAAGCAGACCCGCAGCCGCAACCTAGCTGGATTTCATGATTCGGGTTCTTTGAGGCCTGTTTAAGTTTGGGATTTTTATTTTCCAAAGAAGGCTGATTTCTAACAGGGAGTATTTTTTTGTTTCCGGACATCTTTTTTTCTCTTTTGCAGGGGCTTTGTAAACTCTTTGCTATATCTAGCGCTTTTTCAAAAAAGTAAGTAATAATAAATATTTTACTTGAGCCATTAATGTTTCGATATTATATGTAAACTTGAAATGTGGACATATATGGGTCTTTGTTTAGAAGGTGAATCTGACCTAAGCGATTCATTTCTATTTTTTAGCTTGAACGCAGTTTCTTTATTCCAGAGGCGATCTGTTTTGCGATAACGGACTTTGGACCTTTATTATCCACAAGTATCCTTCCGCTTACTTCCCACCAGGATTTAGGATAGGCTTTTCCGGCTTCAACTTCCGGATTGAGGCCCAGGTTCTGAGCCGCGTTTTTTATTTCATGCAATTGTGGCTCTTTTACGGAACTTTTTCTTGAGATAATCCGGCCTTCGCTTCTGGACCTTGTCTGATCGATATAGGCAGGCCAGATTACCAGTTTACCTTTTTCTTTCATCATCATAATATCTGGATTTTAGATTGTTTTCCTGGAATTTAAAACTGCCCCGGGAATCGAAGCTTCAATAAAGCTTTTGCTCCCCCAGTTTTACTTATTTTCTTATTTTCTTATTTTCTCTTTATCGACGCCGAACGTGCAATTATTTATATCCTTCAGGTAATCTCTTTTCAGGTGTTTTATGTGATCCAAGGATTTGCAATTGAAGATAAGGTCAGGGCCTACATTCGGAAAACCGGACAAAATTTCAGGCTCTCTACCTCTCCCCAGGGGCCTGTGTTGCTTCCTCTCAAAGTTGCCTCTCCAAAAGCCTCGGACCTGAAAATCCTTATCGGGGCAAACGTCCTCTATGTTTCAAAACTTCAGGCAAAGTTCATAAAAAAGATTGATTGGCCCATGGTAGAAAGAGGGCTTGATTCTGGCAGAGCTGAAAAATGAAAAGGGTGATTTATAAGCTGCAGCAGAAAAAAACCAGAATTTTTAATTCAGGAAGAGTTCCCAGCGCATTCCTTTTGTATTTGCACACAATTTATAGAGCCGAAAGGGCCGCAAAATTCTTTTAAAGCTTGGAATTTTCAAAAACTTGTGCCTTTCCAATTCATAAAATGTTTGCGAAATGTTTACGCTTTCCATAAATCTAATAAACTCTGGAAGCTAGGAGCTTGAAAATGTTCTCTCTGCAGAACCCTTTGCGCCAGAAATATAAAGGCAGCACTAAATTTCAAAAAGAGTCTTACAGGCTCAATTACAGGTATTATGCTTAAATTCTTTCCCTTATTAAGGCTAAAAGCGGTACAGGGCCTCTCCGATTGACTGTATCGGTTTTTGCGTTGCAGAGGAAAAGGTGTTCGGAGTTATGAAAAAAAAAGCCAGATTAAAAATCATATTCATATTGTGTCTCCTGTTAGCTGTGCTTTCAGGAGGCTGCATGGAAAAAACCGAGGAACTTATCCTAAATGAAAGCGTTGATGTCTCTGAGTATGAGCTTGAGCTTTTTCAGGATCCTGATTCTCATAAGCTGCCCGCAAACGTTACGACCTACTACCTTCTGGAAGAGGAAAAACAGATCCGAGTTGTCAACCAGCTTATAAACAGCAGTGAAATTGAAATCTTCCCTACGGAAAACTTTGGAAACGGAGGGCGCGCCCCTGAAAAACCCCTTGAAAACTTGGTTTTACTTGTGGGGCCTGCAAACCAGACGCCTGTAGACCTTAAAACTTTCAAAGAACTTTCCAATTTAACGGAGGATTCGGATATAAATTACACCCTCCTTAAAAAGACCAAGCAGAATCAAAAGAGCCTATGGCTGATTTTTGACGAACCCGTAACCGGATATCTTGCCTACTCCATGCAACTTCCGGATAGTCATAACTTTGTAATGCCGGCTCCTGCCTCAAAGTTTGTAAGGGTGGTCTTGCCGGAAAATTATGCTACTGGAAACCGTTTTTTTGGAATTCCAAAGCCCAATCCTTCCTCCCTAAGCTCGGATTCCAAGGGCAGGCAGGTGCTTTTCTGGAGGGAGCTACAAGAAGCTGAGCTCCTTAATGTGAAATACTATAAGGAATCCGCTCCGAAATTATTATTCACAGCTCTTCTAGCCCTTCTCTGCGGTATGTTGCTGGTGCTTCTCCGTTATTCAAAAAGCAAAAAAGAACTTCTCAAAGCAAGAGGAATTTTTAAACTAGAAGAAGAATATTTAAAAGATCAAGAGAAACGGAAGAAGTAAAAGGAAGAATTGAAGCTGGAATTTGGGTTCCTTGCTTTTTCCTTTTAGCTTTTTTCCTTTCTATTTTTTTCTTTATTAGTTTCTCTTTCCTTTCCTTTTCCTTCTTTTTTTCTCTTCTTTTCCCTTTTTTTCTCAATTATTTATGACATTAACCCGAACCTATTTATTGAACTATTCTAAATTATTTTATCATGGGGAAAAGCGGAGCTGGGGTTTTTAAGTCCGAAATTTCATTTAAAGTTTCCACAGAGGCCCTGAGTCCGATCCTTGGATCTCTTTTTCTTTTGCTTCTGTGTTTTGGCCTTGTAGCCGCGGCAGCTACTGGAGTTTTTGGGATCTGTGGCTCAAATCTTCCAGGAAAACTAGCTCCTGTCGGAGCCTCCATAGAAATCGAGCTTGCAGAAGGGGGCTTTTCTAGTTTTGGTTCCAATGATAAAAGAGCCAGTTTTGATGAAAACTGCCTCATTTTAGTGCATGCAGGAGGAACTCCTCTTGCTCTAGAATCCACTTCCATTCTGATAAGCGGACATGGGAATGCTTACAGCGGTTCCGTTAAAGAAGGAGGGCAGGCTCTAAGAGGCGAACTCCTTGTCAGCTATTTTGATCTGACTTCCAAAGGGAAAAATAAAATTTATAGGACCAAGAATCAGCAAGTGCTTGACGATGGCCTCTGGACTGCTGGAGAGCGTCTAATTCTTAATGGAAGAAACAGTCCCAAAAAAGGCGAATACACAAGTGTACACGTAAAAGTTGACGAAATTGAAGCTACCTCAAATAATTATGCCTTTAAGGCAGGCGCTGAAATTACCGTAACTCTTGTTGATACGGAAAGCCGGGTCAGGCTTGCTCAGGAAAAAGCTATTATTAAAACTTTAAATGAGAAATAATTATTTTTCAGAATTTAGCAAGATATTTCAAATATATTTGAAATAGATATTTTTATATAGCTTAAAAGGAGTATTTCAAATATATTTGAAATAGCCCTTTGAGATCTGATAAAAATGACCCTTGATTATATCATTTACCTAATGACGCTTGGCCTTCAAGCCGTGCAGGATTACTTGGCCTTGCATGTGCTGATGTGTCTTGTTCCGGCTTTTTTTCTTGCAGGAGCTATTGCTTCTCTTTTTTCTAAAGAGTCGGTGTTAAAATATTTCGGAGCCGAGGCTCCAAGTTATATCTCCTATACAGTTGCGGCAGTTTCAGGTTGTCTGCTTGCTGTCTGCAGCTGCACGGTACTGCCCCTTTTTGCAGGGATTTACAAACGGGGAGCCGGGATTGGTCCTGCGAGCACCTTCCTTTTTTCGGCGCCAGCCATCAATATCCTGGCAATCGTATACACAGCCCAGCTCCTAGGCTATGAACTTGGAGCTGCCAGAGCTTTTTCGGCGGTGCTCCTTTCGGTATTAATCGGATTGACTATGGCTTTAGCCTTTGAAAAGAGAAGCGGAGAGAAAAAGGCAATAAAGACCTTTGGAGAAGAAGAACACAAGCATAGCGCTCAACTCTTTGCCCTCTTGCTAGCTATTCTCGTTGCTCCTGAACTAATCTCTTCCTGGACCTACAGGCTTCTGATCTGGATTCCTTTGATTGGAATTACGGCTTACTTCTCCTTCAAATGGTTTTCCAATGAAGAGCTTAAAAGCTGGATGAGAGAGACCTGGTTCCTTATCCGGCAGATAACTCCCCTTCTGCTTTTAGGGGTCTTCTTTGCAGGCATTATCGTAGAGCTCTTGCCTGAAGCCTATATAGCCGCAACAGTTGGTGGAAATTCAGTAGGGTCAACCCTCCTCGCCTCTGTTGCAGGAGCTTTGATGTACTTTTCAACCCTGACTGAAGTGCCGATTATAAAGGCTCTAACTATGCTTGGGATGGAAAAAGGCCCTGCTCTTTCAATGCTGCTTGCAGGCCCGGCGCTTAGCCTTCCGAACATGATTGTGATAAACCGGATTCTGAAACCGAAGCGGGCGTTTACCTATATCTTTCTTGTGATAATTGTAGCGACCATTTCAGGCTTTATTTTTGGCAGCCTTGTGGCCTGAAGGAAGCGGAAGGTATTTCAAAGTATATTGAAAAACTTTATTTATTTGTAATAATTTGAGGTGAAAGCAATGAAGCTCGAAGTACTAGGTTCTGGTTGCGCAAAATGCAACAAAACAAAAGAACTCGCAGAAAAGGCCCTTAAGGAACTGGGAATCGATGCGGAAATCGAAAAAGTAGAGGACATTGACAGAATTTTAGAATACGGAGTCATGGTTACCCCGGCTCTTGTGATCGACGGAGACGTAAAGATTGCAGGCAAAGTCCCGAGGCTTGAGGATATAAAGAAATGGCTCTGCGAATAAGCAAAAAAAAGGTAAATTCTTGCAGGAGAAAAAAAGAGTGGCAGAAGAAGTAAAATGTGCATGTGGAAGGGCAAACGTGGGAATCTTTGCTTGCAGTGGAAGTTCCAATGTTGGGCAGATTGCAAACAAAATTGCAATTGAACTTACGAAGCAAAAAGTCGGGAAAATGATGTGTACTGTAGGAATAGGGGGACGCATCAATGGCCTTTTGAAATCGGCCGAAGGGACTGAAAGGCTCATTGCAATTGATGGCTGCCCCTTAAACTGCACGCAAGAGACTCTCAAACTTGCAGGGTTTAGCCCTGATAGGCATATTGTAATCTCCGAATTCGGGATAAAAAAGAACAAGGAGTTGGAGCTTAAAGCTGAAGAGCTTGAGGAGGTTATGAAAAAGATAAAGAAACTATTACAAGGCACGTGAACTCCCCCAAAGTAAAGCCTCAGGGGGTTTACGCTGCCTGCTATAAAAGTATAACTTTCTTATTTTCTTATTTCCATAATTTCTTGCATTCTTAATTCCTTACTTTCTCTTTTTTTAAACTCCTATTTCTCCCTTTTTATTTTCTAACGATAATTTTATAAAAGATTCGCATATAGTATTCGGAAAGCAAAATCCATATCAGCCGATATGTTCAACTGAACATAACAAAAATCTTATTTATACCCTGGAGCCCTCTTCCAAAAAGGGCTCATTTTCCGGTTTCTTCAGAAGGTTTATTTTTGCGGACCTCAGAGTATTTTTGAAGGTTATGTTCGGACTAACCTAATGCAATAAAAGCAATGTCTGTTTCGTTTTCCGGAAGGAAAGTCTAAAAATTGCCAGATTTATCCAGGCTATATTAATAAAGCTAGCCTGTGCCCAAAGCTTCTGGGAAATGAAAAGAGAGCATTTGGGATTCACTTTCAGAATTAAAATTCAGAACTTATGAGGTATCGGATGGAATCGATTATTAAACAGATTGAAGACCCGGAACTACTTGCCCAGATTGAGAAGCTTGTTCCTTTTCACGGTTACCTGAGTTCCGGGGCTTTCATAGGGCTTCAGATGTTCAATCTTGCCAGAAAAATACTTGAGATTCAGGAAGGAGAACGCATTTACGTGACCTGTGAGACCCGGAATTGCATTCCTGACCCTTTCCAGATTCTCGGGGGCGCAACAACGGGTAACAAAAGACTAAAAATCAAGGAACTTGGCAAAATGGCTGTCACCGTGAACAAACAAGGGCCAGAAGACGCTAAAGTTGAAGGAATCCGTATCCTTCTTGACGCTGAGAAAACAAAAGCCTACCCAAAACTGCATGCCTGGTATCTGAACACTGCAAAAATCCCACACAGGGAAGTCCTGCCCGAACTTCTGGCTGCAGGAGAAGCAATCTATTCCTGGGAGAAGGTCGAGCTTGAAGTGCCGGTGAGGGCAAAAAAGCGCATCCAGCGCTGTGAAAAATGCGGAGAAATGTTTATTCTCCATAAAAATGAGCTGCTGTGCGGCACCTGCACAGAATAATGGTAGAGAGGAATACAATATGCAAAAAGAAATACAAGAGGCTGTCTTTTCTGAAAAGAAAGACAAGCAGCTTGTCTACCTGCCTGAAAAATGCATTGGCTGCGGAACCTGTATACAGGCCTGTCCGAAAGGAGTCCTTACGATAGGAGCCGTGGGCGCTGTAGCCCGGGATCTCTTTGAGGGACCTTTCCTGGAAATGAAAGGAGAAAACTGTTTGGTCTGCGGTCTCTGCGCCAAAGCCTGTCCTACAGGCGCTCTGGAATTGAGACAGGAAGGCAAGGCTTTGAAGGATGAATCCTATGTTTCTGGGGCTCTGAAAACAACAAGCGTAAACGAAAATTGTTCCCATTGCGGGCTTTGTGCGGAAATTTGTCCCAGAGCCTGCATTACTGTAACCCGGAAACCTGCAGAAGACGGAAGCTTGACGCTAGTTGGAAAGACTGAGGTTGATACTGAAAAGTGTGTCCATTGCGGCTGGTGCGCTGCGGTCTGTCCTTCGGATGCAATCCATGTTGAAAAACCCTTTGAGGGCAGCTGGGAATTCAATGAAGCGCGTTGCCAGACTTGCCACACCTGTCTTGAAGTCTGTCCTGCAGGAGCTCTTTTCAATAAGGACTGGGAAGCTGGAGAAAGAGTGGAAAAAGTCTCGCATAGACCGGAGGCCTGTATTTATTGTGGAGCCTGTGCTCTGGCTTGTCCTGTAGGTGCAATCGATGTAAAAAAGAGTGCAATTCTTCCAGAAATGCAGAAAAAAGGGCCGCTTGAGAAAAAGCTGCTTGGAGTTTCGGCGCCTGAGGCTGTTCGCCGTACAAAACTTGAAATCGACAGGGCTGCATGCCTAGGCTGTGGAAACTGCGTAATCGCCTGTCCTGTAAACGCAGTCGAGGATGAGGAACTTGCCGCAGGGCATCTAAACAACCTTGAAGCCAAGGCTTTGCTTGAGATAAAGGACGGAAGGCTTGAGGTGCTTGACCAGACTCGTTGCGGAGGGGATGCAACCTGCGCTTTGATCTGTCCAGTAGATGCAATCCGGCTTGTCCGAAGGGAGGAATAAGTAATGGCAGGAACAATTGTAATTAAGAACGGATATGTTTTTGATCCCCTCAACGAACTCAAAGGAGACGTTATGGACATCTGCATCCGAGATGGCAAGGTTGTCAGAGAACTTAGCCCTGCTGAAAGCAAGGATGCAAAAGTAATCGATGCCAAAGGCTTGACTGTCATGCCTGGAGGAGTAGATTCTCACTCCCATGTTGCAGGCGCAAAAGTTAACGCCGGGCGGCAGATGCGCCCCGAAGATCATTACAAAACCAATCTAAAAAAGACCGAACTTACGCACTCAGGCTCAGGCTACACCGTCCCTTCGGTCT
>Ga0265294_10004635_pt1 | contig 17109 bp, 18 predicted proteins | sample MunlanPumphouse3_FD_192504 | JGI IMG/M metagenome (GOLD analysis project Ga0265294, IMG submission 192504) | Groundwater microbial communities from a municipal landfill in Southern Ontario, Canada - Pumphouse #3 | ecosystem: Environmental > Aquatic > Deep subsurface > Groundwater | place...
TTCACAAATAAATCCAGCACTGCTTTTCCTGAAAAACTGCATCTGGATTTATACATTTCTATGCAGTAGACAAGGAAAGCAGCAGGTTCATAAGCAGTGTTCATGCGGACTCCTCAGGAAAAAGCAAATCATCTGTTTCCATTTCATGCTTGAACATCAGAAACAGGGTCAGCGGGCTGTAATGCCAAAGCTTCAGGTTTTCCTTTTCGAGCAATGAATAGACTTTTGAAGAGTAGAACATTTTCACTGCCACCAGGCCATCCACGCCAAGTTTCTCTTGAATCAGCGAAATGACAGGTGGAATCACAGCACACCCTAGAAAAGCTGCATACTGTTTTTCATCCATTGCACCAGCCTCCATTCTGCTTGCTCATGCTGCAAGTAAAATTCAGATATTCAATAGCCTTCGGAGTACCGAAGATTACCTGATTGAAAAGCTTTCTGATCCGGAAAGAAGCTATGGCCTCTTCCTTGGAAAGAAGACCTTCCAGATAAAGCGTTACGGTTCTGTAAACAGCATCATTTGCTACAGGACCGATAACCAGATCAAATTGCTTACCTTGGTAAGTCCCATTCCTATTGCTGCAAACAAAATCAAGCCAGCCTGCATCTGGAGAATCAAACTTCAGGACTTCAAAGCTTGCAAATGATTCTTCATCAATTTCATACACATTGACAACCGGAAAACCACCTATTCGTTCAGCCACTTTTAATGCAAAGCTCTTTGCCTGATCAAGATTCTCAGTTCTCCTTAGCTTTTAATTTATCATAGCATTGTCCTTTTTCAAAGTGCGAAACGAGATCAAGTCGACCGCCAGCCTTATCAGGCATTGACATATGAACAAAGTTCTGAGATGGGCTAGAAAGAACGGCTGTCCAGCAGGCAAGCTCTGATTATTCATAAGCACTGCATTTTAATCGAGAACCTGCATTTCCAGATTATTCATTCTTTTCCTTGTTGCGAGGCTGTTTTTCCAAGAGTAGAATAGCTTCATGCAGCAAAGAAAGCATCAACCTCTGAAGCCTGAGACCTTTGTGTTTCTCGCATTGTTTCTGGCGTTCTTCATCATCCTTGGAATCAAAATGGGTGTTGCGAACCTGTTCTCGACCATGATGAACACGGCATTCGCCCTTCTGCGCGACACTGCGCTGTACATCGCAGCAGTTGCAATCATCATGAGCGCGCTGGCCGGTGTCCTGTCAGAGTTCGGGGTCATCGGGCTTCTAGACCGCCTGCTCTCGCCTCTTATGGGACCGCTATTCGGAATGCCCGGCGCTTGTTCGATCGGAGTCGTGATGACTTATCTTTCGGACAATCCTTCAATCCTCGCCTTTGCTGACAACAAGGAATTCAGACGCTATTTCAAGAAGTACCAGATACCTGCCCTGACCAACATAGGAACCGGTTTCGGCATGGGTGCCATCATCACTACATCGGTGCTAGGTTTTTTCACCATTACTGGTCAATCCTATGCGAAGGCCGCCCTGGTGGGCAATCTCGGGGCAATAATCGGCTGCATCGTAAGTACACGTCTGATGCTCCATTATACCAAGAAGCTCTATGGGACTGAGGAGTATTGCGATTCAGAGGACATCGAATCCGAGAAAACCGATGTGAACGGAAAGCCGAAGAGCGCAAGCATAAGGTTCTTCACTTCGCTTCTCGACGGCGGAGCGGCCGGAGTGAAGCTCGGCCTTGGTGTCGCACCTGGAATCATCATCATCTGCACCATCGTGATGATGCTGAGCAAAGGCCCTGGAGCCGGCGGGGTTTACACTGGTGCAGCCTATGAAGGCGTGCCGCTTCTTCCTTGGATCGGAGAGAAGCTCTGGTTCATCCTCAGGCCGCTGTTCGGCTTTTCCAGCCCGGAGGCGATTGCAGTGCCTATAACAGCATTAGGCTCGGCGGCAGCTGGAATAGCCTTGATTCCGCAGATGCTGATGCGCGGCATAGCAAGCCAGAGGGACATTGCAGTGTTCACGGCAATGAGCATGTGCTTCTCAGGATACCTTTCCACTCATGTTGCCATGATGGACACTCTGAAATGCCCAAGCCTTACAGGCAAGGCAATCGGGTGCCACACGATCGGCGGCATCATAGCCGGTGTAAGCGCCAACTGGCTCTTCAGGCTTTTTTCTCTTTGATCTTGCGGTAAACAGGAACCAGTGCGGCATTGGCCACTATTGCAGCAAACACTACAATAGCTCCGATGAGTGTATTCCTGTCTGGAACATCATGGAACAGGACATAGAAATGCAGGATTCCCCAGATTGATTCAAGCGAGTTGATCAGTGCAGACTGCGTAGCCGTCAGATAGATCGAGCTGCTGGAGACCATCACCTGCCCGATCGGCAGAACGAGAAGTCCAAGCAGTGCAAGCGGCCATATCTTCATGCCCTGGCTCACAAGGTTCCCGCCTGCAAGGCAGAATGCCAATGCTACAAGCGCCGACCCGAAGCCGCCGATCATGCAGATCGGAAGACGGTCCGTTTCAGGGCTTCGCCGGAGGTTCGCCATGTTGAAGCCGATTATCACAGGCAGGATCAGTGCAAGGATCAGCCCTTCAAGAGGGACGCTTGCAAAGGAGTCTACGTACATCACCACCACTCCCGCAACTGCGATGAAGCAGGCAGCCAGAGTGACAGGGCTGGGCTTCTCATGAATCCAGAGCCAGGAGAAAAGCGAGGTGAAAAGCGGCCCCATGCTGAGCATGACCAAAGTAACCGTCGATGCCCCAAGCTGAATTCCCAGTGTGAAAACAAGACCTGAAAAGGTCCAGCAGACCCCCGATATCCACATCGGAGATCCTCCGCCAATGAACTCCTTCCATGGGTTCTTTCCGTTTCGGAGGCATTTGAAAAGATAAACAGCAAGCAGGCTTACTCCCATGAAAAGCCCGCGGAAGAATGCAGCCTGGAACCCACCGCCGTTGCTGGCATGGATCAATACCGAATCGAATGAGAATATGTATACGCCGACGAAACCAATCGTTATGCCTTTTCTGTAAGATGAATTCATGCAGGCGAGTATATCCCTTTCCCTTTTATTTTGGAAGCAGGCGAATAACCAAGGTTTGGCCAGAACCCTCCAAATTCAGGCTTGTTTTTTTGCATTCTATATTCCATAATTTAGCAGGAGGCTGTTATGGCCATCGTCGCAGGACTGGACAATGGGACTCAAAGCACCAAAGTGCTCGTTTACGATTCAGAGAAGAAGAAGGTTCTTGCTCTGTCGCAATCACCGCATCAGCTTATCTCAAAGCCCGACGGAAGCCGCGAGCAAGAGCCGGCATGGTGGGTTGAGGCAGCTTCAAAGTGCTTTTCGCAGATTGATGCTTCCATTCGAAAGCGAATACAGGCAATCGGGGTGAGCGGGCAGCAGCATGGCTTCGTCGCTCTGGACAGCAATGGAATCCCGCTCTGCCCTGCAAAGCTGTGGTGTGATACTTCGACTTCGGCACAGTGCGATGTAATCAATTCCGCTTTAGGCGGACCTGAGAAAGTTATTGAGCTTGCCGGCAATGAAATCAAGACCGGCTACACCTGCGCCAAGGTTGTGAAGCTCCGGGAGTGCCATCCTGAGCTTTATTCCAGGCTTGAGCACATCCTTCTTCCTCATGATTATCTGAATTACTTTCTCACTGGAGAATTCACGATGGAGTATGGCGATGCAAGCGGAACAGGGTTCTTCGATGTGCGCAGGCGCACCTGGTCTGATGAAATCCTTCATGCCATGGATCCAGATCGCGACCTTAGGGCTCTGCTTCCTCGCCTGATCAGAGCCTGGGAGCCAAGCGGCACAGTGTGCAAGGCTGCCTCTGAACGGTTCGGCATTCCTGAAGGGATTCCTGTTTCCTGCGGCGGCGGTGATAACATGATGGGTGCCATTGGCACCGGCACTGTCGAAAGCGGGTCGCTTACAATGAGCCTCGGAACAAGCGGGACTATCTACGGTGCATTCGACAGTCCTGTAGTTGACAGCAAAGGCCGTCTTGCAGCTTTCTGCTCAAGCACTGATAGCTGGCTTCCCCTGCTATGCACGATGAACTGCACGGTTTCAAGCGAAATGACCCGCAGAATTCTAGACAAGAGCCTTTCCCAGCTCAACGAGCTTGCTTCTTCCAGCCCCATCGGAGCTTCTGGCGTGATAATGATTCCGTATTTCAACGGAGAGCGCACCCCAAACTACCCGAATGGCAAGGGCTGCATCCTTGGTCTTACGATGGACAACATGACTGATGCAAACATCTGCCGCGCTGCGATGGAAAGTTCAATATACGGTCTTAAGTATGGTCTTGATGCATTCTTTGAGCTTGGCTTCAAAGCCAGCAGCATCAAGCTCATCGGTGGTGGTTCCAACAGTGCACTCTGGCGCCAGATGGTAAGCGATGTATGCAATCTCCCTGTTCAGCTTCCGGTCAATCCAGAAGCCGCTGCCTTCGGTGCTGCTCTTCAGGCTCTGCTAGTCTTCTCAGGCAGCAAGGACATTGCCGCCATAGTCAAGGAGCATGTAGCAATGGATGAATCCAAGGACTGCACTCCTGACCCTGATTCTGTGGCAAAGTACAAGGCAAGCTATGAAGCTTGGCTTTCAGCAGTATCTTCAATGGGGCCTCTGTTCAAGTAAAAATCACTATCAGTCAAGCTCCTCTTCTGATTCAATCAACTTCAGCCTTTTGAAGATGCTTCATCAAATTGAGTAACCCAGTTAATCACAGCAGGGCCCGTCTCAACCTGGGCATAGCTCGAGGAGCTCGGCATAGCTCGCTTGGACCTCGGTATAGCTCGAGGAGCTCGGCATAGCTCGCCTGGACCTCGGTATAGCTCGATGAGCTCGGCATAGCTCGCCTGGACCTCGGTATAGCTCGATGAGCTCGCACTAGCTATGCGCATGGAACCCAATGGGCACGAATGGAGACATTGCTCGCTTCCTGATTTCGCAGCAGAAATGTTATTGTTTGTGTAGTTAACTGTATTTTTGCAAAAATGGTTCAAACTCTGTAAGGATTTCTCAGCAAATAACGAAAAGACCCCGTTTATAAGGGTAAAGGAAAAAACCTTAACCCAATTTGCAGGAGGAATCACATGATTCTAAACAATCCACTTTATAAGCTAGAGCGGAATGCTCTATTCTTTCACTACTGTCAGCATCTATTCGCTTCTTTGCTGATTTTAGGAATCTACCCAATTTATGAGATCTACATGAGAGAAGTGGACAGAATAGCAGGCAGCCTGGGGATAGTAGTCATAAACTTCACAATCTGTCCTTCACATCCGCATCTTCTTCTTAAAGCATCCGATGCAGAATTAGTCAGAATATTTGTGAGGAGGTTGAATTCTTCGTTCTCAAACATTGTCAGAGCTTTGGATGATGGGCATTACGGAATCAAAGGAAAGCTATTTGCAGGCAGACCGTATCTGACTCCCATTACCAGTTTCAGACAGCTTCTGGAATGTTCATTTTACATTCATCACAATAATGATGGCTTATTCGGAACAAAAATGGCAAAAGGCGGAATCTTCAACAATTGGAATTCCTCATTCCGAAGATACGAAGATGGTTCTGCAACAAAGCAGAATGATCTTCTCCTTTCACTTGTGGATCTAGAAAATGATGAATACATGAAATTGTTCTGGATGGATAGAGAAAAAAGAAAAATCATCCTTGATGAGATTGATGCTGAACAGAATCGTGATCTCGAAGATTCGGTTTTCAAGAAGAACCCTAATCTTCCATATGAAACAGAAGTCAGAAACATCCGTTTCATCAATGAGTCAGAATTAGTCAAGCAGAAAACATGCATGAAACACAAACCGTTAAATCTTTAAGTGAGCTCGTGTTCATTGGATTCCATGTGCAAAGCCATGGCGACCTCATCGAGCTATGCCGAGGTCAAAGCGAGCTATGCTGAGCTCCTCGAGCTATGCCGAGGTCAAAGCGAGCTATGCTGAGCTCCTCGAGCTAGTGCGAGCTCCTCGAGCTAGTGCGAGCTCATCGAGCTATGCCGAGGTCCAGGCGAGCTATGCTGAGCTCCTCGAGCTATGCCGAGGTCAAAGCGAGCTGCACCGAGCTCGCCAGAGGTGGAGAAGCAAGGGATTACTGCGGTACTTTGGGAAGCTGGGCAAAGGCCTGGGATAGGTCATCATCGGTTGGGATGGAGTCTACCATGGTGCCGTCGTTGTAATTCTTGTAGGCGGATAGGTCAAAGTAGCCAGTACCGGTGAGACCGAAGAGGATATCCTTGGACTGGCCGGATTGCTTGCACTTGAGAGCTTCATCGATTGCTACACGGATGGCATGGCTGCTTTCAGGAGCTGGGAGGATGCCCTCGGTGCGTGCAAAGAGCTCAGCTGCCTCGAATACAGAGGTCTGCTCAACGGCACGGGCCTCCATCATTCCGTCATGGTAAAGCTGGGAAAGAATCGGAGACATGCCATGGAAACGAAGACCGCCGGCATGGTTTGGAGAAGGTATGAACTGGCTGCCTAATGTGTACATCTTGGCCAGAGGGCAGACCTCACCGGTGTCACAGTAGTCATAGGCGAAGCGGCCGCGTGTGAAGCTCGGGCAGGAAGCAGGTTCAACGGCAATGAAGCGGTAGTCCTTCTCGCCACGGAGCTTTTCGCCCATGAATGGAGCTATGAGACCGCCGAGGTTGGATCCGCCGCCTGCGCAGCCGATGATGATATCGGGAGTTACATTGTATTTGTCCAGGGCTGCTTTGGCCTCAAGACCGATGATTGACTGATGAAGGACCACCTGGTTCAGGACGCTTCCAAGAACATAGCGGTAGCCTTCATGGGTTGTGGCGTATTCGACTGCTTCTGAGATGGCGCAGCCAAGGCTGCCGTTAGTGCCTGGGTGAGCCTTCAGGATGGCACGTCCTGCGGCAGTGGTATCGGATGGAGACGGGGTTACAGATGCGCCGTAGGTGCGCATCACTTCCTTGCGTCCAGGCTTCTGTTCGTATGAGATCTTCACCATGTAGACATGAAGGTCCAGGCCGAGATAGGCGCAGCTCATTGACAGAGCGGTGCCCCACTGGCCTGCACCGGTCTCGGTCGTAACGCCGCGAAGCCCCTGCTTCTTTGCATAGTAGGCCTGGGCTATTGCGGAGTTGAGCTTATGGCTTCCGCTTGTATTGTTGCCCTCGAACTTGTAGTAGATGTGGGCAGGAGTGTCAAGCTTCTTCTCAAGGCAATAGGCACGGACCACAGGGGACGGACGGTACATATGGTAGAAGTCGCGGATGTCATCCGGGATTGGGATCAGGCGGGTATCGTTGTCCAGTTCCTGTGAAACAAGCTCATCGCAGAAGACTCTGCCAAGCTCGGCAGCAGTCATCGGTCTGCATGTAGCAGGATTGAGAAGAGGAGCCGGCTTTGTGGGCATATCGGCACGCAGGTTGTACCAGAATGAAGGGATTTCGTTTTCTGAAAGAAAGATCTTGTATGGAATAGGATTTGCTGAAGACATCGTGTTTTCTCCTTTGATGTTTCTATGAATAGAAGCACTCTACATGTTTCTATCAAAAGAAACAAGAGGTTTTGGGAAAATTCTTTATTTTTTGATCTTTCAGCAAAAGAAGGCGAGCTATTAGGGTTTGGCCAAAAGAAGACAGGATTAGGATAACTGTTGTTTTTCGACTGAAAACCAAGCAAATAAACAAAATCAGATTAACGATTGATTTTGTTGATTTTCCTGAGATTTCTGATATGATTAGTCCAAAAGGAGAACCTATGCCAAAGGCAGAATACCGGAGTTCAATCCGTTCGAAGAACCTGATCAAAGAAGCAGCCATCGAGCTGCTTTCGGAGAAGAAGTGGGATAAGATCACTGTGACAGATATAGTCACGAAGGCGGACATCAACCGCGGAACATTCTATGCTCACTACTCCAACCCGCTTGCGATGTTCAAATCGATTGAGGAAGAAGTGGTTCAGAGAATAATCAACGCTCTCACCTCTTGCCCGATCCTGGACGTTCTCAAGCACCCGGGCATAATGCTTTCGCAGGTCAAGAACTTCATTGAGAACAATCCTAAAGCCGTGAAGGTATTCTTTTCTTCCGACATTTCAAGCCAGCTGCTCATCGATCACAAGAAGCATCTCGGCGATCACTTCGTTCAGGAAACAAGAACGATTGAAGGAATCCAGGACAGAGACAACTTCGAGATTGTGCTCAGAATATTGCTCAGGGGAATCCTTGATTCCTACATTGCACAGATCAGCGGCAACATGGGGAATGCGACTCTTGAGAGCGTGACCACTATGGCGGAATGGCTCGCAAGGAATGCCTTCAAGCCATATCTGCCTGCGAATCAGTAATCGATGTCTGCTTCCTGGCGCCTGTCCTGGGAGCTGGATCCAAGTCTGATGGTATAGCGGCCGCGATCCACTTTCCATCCATGCCTTTCTGAATCAAAGTATGAGAAATCCTCAATGCCAAGGTGGAACTCAACATCCTTGTCCTCGCCGGGATTGATTGTGACCTTCTCGAAGCCTTTGAGCTCCTGATCAGGATGGAAAACCCTTGAATTGACATTATGAACATAAAGCTGGACAGTCTCTGAGCCTCGGACCTTGCCATCGTTTGTGACGTTTATCTTGACAATCACCTCATCGCCTGTTTTCGCGACCGTCATTCTACGGTAGCCGAAAGAGGTATAGGAAAGGCCATGGCCAAACGGGAATGCTACGTTCTTGCCCTCTGTATCAAACTGGCGGTAGCCGATTTTCAGCCCCTCCTCGTATCTGGTGTTGGTTATCTTACGGCGCTTAGGGTTGCCTTGGCCGACCATGACCCTCATCAGGCTGAATGCAGCCGGCTTGCGGGCATAGTTGTGCACCGACAGGTAGTCCGAATAACGCAGAGCCATAGAGAACGGAAGCTTTCCTGACGGGCATGCGTCCCCAAGAAGAACATCGCAAAGAGCCTGAGAACTCGTTTCACCAAGATAGTAGGCATTTATTATGGCAGGAACATCGAACGACCATGAGGATGTTTCATAGTCGCCACCGCTGTGGACAATGACAATGACCTTCTTGCGGAATCCTGAAGCCTTGCGTATGAGCTTGATGTCCTTTGCCGGCAGGCTATAGGGCCGCTCGTAAGCTTCTGTTTCAAGAAGCCTGCTGAACCCGGTCTCGATTATGGTGACATCAGCATCCCGATCAAGCTTTGTTTCAACTTCAAGTCCTGGAATCCGGCTTTCAAGCTCCTGCTGCAAAGACGCTGCAGGACGCCTTGGATGAATGAAGGAAGACCCTCCGCCGCCAGTTGGAGGAACGGCAGACATCGAGCCTGCTATCACGATTCTGTGCAGCTTCGAAGCGCAGAGTGGAAGGATTGAATCATCGTTTCTGAGCAAGGTGATCGATTCGCAGGCCATTGAGCGTGCAGTCTGAATTGCCTCAGGGCTGCCTGTTTTAAGTGCCTTGTCAGCGACAGGCCTGGCCAATGCTCCGATCTTCTCAAGGGCATTAAGAATGTTCAGCACCTTGAAATCAATGTCAGATTGCTCTATCAAGCCATCGGAGAGTGCCTTCTTCACTTTTTCCGGTGAGAACCAGAGAGGTGACGGCATTTCAATATCAACCCCGCACTTCAGCGGCTTTACCGTGTCATACAGGCTGTTCCAGTCACTTACGGTCATTCCTTTGAAGCCCCAGCGCTTCCTGAGAACTTCGCCTACCGAGTATTTGTTCTGGCTTGCATATTCCCCGTTGATGAGGTTGTACGAAGTCATGATCCCGAGGGAGCCGCCCTTGATCAGCGCTTTCTTGAATGCCGGGAAGTAGATTTCATTCAGTGTCCGTTCATCAACTATGCTGTTGGACTTATGGCGGTCGTAATCGCTGTTGTTGCATGCAAAATGCTTTACGGTTGTGATCACGCCATGGGACTGAGCTCCCTGGACATATGAAAAGGCAATCTCGCCGGCAAGATACGGATCTTCGCCCATGTACTCGAAGTTCCTTCCGCAGGTCGGAACTCTGGCAATGTTAACGCCTGGACCGAGAAGGACTGTTATGCCCAGGGCTCTTGCTTCATCGGCGATGCGACTGGCAGACTGCTGTGCAAGCCAACGGTTCCAGGAAGCAGCCATGGCCACTCCAGCAGGGAACACGGTCACTGGTGCATCCCAGCCACGGATTCCGCTGGTGGCATCCGACATCCAGAAATCAGGAACGCCAAGTCTTGGAATGCCGCCGATTGCGAAGCTGTCCTTCCCGCTTATGAAGCGGATCTTCTCATCTTCAGTCATCTGGGAGAATATCTCAGAAGCAGTTCTTGGACACTTTGGAACATCATAGCTTTCCAAAGGCTTGTGCTGATTCCCAAGCATCTTGTCAAACTGCTTCACGAACATCTTCTTGAAAAACATGTCAAACATTCTGGTTCTCCTTCTGCTCTAGCACAGCCTGCTCAAACTTTGCTTCCAGCGGGTTTTTCTGCTTCGATTCTATGATAGGCATAAGGCTTTCCTTCTTTTTCCTGAAGAACAGATAGGCAACCAGGAAGCCCAGAGCCGAGCCGCACAGTCCAACGACAGCACGCAGTATTTCATTGGTTGATGGCATAATAAGGTAAAAAACAGGGAAAAGCGCAAGCGGAAGTGCAAACAAGAGCACCGAACTGAAGATAGTCTTCCCTGGCGGAAGAAAGATCCTTACATAGTCGCCCTTCTTTATTTCCAGTCCATTTGGATTCTTCACTTGAAAAGTCTGGCCTTTGCTGTTGCAGAAGAGCCCAGCATGACAGCCCTCGCAGGCGCTGCTCGAGCATCCGACAGTCACCTCGCCGGTCTCGAAATTCACATCGCTGACATATACGTTCTGATACATTTTTCATCTCCGAAATGAATAGCTAATGATAACATGGATAAACTGCTGGCGCAATCAGCTTTCTGATGCCGAAGCCGTGTCCTTCACATCAATTCTCTCAATCGACTGTGACTTCCCATCCCGTCCGACGGTAACGAGAACTCCCTGAAGCCTTATGTCATCGAAGCATTCGAAAGAACGCATGAAAGTCGAATAAACCATCTTGTGAACCTCGTTTTCAGGCTTGAATCCACCGACGCTCATGAAGGAGCCGCACCGTCCGTTGTCGCTGATGAATGCCGTTCCACCCGAAAGAATCCTCGAATCAGCGCTCATGACCTTGCAATGAGTTCCGATCACCGCCGATGCCTTTGAGTCAAGTTCATACCCCATCACCCCTTTTTCCGCCGTTGTGCTCGCATGGAACACGACGAAAATGTATGGAGTCTCCGCCTGAGCCCTGGAAACCATCGAATCGGCCATGATGAAGGGATTGGCCAGATGAGTCGAAAGCATGTCCGCATTGCCCAGAAGGTTCAGGACAAACACCTTATCTTCGCCGACGTTCACGAACCGAGCACCTCTGCCGGCAACAGCCTCAGGATAGTTGGCAGGCCTGAGAATCCGGTCCTTGCGTCCGATGAAGTCCTGCATATCAAGCTTGTAGAATATCTTCTCGCCGCCGGTGATGACATCGATTCCGTACTTGAAAAGGGTCATGGCATGCTGCACGCCTATTCCGTATCCAGAGGTGACGCCTTCTGCATTCGCTATGACAAGGTCTATGCCCTTCTCTTTCTTCAAAGGCCTGAGCAGGTCCCTGACGGCCATGAGCCCGGCTTTGCCGACGATTTCTCCAAGAATCAGTACTTTCATGAACTTACTTTATCTTTTATTCGCCGTTCTATCAATTGCTTCAAAACTTTTGTATAATCCAAACCATGAAATCAAGAACGGCCGCCCTTATTTCAATTATCCTCTTCACTTCACTGGCCATTTCGTGCACCGAAAGCGACTCATCGGCTGCTGCATCAGACAGCATCGAAAGACCGGATATGGAATTCTCTCAGGTTGCTTATTCCCTTGGCAGGTCCGAGTTCCCGCCTGTGAAGATGCGTTCATCAACGATGCAGCTGTTCGAAGACGAACATCTGGCAGTCCTCTATCAAGTAACATTCGAGCAGAAGGACTCAGAAGGCAAGACCATCATGACAGGAAGCTGCAGCTCTGCGAACATAGACACAGACACATACCAGGCGGTTCTCTCAGGAAAAGTGTCGATAGACCGCCCTCTGGATGAGCTTTCAATCCAAGGCGAAGACATAACCTGGTACAATGACCAGCAGAAGATTTCCACTGACAAAAGCGTTGTTTTGCAGTATGATTCAGGAAGCGAGATCCGCGGCACAGGTCTTACCTGCGACTTCAGGACATCGGAATTCGAGTTTGACGAAATCACCGAAGGGAGGCTTGAGCCATGAAAAGACAGATAGAATCAATTCTGATCATTCTGTGCTTCTGCCTTCCCATTGCACTGAATGCCGCCTCGCCCATCACTTTCAGCGGCGGCAGCACATCCATCAGCAAGACTGGCGATGAGCTTGATGTCAAGATGGCCGGAGGCGCCATTGTCCAGACAGAGGATCTCTCGCTTTCATCTGATGAAATCCGCATCTGGGGCAAGGATTACCGCTATGTCCGCTGCACCGGAACTGTAAAGGCAATCAAGTCCGATGACGGCATCACCATCATCACCCCGTCACTGTTCTATGACAGAACGGCGCAGAGCCTTCTTGTAGACTCGTGGATAGAGATTGAAGACACAGTTCATGAAGTGGCGCTTTCAGGAGCGCATCTGGACTACAGTCTGGAAACCGGAGTGATGAAGCTCCAGATTCAGGCACGGATTATCAAGGACACTGAAGACGGGCTTCTGTCATGCTCTGCGGACAGCATAGAATATGACAGCAAGAACCAGACACTTGTGCTTTCCGGCCGCTCTGACGTCACATGGGGAGAAGACCGCTACCAGGCTTCCAGGATAACAATCAACCTCGAGACCAACGAGCTCAAGATGGAAGGAAAGATTTCGGGGACTGTGAATGGCTGATACTCTCAGAACTGAAAAGCTTTGCAAGTGCTACGGAAGACGCCAGGTGGTGCATGATGTTTCCTTCGAGATGGATGGAGGACAGGTCGTCGGTCTTCTAGGCCCGAACGGAGCAGGAAAGACCACCACTTTCTACATGATTGTCGGATTCATCCGAGCAAACAGCGGCAGAATCCTGCTCAACGGCACAGACATCACCAAGCTTCCTATGTACAAGCGGTCCAGGCTTGGCATTTCATACCTTCCTCAGGAGCCTTCGATCTTCCGCAAGCTCAGCGTCAAAGACAACATAGCTTTGGTGGCAGAAACCCGCGATGACCTTTCAAAAGCAGAGAAGAAAGAACTGGTTGATAGCCTGATTGAGAAATTCGGGCTCCAGATGCTTACCAAGCAGCAAGGATATACCCTCAGCGGTGGAGAAAGACGACGTACAGAAATTGCACGATGCCTTGCATGCAGCCCGAGCTTCCTGCTTCTGGATGAGCCTTTTGCGGGAATTGACCCAAAGGCAATCTATGAGATAAAGCAGATCATCCGCACTTTGTCCTCAGAGGGAATAGGGATTCTTCTCACAGACCATAACGTCCGTGATGCTCTTTCAATAACAACAGTATCCCATATAATAAGCCAGGGCAGCATTCTTGTCTCAGGAACAAAGGAAGACCTTCTATCCAACAAGGAAGCCAAGGAAATCTACTTCGGCGATGCCTTCGAGGAGGAGTGATGAATCTGTCCCTCTCTCAAAGCCAGCGCCAGGAACAGGTGATGAGCCCCCAGATGCTCCAGCGGATGGCTCTTCTTACCGTTCCGATCACTGAACTCCAGACCCGCATTCAGAAGGAAGTAGAAGAGAACCCCGCTCTTGAAATCCCAGATGAGGATATCTCAGACATACGCATGACAAGCGAAGTTCCCCAGGAACGAAGTTCAGAAGATGACCCTGAGACGTCAAGCTCAGAGGACTACGACGGCAGTTCCTATGAAGATTCGCTTTACGATGACGGAGCCAACATGACTTCGGGAGATTTCGACAGCGAGGCCAGCGACCGCAAGAATGCCTTCATCGAGAATACAAGCCGCGATGACGAAACTGTTTCGTCTTATCTTATGCAGCAGCTTGGAACGCAGAGCCTGGATCCCAAACTGTTCGAAACTGCCAGCATAATCATCACAAGCCTTGATTCCAACGGCTTCTTCACCCGTCCGCTTGACCAGCTTGTCGAAGATCCTGAACTTCAGCTTCTGATTCCTCAGGCGGTTGAGCTGATTCAGGAGATGGATCCTCCTGGAGTCTGTGTTCCTGACTACAAGGAATCGCTCATACTTCAGGCAAAGCGCAAGGGGCTGCACCCAGAGGATCTGGACAATTTTGCAGATTTGATCAGAAACCATTTCCAGGATCTCAAGCCAGGGCGGTTTGCTCAGCTTTCGAAGGACACGGGGATTCCAGAAGAGGACATTCAGAGCTACTACGATTTTCTTCGCACCCTCTCGCCATACCCTGGCTCTGATTTTGCAAGCGGCGAAAACTCATATGTGGTGCCGGAGCTTTCAATCAAGAACGTCGATGGCAATCTTGTGCTCTCGCTCAACAAGGCAAGCCTTCCCAATCTGACACTCTCCCCTGATTTCTCATCACTTGCTGACGGCCTCAAGGGCGAAGAGGCGAAAGAGACATCACGCTTCATTAGCGATTCCGTCGGCAGGGCAAAGCTGCTGATCAGCCAGATCGAACTGAGGTACAATACTCTTTACAAGACAGCACTCGCCCTGATGGAGCTCCAGAGGGACTTCTTTCTTTATGGACCTTCGCATCTCAAGCCTCTTACACTCAGCGCAGTAGCTCAGAAAGTAGGAGTCCATGAGACCACGATCTCCCGCATCTCTCAGTCCAAGTGGATTGATACGGACTGGGGTCTGATGCAGATGAAGAGCCTCTTCTCCCAAGGTCTTCAGACGACCAACGGAACAGACGAAGAAGTCTCAAGCAACGTCGTCAAGCAGAAGATTCAGAAAATCATCGAATCAAATGATACCGGCAAGAAGCTTTCTGACCAGAAAATCGCCGACAAGCTTACAGATCAGGGCATCAAGATAGCTCGCAGGACTGTTTCAAAATACCGCAAGGAGCTCAACCTGGACTCTTCTTACGAGCGATAGAATCGTGTAGAAAGCTGCATCCGGTACATTTTGATTTGACTTTTGGACATTGTGCGTTTATCCTTTAAGTACACTGAAAGAACAAAGGAGAAGTGCACATGAATCTAACAGTCAAGGGTGTCCGATACACACCAAGCGATGAAACGAAGGAGTTTTTGGACAAGAAGCTTCAGAAACTTTCGTTTGCTGAAGATTTCGTCCACGATTTAAGCATCTCCATTACAAGGGAAACGCTCGGTCAGGGGTACCATCTGGATGCCAAGCTTCATTTCAACTGGGGCACCGTAAAGGTGGTGAGCCAGGATTGCTATGAGCTTTACGAAGGCATCGAGTACCTTGCAGACAAGATCGAGGCCTGTGCAAGAAAGGAGAAAGGCAAAGTAATTGATTCCCATTGAGATGGCTAACCCATCTATCATTCAAAGCCATTGCCCTTGGGCAGTGGCTTTTTCTTTCAGTTTACCGTAGTGACGCTGACCGTGATCGTATCCTTATACGTTCCCTCAGCTTTGCCCTTGGCATCATCGAATCCGCTGGCCACAAGGTCTCCTGAATTCGGAGTCCGGCTTGAGTAGCTTGCTCCGCCATACAGCCCGCTCCATATCACTTCCTCTCCGCTTGTCACTGGAAGGCCACGGAATGAGAGATTGTACTTTATGTACAGACCTGTCACAGCAATCCCGTTTGACAAGGTCTTGACCAGCCTGAATTCGGTAGGATCGCTTTCCGAATTGTGAGCTCCTGTTATCGTATATTTGATTGAGTTGTTCGATGACCCGACGACAATCGCGCTGCCATAGAGAAGGGCTGTGACCTTGCCCAGCGTAACAGGATTGGACGGTATAGTGCTGAAAGCAGTCGTTCCCTCTTCAAACATCAGCCAGCAGTTCTTTGTCGATTCAGAGGCAGACCCGATTGGAATAGGCTTGTTGTAATTCTCAGAGGGGAAGTATGCCAGGTCTCCTCCGATGTTGTCCGTTGGAAGCTTGCTTCAAGAAAAACTCTGCGGCTTGTAGTTATGCCCAATCGCCAGGGTTGAGATGCTTGAGAATGACGACTTTTCCTGATCTATGTACAGATCCTTTCCATCATAATCGGAAGAAACCGCACCATCGATAACAAGCCAGAATTCCACTGTGAAATCATCAAGCCAGGCATCCTCCTTCACTGTTCCTGGAGAATAGATTGCAATTCCTTTATTGTCAGTGCTTCTATATGCCGCTGGCAGCAGATGGGTGAAATAATCCTTGCTCTGGTTCGAGGCAAGATTGCCATAGACCTTCACAGGCGTGGCTATAAGCGAATTGCCGCTATGAACGCTCGCAACTTTTGTGTAGAGATAGGCAGTGAAAGTGACATTCGGATCCTCTTCAAGATAAAGCACCGCCTTGTTATGTGTCGTGTCATTGTCACGGAAATACAAGACCTTCACATAAGCCGAATCATCGTCCTCAGGCTTTGATGCGCTTTGGTCGTTCTTGGTATCAATGCTTCGGTTGACCTGAACCTCAAGGGTTCCAATCAATGAAGCCCATGTTCCTGTACCTGATGATACAGAAAGCGTGCTCGGATTCACTTCCATGAAAAATGGGCTGGTTTCTGCATCATATGTAGCCTTATAGCTCTTGATTGTATCCTGCTGAAAGGCACCGGCAAAAAGGCACGCAGGAACCAGGACTATAATGCAAAGCAGCAAAGCACTCTTAAGGCTTTTCATATCCTTCTCCTCATAAATGAATAAAAAGCTTAATCTGCACCGTGTTGCTACTGAACATCATTCTAGATAGCTATTTTGCAGATTCTTCCCTATATCGATACGTTTTTCGGCAACGCATTGCCAAAATCATCAACTTTTCTACCTTTTCGTGCTTGTCAGCAGGCGGATTTGAGATGAAGCAGAACAGATTCAAGTAGTCCTGCAGATCATCTCTTATAAAGCCTGAATGGGAATTCAGGAACTTCTTAAGGAGGTTGCATTGCCGGTTAATCAAGTTCAGCGGGTTCTCTGAATC
>Ga0265294_10004636_pt1 | contig 17107 bp, 9 predicted proteins | sample MunlanPumphouse3_FD_192504 | JGI IMG/M metagenome (GOLD analysis project Ga0265294, IMG submission 192504) | Groundwater microbial communities from a municipal landfill in Southern Ontario, Canada - Pumphouse #3 | ecosystem: Environmental > Aquatic > Deep subsurface > Groundwater | place...
TGTATCCTCAATATTAGGAACAACAAGTACTCCCCTGCCTTCAGCGAATCTTGCGTATGCCTGCAGGCCTCCTCCGTCTGTATGCACTTTACATATATTAGTTTCTTTGTGATTTTCCGGATAATATTCAAAAATTTCTGTGTAAGTCCTTCTTATCCTTATCATCTTTTTTACCGCTTCGAAGAATTCCCGGTTAGCCGGCTCGTCGATTTTGTCCCATTGTATAGTGTTGAAATACATGACGCCGGTCCCGTTTGGCAGCATAACTCTTGGGTTGTTCCACTCTTCCCCTATATTCCAGAAAGGAATGAACGGAGCCAATATTGCCTGATAACCGATCCTGACTTTATTTCGTCTTACGCGAGGAGCTTTGGAATCATGTGTCAAGAGATTCATTGTATAATATCTGGCTTCACCGCTGTGCCCTGTTAATTGCATGTCTTTAGTCCCGATACCTTTACCCGTCAGGATGCTGTCGACTATGTTATTTTCCATGAAATAATTTTCAGCGTCCCATTTCATCGGTTCACCGGGTTCTTCTCCGACTCCCACTTGCTCAAAATCATAGACACCATAAGCACGCGTATTTGTTCCTTCAGAGATTATCGCAAATTTTCTGTCATGCTCTTCCCACAGGCGACGTCTGACCTCTCCCCAAAGGTTATAACCTGTCACACTTGGTTCCAGATCACATCTGAATCCGTCTATTCCGGTTTTAAGAGCGATTTGAACGGCATTGTTTATATACCACTCCCGCCATGACTGGTTGGACCAGTTGAAAAGATATCCGCCCCAGCCTTCCCGCATATCACCGTTATACATAAACCACTCAGGATTTTCCGTTAAGTGCGGACTGTCCTTATCTACGCCCCATACTACGATGTCAAAAAACACTCTGATATTTCTTTTATGAGCCTCATCAACAAAATCCTTAGCGACACGAAAACTTTCTTCTTTATCTGTAGTCCCCGTCATTACTGAATCTATCTGATCATATCTGTAGATCCCATATCCGTTGTTGCTCGACAATCTGTTTGCTTCGGACTTCTGATATACAGGATTTATCCATACACCATTCACCCCTAATTCTGCGCAGTGATCAAGAGCTTTAACTGCCCCTTTAAAATCATGTGTATCGGAAACCGTTTCTATTCTGAACTGCATCATTATAAGAGTTTTTAGCCAGTCGGGATGAGTCCCCTCTGTTGTCACTTCACTGTCAGGTACCCAATCCGGGATCAAACCGGAGTTGTCGATCCACTCCGCACTGTAGACCGAAGAAGATGCGACAACTAAGACAGTTGTTGCTACTGAAGCTATTATTGATTTAATAATTTTTCTCATATTACCTCTCATATAAAAATAAGCAGAGAGCTTCTTAGGAAACCCTTCAAAACTCTCTGCCAAACAACGTTTACTCTTCTCTCAATGCCGGTCTTATGCTTTCTTATTCTTCCTGACCAGCAGCACACCGGAGATAACTGCACCTAACAAAGCAGCAATTATAATTATTATAACAATAGTCCTTACTGTATTGTCACCATCTTCAGGTTCCTCCTCTGATTCGGCAGATTCAACTTCAGATGCTACTGTTTCAGATGAATTTTCATCAGAACCATCCACAGATGTATCTACAACAGATTCTTCCGGATCCTCTGCTGATTCATCCTGTGAAACTTCTTCGGAGTTCTCTGCTGATACTGAAGATACCGCTTCTGAAGACTGAGGAACAGCTGAAGACGTAACAGATGAACTTGCAGGTACTGAAGAAACGCTTCCTGTTTCCGACATGTCGGCGATCGTGTAAGCTATAGTTCCTCTTGCCTGTCCCCAGTTTCCGAAATAAAGGTAGACATCTTCCTGATCCTGAACATGCTCATCCATTGCTTCTTTGGTTATCGGAAAAGCTTGACCATTGAAGGTATACGTCCAGCTTCCGTCATCATTTTTTTTGAAACTGACTGTGAAATTTCCTGTCGGTATCTTGTCGTGAAGCGTATCAGCGATGATCCTTGGATTAACATCAGACAGATCTACTCCCTGTTTAGCCATCATATATCCGTTTGGTGCATCACCAAGTGTTTCACTGACAGTAGTTGTAAAATGCAGGAAGAATATACCTTTGGTGTCTACCCATCCGCCTTCTGTGTTACCTATGCCTAAAGCCATACCATTTGCAGCAGATATCTGAACATCCTTGAATGTTATCGTAAGACCATCCAGTTTGAATGTATCCAGTGTGCCGACTCTTCCTGCCCACATAGGTCTTCCGAAGGTCAGACGCAGTCCGTCCGCTGTTTCTACCAGTGAATCACCCTCATAGTCATCCAGTTGTCCCCAGAAGTCAACAATATCTCCATCTATGGGCTTGTAAGCGAATGTGCTTATACTAAATGATATCGTTACGACTGCAGCCAGCAGGATCGTTAAAATTTTCTTCATCTTTTCCTCCACAATTTAAAATCTGTCTGACTTAATAATACTGATGTTACACATTAACTCTGCGTTTACCGGCCAATGCAGCAAAAGCAACAAACGATAGTAATACTATAGCATAAACATAAATCCCTCTGTCACCAGTCTGCGGAGCGTCATCTTCACTCTCGTCCGTTGTCTCGCTTGAAGTTTCGCTTGAGCTTTCTTCTTCCTGTGCAACTATCTTATTTGTGACTCTGCTTATAATGAAAGATAATCCGTTACTGTCAGTTGCCCCAAAGCCGGGAGCGAACTTTGCCTGTGAAGGATTAGGAATGCTTGTACGTAGCAGATCATCAGATAAAGTAAAGGTCTCGCTATTAATTGTGAATACCCACTCATCGCCTGACTGCTCGAACATAAACAGCATTTCATCCGTTATATCATTTTCAAGATGATATGTGGCAAGCGGCAGATCACCTTCATAAAAAGGTCTTGCCCAAAGCGTTATCATCGGATCTCCCGTTCCTTCTTCCAGTGAATAAACGAGCAATATACCTCTTTCGGTTGGATCAGCCGCTGAATTTCTTTCACCGTCAACGATCATCATTATAAACTGACGATTATCTCCGCTGATCGAAAATTCTGTAAGATCCATTTCTAGTCCGTCAAGCTCATATATCTGAGTCCCAACAGCCCTGACGCCCCAGGCGCTTGTTCCTGGAAAATCTACTTGGATCCCTCTTTCCTGATCAAGCGGTGTTACCAATATTAATGAATCCGCCCAGAATGGGTTAAGAAAATCACCTTCATTCGGAACATCGATATCAGAGTTTACTATCGGTGTAGGCTCTACTGTAGGTGTTACTGCAACAGTAGGCTCAGGCTCTGTAGTAGGCTCTTCGGTTGGAGCTGCTGCTGCATCGAGATATTTGATGCTTGTAACGTTTAGTGATGTCGGATCGGCTACATTATTATTGTTACCGATCGAAAAACATACTCTCTCAGTATTGGGTATCATAGATGTTATTTGATCATTGCTTACACCAAGAATATTCTTGTCATTCAAGCGAACGATCCAGTCTCCGTTTATATCCTTAGTAAATCCAAAGCGCAATGTCGACGGTATAGTTCCTGTAAACGGAACAGCGACCAGACTTGTCGAAGGGCGATCGATCAATTCGACCGTATAGCCTTCTGCAGTATTAGATATGTAGTAATAAAGACCTGCTCCGGTTGCATGATCCGGGTCACTGACAGGGTTGATGTCATAATCAGCGAAATGGATGAATATTCCTGCTCCCGGGTTCGGCATCAACACATTTGTCAGCGTTATTTCAAGATCATTAAGATTAAAAATATCCTGTCCGATCGCTCTCGGCCCCCACGAAGTACCTGCTGCAAATGTGATATCAGTACCATTAGTTGCATCATTCGCTATTTCTACCATTGCTCCCCAATACGGATTAACAAAATTAGCAGCCTGAGGTTTCAGGTCTGTACGAAAAGGAACATTTCTTATACGGAACACATTAAGACTGGTAGGATCAGCAACGGGATTATTATTGCCTATTGAGAAGCACGCGTTGCCCTGATCTGCTATGACTGAGTTCATGTTTGCTTCTGATATCGCAAAGTCTTTATTGTTGACAAGAAGCAGCCAACTTCCATCAGTAAGTTCCTCGAATCGTACTATCAATGAGGATATAGCACCATTAAAATTTAGAACTCCCAGTTCCTCTCCACCCGGTCTCTTCATAACATTGACATCATATCCGGATGCCGTGTTATGTATATAAAGAAACAAAGATGTTGCGCCAGGATCGCTTGCCTCATTAGTCGTACGGTCAGCAAAATTAATGAATATCCCTGCTCCGGCATTGGGCATTGAAACATTTACCAAGGTCACTTCCAAATCATCAAGTGCGTAACCTTTCATACCGACTGCCCGCACACCCCAAGCTGTATTAGCTCCGAATGTGATCTTTGTACCGGATGTTGCATCATTTTCAACAGTCATCGGCTGAGTTGGCCACCATTCCCGATTAGAAATATCATCCGTTGTCGGCAGTGTTTCAACTGCAGATGCTCCGGTCCCGATCATTGCAAATGATGCCATGATCATAATTATGGTCAACATAATAGCCATTGTTCTTCTGTGAGTCATAATCGTTCCTCCTTTAGTTTTGCTTTGAATTTAACCGCTTTAATTTGTTGTAAGAATCTTTTTGCTTATAATAATACATTCTATAATGTTTGAAACACTTTGTCAACATTAAGCGCTTTAAATTTATAAATTTTTATTGTATATGTACAATTTCAACTCAAATATTTGATCATATTACTATATCAACTGTTATATTTGTATTTACTTATATAAATAAACTTTGAAATATCCGTTCTAACGAATGAATAATCGTCTGTCCAGGTATTGGATGAATTTATTTCGGGACTTACAAAATCCTCATATCCTCTTTTCCCAATGAAAGTACTCGGCCCTACAAACGACGGTTCTCCTTTTATGTGATGATGTGGACCGAAAAGATTTCTGTTGCTCCCGTAATACTTTATTTTTAGCGAGTTAAGTCCTTCCCTCAAGTAGTCTGTTATGTCAGTTTCATATGGTGGTGTAAACATAGAGGCTATGCAATTATTATTTAAGTAAATCTCTGCCAATATGAAACCTTTGTTTTCAAATCCGGCATAATATCGAGCTCCTTTCTCAATAGCTTCCGACATGAAATCATATTCAGCAACATAATTCCCTCGATAGAACCATAGTCCTTCAGCTATCATATTTTCTGTATCACTTACGTCCATTGAATCGGTTATTGTGAATGAAGCATCCATGATCCTTATGTGGTCATTGTACCCGGTCACCTTACCCCCAGCATATATTCGAAAATCACCCAGAATGTACACAGCCTCTATACCGACCGGGTAGTGAAAGCGATTGCGTTCTGTTTCAAAAACCTCTTCTACATCTGAAACCGGTTGCCAAACGGGCATTTTACAATCCATATCGAAGGTATTTCTTCCTTTAACACAAAGATCACCTATGCTGAACTTTCTTATTGACCCATCGATCCAATGACCTTCTTCCCTGTTATTTATAGGTACACCATTAAGCCGCAATCCTCCGAAATCTTCTGATTCAGCAGCTAAATAAATTTTTCTGTTGGTCTGTTGCTCACTTAAGTTCATTTCGAAAACATATCTCACGGTTATTTTTGATGGTTCGTTTTTGCTTTCGATGATTTTATAGAGATGATCCTGCATGTGTATAACAGGTAAATCAGAAGTGAAAGGAGCACCGTCGATCGAATACGCAGCACGGTCAAGTGTTAGGGAATTATCTTCTGTAAGCTTTGTTTGTGTTATCTTGACTGCTTCTTTTGAAATAAGACTTTCGGGCTGTACGTTTAATACTCCATGCCTGGTCATATTTTTCAGAGAAATGATCCTGCTTCCTTTAGGCGGGACCGAAACTCCAAAAGACGTACCTGAGTCATTCCGGCTTGACTTAACAAGCTCTTCTTTTATTAAAGCATTTTCACATAAACTGATAAGTGAAACTTCCGGATTTCCTTCAACCTCAGCTACAAAGGATCTTTCCGAGTCTGTACTTCCGTTCCAGATGTAAACTATTTTACGATCATCATATATCCTCGTTCTGACCAAAATATCGCTTGCGATTTTATCACTGTTTTTGTCTTTAAAAACTATCTCCCGTTTCATGCCGGTGCAATCAAAATATTTACGCAACATGTCTCTGCGGTTTTGTACAAGGTTACATTTTTTGAAATTTTGAGGAGCAGTGTTGATACAAATGATTTCACCTTTTTCCTGCAGGAATTTTTCACAAATTCCTGCAACTTCCGAAGAAATCAAAGGTGTCTGCGAAATTATCAATCTTCTGTATGACGAGTTTCCTATTCTAAGAAAACCATCTCTGACAACAGCGTCTTCTTCCATAAGCCTTTCATCTCCCAGATCAAACGAGATTTGAAGGTTAAGGAGATTTTCTATAAGTATTCTGTATTGAGCTGATATGTTAATTTCATCTTCAGAATGTCCCGGCCTTAAAGCTTTCATCCACATTCCTGTAAGAGGAAGGACTACAAGCGTATCAGAATCCGATGCCCCCCCTGACAGCAGAGTGTTCAGTGCTGCAAAATAGTCATTGACCAGACGAAATTTATCCCACCAGGGCTCCTGATGAGAAAAAAATACAGGATAGTCTCTTTTCCTGACTCCCTTGATCGTATAAGCTGAAAGATGCAGACAGGGAAGATTGATCCCTAAGGCAGCCTGATATCCCCAGATCCAAACCATATCTTCAAATGACAAATTCCAGCCGCTGCAACCAAAAGATTCACTGAGGACCCGATCCTTTCCATATTGCTCAGCAACTGAAGATATCTGTTTCATCAGCACCGGACTTGCAAGTCGTTTTCCCAAATGATCGATCCCGGGAAGCTGCATAGAAGGGTACATCTGCATGACACCTCCATTGCTGGAAATCTGGTCGCATAGTCCGTCTTCCGCTGCAAAATGTCCTGTAAATAAGAGTCCGTTGTTCTTGCACCATTTCGCAATGATATCAGTGAATGATTCTTTGAATAGTTTTCCGATCACTTTCCAATAATCGAGTCTGATCGAGTCATATTGAGGATCAGGATCCGGGATCATCCATATATCCTCAAGCAGATCTCTGCCCGTCTCCTTCCTGTAAAAATCGGGCAGAGCTGTACTCCAGGTATATCCGAAGTTATTTAACTGAGGTTCATCTGAAAAGCACCCTTTGATAGTTTTACCGAAATGGTGTCCGAGCTTTCTTTTATAAACCTCATGTGTTGATTCTATAAAGGCTCTTGTTACATCCGGATTCAGAAGATCTACATAATGACTGTCAGACTCATAATAAGCCGCAAGATCCTTTCCGTTTCTTTGGCAGGCAGCTATCAGGTTTTTCTGTACCAAGTCGCTGTTAACAGCGTCACCCTCTGCAAATCTCACTCGCTTAAATGTGAACGCATCACCTTTGGTCGAAACGATCCCTCCGGCAAATCCGCTGGGCCATCCGTCCTCATCATATATCCAAACTGTTAGTCCTGTTTTTTCCGCATACAAAACAGCAGTTTCATATGCCTTGAACCATTCATCCTCCATGTATGGTATTTCAAGCCCTGCTCTTGAATGAATGAAAAATCCGCCATAGCCGTTTTCAGCAAAACCATCGATTTGCCGACACATTTCATCCTTATCCATTTTACCGTTCCAGGACCAGAATGCCAGACTCCTGTAATGATCGATGTGTTCCGGGACCTCGCTGTATTTATTTCTGTTCATATGTGCCTCTTATCCTGCTGATTTCATCAAACAAATATTCTGCCATTTTTGCATGTGTCACAAGCGAAGGATGTCCGTCTGCTCCGTATCCGTCACTACCCTGCTGTTGATGCAAAGGTATGCTGAAAACCTTGTTGTCCCCTTTTGTACGGATATCTTCTACCGCTTCTTCCATCGCGGGAACAAGCCTGACGCCCATTACACCCATAGTGCAAAAAATAAGTGCTTCCGGGTTTTTATCGCGGATCAAACCGATAAAACCGATATATGCATTTTTAAATTTTTCCGGATCAGCATTACTTGCCATGTCATTGGTCCCGAGGTTAACTATTATCATATCAGGAACATAGGAGGAAAAATCCCACCTGTCTCTGTTTACTCCGGGAGCTGTTATTTCATAGATCTTAGGCATAGTATTGATCTGTCTGCCGTCGTTATTTTGAAGTACTCCGATACCCGACCATGCTAAATAATGTGCCCGTGCTTCCATTCTTCTTGCCAGGATCGCTCCATATGTAAGGTATATATTTTCCTGATTTATCCGGAACGGATCGTGCGCGCTATCCGCCATATTTCCATATCCGGCAGTTATCGAGTCACCTATGATTTCTAATTTGAACTCTTTTACCGGAGGTGCCTTATTTATTTTTCCCGGTGCAGTAACACGTATTTCAGAAAAGCCGAGCCTCCCTCCGAAAGCTTCTGAATGCTTTACGATCCTGACAGTATGTTCTTTGTTCTCTATATCATCAGCAACTTTGTACCAGTCTGGCTCTGTTACACAAATAATCTGATACGGTTCGTCCGAGTTATCTATATAAACACCTGCATAAACACCTTTCAGGTCACTGATTTCTTCTTCTCCGTACAAATAACACCATGCCTGTGTTCCTGTGAATCCAAATTCAATTTCAGCTCCGCTCCAGACACTTGTGTGAAAACTTACTCCGTCTTTTTCTTTAAGAAAGAATCTTCCCATAAGATTGAAATTTTCAGGATCCGAAGTGACTATATTTCCATCGGTATCAACACTGATCGTATCCACATCTGCTTCGATCATTTTCTGTTCAGACTCCTTTATCAAACTTTCTCCGGCTTCATTCAGTGAATCCTTGATGAGCCAGGCAGCCGCAACAGTAGCTACGCTCAGAGATCCTACTATGATTATTATAAATAATTTACTGCCGGAAGTTATTTTTCTCATATCGTCAACTCAATTTTGCTCCTTATAAACCGAGACTACCTGAAAATTCCTGACCTGGATCTCCCCGTCATATGTCCCGTACATTTCCCAACCGATGTTAAATCCGTTCAGGTAAAGTTCATCCATTGTCGTGTTTTTAAGAAAATTACGTTCATGTGCTAGCTGCAAAGCGCGCTCGACATATGGCTTGCAGTCAAAATCTATATGTATCCATTCATTATCAGGATCCCCATACGGGGCATCGTCTTTCCAGAAAGATGCCGGCATAAATTTATTCTGAGGTATCTGGTAGATAAACATACCTGATGCATCTTCTTTTCCACCATCAGCTGCTCCGTATTCCGGACACCATGCTGTTCTGTTATCGAACAATGGAAATCCGAACCATATCATCTGTCCATATGAATCAGTGTCTGCTCTATTAAGATTTTGAACATACAGATAAATATAAAACCCGCTTCCGTGTAAATTCGGATTTGCGTCATCACCCATAGCATCATTAAAATATGTCAGTCTGGTATCAAGTGTTACCCGGAATTCATCCATATCATCAATTTTTCTGACGTCAAAATACGGGGAATCCGAATAATCTCTTCCGGACTGACCGATCAATAGATGCGGCCATGCTTCTCCCTGTTGTCTTGGTTCAGTGTACTCTTTTGAAGCATCCAGTCGTAATGAGATCATCGAATCTGCAGTATCGATCTCAACTTTTTTGCTTTTATCTTCATATCTGTAGTAATTATCGTTTATGCGCGTAAAAGTGTGATCCAAGCCAATCGAATATTTTGAATACCACGGGGCAAGAGTCCATACCGGACTGGTTGACCGAACATTTTGATCTCCGTCATAATCGAAATATCCCCGTATTCCTTTATCATCGATCGTGCTTAAGCCATGCACGGCAAATCCTCTTTCATAAGACGGATCCTGTACCAGATCATTCATTTCTTTCGTCTCGGATAATGACACTGCTGATGATACCTCCGATAATATTGACAAGCTATCCTCTGAAGAATATTCATTCCCCGATGATCCGGCCGGCGAAAGTTCTTCTGAGGATAGCTCTTCTGAGGATAGCTCTTCTGAGGATAGTTCTACTGAGGATAGCTCTTCTGACAATGATCCCTCCTCAGACGATTCGTTCGAAGATAAATCATCGAGTGCTTTATCAGTATCCATTTTTATCAATATACCTCCTGATATAAGTATCAGCAGGATGGATCCTATCAGAAGAGTGCTGAGTGTTTTGTTTATTTTCAGTAGTTCAAGAATTTTTTCCATAGTACAAGACAGAAATTTTAAAGCGCTTTATTTTTTGGTTGCTATTCTGCCTCTCCTTTCTTTTTTAATTAATATCGTACTTTATTTGTTCAGGTGGATTCTCTTATCACAAGTTTGGGTGTAAGAATTATGTGTTGTATTTCTTCCGCATCTGAAGTTATCTGATTGACTAAAATCCTGGCAGCGATCTCACCAACTTTGTAGTTGTTGCCGTCGATCGATGTCAAACCAACAGGCAGATATTCGCCCAGCTGGATATTATCGTATCCGACTACCGCCACATCTTTCGGGATCGACAGTTTAAGGTCATACAATGCCTTCATAACGGCCATGGCAATAAAGTCATACAAACAGAAAAGTGCAGTTACCTCAGGATGTTCCTTCTTGAATCCACGGACTTTCTCACGAACATCTGAGAAATCCTGCCGGCTTTTGATTATGTAATCTTCCCTAAAAGGTATCCCATATACATTCAGAGCTTTTATGTATCCTTCAAGTCTTTCACTGGAATGCTCCTCTACCTCACTGCCTCTTACGAAAGCGATATTCTTATGACCTCTGTGGATCAAATGCTCCACTCCTATAAAAGCACCTTCGACTTTATTTGTACTGACATAATTGACATTCTTCATTGAGGATTTAACTCCCGTAACAACGAACGGGAAGTGCATTGCCTGCATGTCTTTAAGTTTATCTTCTATTTCACTGAGAAAAGTAGGGAGGATTATAAGACCATCTACTTTCTTACCGCTAAGCATATCAAGATAAAGCTTCTCCTTATCCAGATCCTGATTTGTGGACCCGATTATCACATTGTAACCGTTCTGACTAAGATAACCTTCAGCTCCGTGAACAAGCTCGGAAAAAACAGGATTAGTCATCTCCGGCACTATTATTCCTATACTCTGTGTCCGTTGTATTGCAAGGCTTCTGGCAAGATAGCTTGGTTTGTAATTCAGGGTTTTGATGCACTCACGAACTTTATTGCGTGTTTCTTCCTTGATGCGCTTGTCATTATGCAGAACAAGTGAAACTGTGGCTGTTGAACAGCCGGCAGCTTTTGCGACATCGTATATCGTTATTTTTTTGCCTTTTTCTTTCAATTTTTCTCTTTCTTTCTGTATGATATTCGCATTTATATTTTAAACTGCTTTAATTATATAGTCTGGTGTCTTTATAGTCAATCTTTGAGGTTGATTTTTTAAACATTTTTAAACATTCAATTTGCATTACCTGTCCGGACGATGCTGTTTACCAGAGCCTTTTGAGAGAATCCGTACAATACGAGCAAAGGTATCATAGCCAGCATTCCGGCAGCGTTCTGTGCTATGTTTGAACCAAGCGGGTCAGCTGAAAGCCCTATGCGTATGTATATATTAGGGATCTTAGTTGCCAGCACAGCCATTTCACTGAAATATAGCGAAGGATATGAAACATCTGTCCACTGCCATGCAAAAGAGAAAAGGAATACCGTAGTCAGTATAGTGCGCGAATTGGGAAGGATCACTCTGAAAAAGGTGCTGATAGGCGATGCTCCGTCGATATAAGCAGCGTTTTCCAAATCTTTCGGCAAGCTCATATAAAAGGATCGCATAAGATAGATATATAAGCCTTCTTTTAATCCTAAACCTGTTAGAGCCAGTATGTAAAGAGGGATCAGACTGTCCGTAAGATTGAGAGCAGAACCACCGATCCCATAATTGAAGTTGGTAAAACGCAGATACTGGGCAATGCTATATACCTGTGGTGGTATAAGCATAATAACGATCACTGCCATGAAAGCTAAACGATTACCTCTGAATTTGAATCTTGCCAGACCGTAGGCTATCATTGAACAAACGAAGGTCTGAAAAATGCCTACACTGAAAGACATGATAAATGTCAGCCAGCCGGTAATGTCGAGTTCAAGCCCTTCAAGAGCGACTTTCCAGTAATAAAGAGAGAAATTTTTTGGCACAAGACGTACTGTAGAATCAAGAAGGTCTTCCGGAGACATAAAAGCCATCAATATTTTATAAATAAAGGGTTTCAAAATTATGAAGGCAAGTCCGAAAACTATAACGAACCGTGTGACTGACCAGATATATTTTACGAATTTCTTCTCCAACTCAAACCCCTTTCTATTCGTTATAGAATACAAATTTTGACATCGCGAAACCGGCAACAGCGATTATCACAGCAATGCAAAGAAAATACATCATGTACATCGCGGTGGCAAGTCCATACTGGTTCTGCGCAAAAGCAAGACGGTTGATATACTCAAACATCGGGCTGTTGGGTTTTGAGAAAGTATCTACGATAGTATATACTCCGCAAACCAGTATCTGAGGACTTATTACCGGGAGAGTTATTTTCCAGAATAGTTCCCATTTGGAGCAACCCTCAACATTAGCCGCTTCATACAAAGAAAGAGGGACCTCCTGGAGTGCAGCCATGAAGATAAAAATCTGTATGCCACTCGATTGTACGACCCTGTATATGCCGTCTGCAGCACCAACAACTATGTTTATCAATCCTGTGTTAAAATTAAGCGATGACAGGAGTTGCTCAAAACCTGCAAAATTCGTATTTGATACGACCCCGCCTGTCTGTCTTCCGACCTCGACGATATTCATTATATTGGTAAGTGATTCGACCTTTGCTATTATTCCTGTTGCAAGAATGACCGGAACAAAGAATATCGATCGGGCTAAAAGACGGCCACGGAATTTCTGGTTAAGTATCGTAGCGATAAAAAGGCTGAATATCAGTATTACAGGTATATCTGTCACAAGCTGTCGGACAGATTCAGCCAGCAATCGTATAAACTGAGGATCTACTGTAAGTGAAGTAACAAAGTTATTGAAACCGATATACTTAAGCGAGTACTGCCCTTTGTCGATCACGATATCATTAACCGTAAAAATCAAAGTCTGTATCATGTTTGGTATAAAAATCAGTATCACACCTATGATCAAAGGGAATATAAAAAAGTATCCTGCAAAGGCTTTCTTTTTTTCAAGTGATATATTTCCTTTTTTAGGGACTTTATGTTGCATCATCTGTACCTCCAATGACAATAAAGTCCTGTTTAGATGCTGTAAATCCGTTTCCCTGATAGTCTTCATCACTTTTGTTTATAACGATTTTCACTCCATTCGAATATGTTATCATCGCAACTTCATCAGTCAGATATTCATGTCTGATGATCTCGCTGTTTCTGACCGATTGCCATACTTTATTCAACATGGTGTATTGCCCGGTCAGTTCATTGATAGATTTGCCATAATGAAGTGAGTAGCCAACATTTTCATGATCCGTAGATTTGATCAGCTGATCATCGTTAACGATCCAGTCATAGTAAAGGTTGCCACCATGTTCGACAGCTTTAAGCAAAGCCTTATTGTAATCAGACGAACTGTTAAAGGGCGGGCCGGCATAGCTGACCTTCCCGTTTATGACCAACTGGTAAAAGGGAACGGAGGCAATTTCGATCTGTTGAAAGGAAGCATTGAACGGAACGGACAGAATATCGGTTGCATGGCCAAGAACATACTCATTGCCCCCCGAAGTCATAAATAGCGGAAAGACTTTTACGACTTCTTCGATCGCTTGTTTAGTTTCATGTATAGTCATCGATCTGTCAAAATCCTTTTTGTGGTTAAAATCCGAAAAAAGACGGCTGCCCGCGTCTTCCCACGAAATATTTACCAAAGGATCACTGCCAAGGACTTCTGCGGTTTGAGAAGCAAAAGAAACTGCCAGTTTACTGAAAAGCGCAGGAGATACCAGGTAACCAGGCAGGATCCCGGTGTTGAACTCATTTGTAACTATATCAAACTGTCCCAGACGGGCAAGCGTTCTGTCCAGATTATAAACTGCATCAGATTTCGGCCGGAATGAATCAAAAACTTTATCTCTGTACACTCTGGAGAAAGAGCTTTCAAAGTATATTGAACCTCCTTTCGAAGTGACCAGATCAGAAAGAACCGCTAGTTCTTCCACCCCTCCCAGCCGGCTTGAAACTTTAAATTTCCCGGCTGCGCTGTTTGCCAGCCCTTCATCGGAAACACCCTTCAAGCGTATCCTAAGCTCGTAAATACCTTTAGCATGCAGCATTCTTACTACGTCAGCTATACCTTCGAAATCAGATAAAACTATTTTTCTATCGTATGATATTCCCAGAAACTGAGTTTTCTGCGTGATCATACATGTAAAATCAAGATAGACAGGCATATTCTCCCCGGTGCTGACTAACTTATCTTTTAACATCCCTGAATCGATAAGGGTCTGTCTGTACAGAGAAGCTATACCGTTGTAATCCTGCTCATCAGGTTCAAGAAAACTATACATCAAAATCGGATGATCATACTGGATGTGCTTACTATACAAGTTGATAACGGGTATATTTCTGTCCGTTCCTATGTCCGAACTCATCATCCCGCGAATATTGAAATCACATGAAATGGTGTTCAAGGGCACGGCTGACCCTTTGGTTTTCGCTTTTAGAACAGCCTGGGACGCACCACCTTTGATAACTGTCATATATCCTTTGCCATTTCCATATGAACCGAAAACAGGAAGTCTAGCTGTCTGGGAAACCGAAGTCCTCTGTTTTCTGTAAATGGCTTCGTCTTCACCGTAAATCGATTGGGAATAGACAAGTCCGTTTGCAGTAGTTGTTTTGATCAACGCTCCGCTTCCGTCAGGAACAAAATATGTCATGGGTTCTGTGCCGTCAGAAGCATCAAAATACTCCAGCAAAGACACAGTAACGATCTTATCGGTTTCCTTGTATTCCTCTATCCTGTCTGTCAGCACCATCGCTGTAAATCCGTTTTCATTAAGAGAATACTCTACCGGAACCAAAAAGCCCGTTGGTGAGCCGGCACTTCCCTCAGTCAGATCGAAATTTTTCGAATCATTAGCATAGTCTTCTTCGGTATACCCGATGATTTCCATGTAACCTGTCACATCTTTCATTATATCTTTGCTGTCAGTGCTTTCAACGAACACATAAAGAGGCCTGTCACTGATACTGGGGAAAAGAGGCAGCATCTCATTGAAAGCATCATTCCTGACGGCAGGATCAAAGAGTCTGTAATAACGCTTCACCCTGCGAAGATCGGTCGCATCAGTTAGTCCGGCAAGAACCTTGTTCTCAAAAAAATCTTTTTCGAAAGCTGCTGGTACAAAGTATGCGTCCGCAGGGGTCCCAAACGTATACAATACACGGATCGAATCATCCTTCTGCAGGACTTTGTAGTTTTTGGCATTTACACTATGAGGTCCGGAACCCATGTATTTTGATTTGCTCTGGTCATCATAATAGAGGATTGTTAATTCGGAGCGTGACCGCACCTTGTCTTCATCCGATGTTACTGCGAATCCTTCATCAGGAACTGATGAATATGATTCACCCGTCAGAAGGTCAGTCACGGTAAAGTGAGTAGTAGCAGTATCCATTTCCAACACGATCCTGTCATTTGAAATTTTTACCAGATCTTCCGTGACTTCTCTGAATCCATCATCAGGCAAAAATTTAAAGGCATCTTTATATGGAGAATGATCCGTTTCCGGTGAAAGGTTAACAAAATTCGGGATGATCAGAGCAATCGCTGCAGTTAAAGCTAAAACACCGGAAGTCATATATATTATTTTCTTTGTTAAATTCTTCATTTATCCTCCGGGTCAATAAGTTCTGAAGGATATCTCGCTGTAGATATCACTTACAAATCTGACAACGTCCTGAATTATATTGACCAAAAGCAATCCGATAAATATCATCAATAAAATACCTATTACCGTCAGTATCGTTGCCAGTATATTTTTCGAAAAAGAATAGTCGTGTGTGACCATCATTCCAAGGACAAGAAGAGCTATGGTCCAGCCTGATGCGATCACATTAAGAACTGTATAGAAAGCGATCTCCTCGCCTACAAGAAAATGTGACATTGCCAGAAGCGGAACAGAAAGCATTATATATGGTCTGAGTGAGTATCCTGTAGCGATAAAAATATCCTTCATGCTGCCTTCACCGTCCATCAAAGTCGTAAAGCACCAGTTTGAGACGATAAAGAGTGCGATCGGAATAGCGATCAACGCCAGCTCATACAGCACATTTACATCCTCGGAACGGATCCCTGTAACCACGTATCCGCTGAATTGGGCACGTACAGCGTAAACCACAAGAAACAGGCCGTAATATATACCTGCTGCCCACATGCTTCCCTTCTTCTCTCTTTTCAGATCCCAGAATCCATCGAAAGGATGGTATATGACATGTTTCCCATATCCGAACTCCTTGTATAACGGCTGAACAGCCAGTTTTCTATAGTATGGACTTTTTCTGACCAACTTAGGTAAAATAACCGCGGCAGCGATCAATAAGGCAGCACCAAGAAAAAACCAGGTGAAGTTTTTCTTCATGAAAACACTTCTGTATTCCCTGTACGCAAGTGAATAGTAATACCTTTCACCAATAGGCTCCAGCCGTTCAAGGGCATCTTCATAGTTTTTATCCTGGATCTCTATACGGGCAAGCCCTATATCCGCTGTCTCATAGCTTGCAGCCATATCAAGGACTTCATTCCACTTCTGTTCAGACAGTGGATAGTTCCCTGACCGGTGACTATCCATTGCCTGCTCTACAGTCTGGCCAAACAAAGTGATCTGAAACTCTGTGATGGTTGACTTTGCGAAATCGGTCACAATGATCCTGTCGTCAACAACAGCCATTGCGCTCGGCGAGTAAAACGTACCTATCTGGGCTCCTATCCCGCCAAAAGCATAAAGAAGCAGGCCGTCGCGGTCGTAAGCGAAAATTTTTCCGTTATTTGAATCCAGACCCATATATACTCCATTAGGCTTGGG
>Ga0265294_10004637_pt1 | contig 17106 bp, 13 predicted proteins | sample MunlanPumphouse3_FD_192504 | JGI IMG/M metagenome (GOLD analysis project Ga0265294, IMG submission 192504) | Groundwater microbial communities from a municipal landfill in Southern Ontario, Canada - Pumphouse #3 | ecosystem: Environmental > Aquatic > Deep subsurface > Groundwater | place...
TCCTGTTTCCATCAGTATTGACAGTATCCGGACAGAGAGGGAGTATGAAGTTTTCTGTAAATTCATACCCATTATTCCATACTCCTTCAAGATAAATATCTTTCGGACACATATCATAGCTACCTAGCAATTCAGCATAATCATAAGTATTACCATATCCATCTTCATATACATGGCTTTTAAGTTCCTCTGAAAAGATTACAGTTATATCCCTTGCTCTTCCTGCTACTGATACATTAAGCTGCACATTCTCAAGACCTGTAAATCTTTCATTTAATCCCCATATATTCCAGGTACCATTAAGTGATATATCAGTAATAAAGACATCATATTGTGATTCGTCCGGTTCCTGATATGGAATATCCTCAGGTTCATCTGATACTATTTCTTCTGGTACTATAGGATTATTTGGATTGTACGGTATATCTTCTTTGTAAAGATCTATTGAGCAGTACTCTCCTTTTATGTATACATCATTAAATATGCTTTTAACCTCAATCAATACTCTTACTGTATATTTTGCAGGCATAATATACTGGATTGGTATATTAATCTCCAGCTGTCCGCTTCGTTCATGTGGCTGCAGTGTTATACTGTTTCCTCCTTGTACAGATAGTTTAATATACTCAATTTCCTCTAATGGTTTATCTACTGAGAAACTGACATTCACATATCCTTTTTTATAGACATCAGTATCAGAATAAACAAGTCTTTCCTGTGTGAAGCATGTATTTAGGGATACATCAGGAGTACCCATAGAAGGCACTTTGAAAGTCGCGTAATACCCGTTAGTTTTGTATGTGTATATAGAACCTGTACTAAGCCATGAGGCCCCGTTTTGCACCCTTGTCTTACTTATCCCTATATCATTTGCAGTAAAATTTACAGCTCCATGCCCAATTAGATTAGTATGTAGCATATATGGTTTCTGCACTGTTGATTCCAGCCTGTCCCATGATTCAGTTGCTCCAGGAATATCCGTATATATCCACTGATTTGCATTAACAGGTCCCATTTCAGTATTCTGATAGGATATATTGGTAAAAAGATCTTCATCATATGTATACCCTAAGAACTGGTATTCTCCCGCTACACATGGGTTATTTGCCACATTATTCGGATTACCGTAAACAATATAACCGTAATCACGATACATCATAAATGATACTGTATAGTTGCCGTTTATGCTTTTAACAGGTATACCCAGATGCTTTATCCATAAGATAAACTCTTCCTGGTTTGTCGGAGTATTAGAGCATAAAGGACATCCGAATATATCTTCATATACAGTCTCTTCGTAACCGCATGTTATGCACCTGTATACGACAGCATGACCGAACTGTGTATGCTCCCCTATATTCGATGTCCGCTGCATATCATGCCCATGACATAAACAACAAGGCCGGTATGTTGTAAACCGGGTTTCCGTATACCCGCAGTCCTTACACGTTCTAGTTTGTCTGTGTCCTTGGCTCTCATGCACACTTGAGACTGCCGACCATTCTGAAAAATTATGATAACCTCTGCACTGACAGCACTCAGGCAGTGTTACATATGATGTAGTGACATGACCGCAATCGGAACATATGCCAGTCTTAAGGTGCCCATTCGCTGTATGTTCATCAGATATGGTATATGTATAATTATGGTAGCCTCTGCAATAGCAGCAGGTTGGCACTGTAGTATAGTAATATTCTTCATGTCCGCAATCTACACACCTTTGTGTAACCAGATGACCGTATGCAGTATGAGTGTCAGATACACTGTAATAGTAATTATGGTAACCTCTGCATTCGCAGCAGTCAGGTATAGTTGTATATCCAGAATCAATAACCTCTCCGCATTTATAGCAGTATCGGGTATAAAAATGACCTAATCCTGGAGTATGATAATTAGATACCTCCGTTACATAAACATGATTACAATTACAAATACTGCATGACCATAATGTGGTATATCCGCTCTCAATAATTTCACCGCACTCTTTACAGGTAATTGTGTAAAAATGACCCAAACCTTGTATGTGCTCTTGACTTATCTCTATGGGGTTTGGAGTATGGCCTACACACTGACAGCAACTGTAATCTATATCGTAATATGATGTTGTATATCCGCAATCAAGACATACAAGAAAATGGAGATGCCCCTGCGTAGTATGCGGTCCAACAGAGAATAAGCAGTAATTATGGTTACCCGTACACTGGCAACATGTTGATATATATTTGTAACCAAGAATGGTTATAAGACCGCAGTCCTGACAGATATATCCATAAGCGTGTCCTCTTGAGGTATGCTCATCAGAAATATATGAAGCATTCATATGCTCTCCGGTCAGTTCATATGTCTCACAATATGCTAGAGCATTTGTACATATACTTAGCAGTAAAATTATCGTAATTAAAGACAGGATACCTTTTTTCATATTATCTTCTCCATTAACTTCTGTTATTTATAGTTTTCTATGTATATTTTTCTTTTTCATTTACCTATTTGCACGAAAAAGTAAAATTACCTATTACATTCTCCATTGTAAAGAATACATACCTTAAAGAGTCATTTGTGTTGTCCTCTAAAAGGTTATATGCATCCGAAGTTCTCAATGACCTTAAGATGTCATACTTCTTTATTATGTAATCAGCTATATCATATGGGATATATTCAAATAAGGCTGCACATACTGCATTTTTAACTTTGGATTTATAGTAAGAGACAGGAATCCCGTCATCCCAATCTAAGGACTTCAATTCCAGCTTTAAAAACATTGTGTCATAACCCCACTGTGTTTCAGGATAACCTGTTTCACCTTCAAAAAACCTGAATGCGAACATGCAGTATGAAGGATTGGAATACAGACTGGATTTGTGATATCTGATCTCATATGTGGTTTTTGTCTCATATGCCCTTTTTTCTACGACGGTATAACCTATGTCATCCTTCACCTGTAAAAGCGTACTTTTTATAGCATCAGACAACTCATCATACCCAACACCGACATACTTTATATTATCCTGTGTCGTGTTATCTAAAAATGAGCAGTCCAGTCTTACAGAAGCATCTCTTTTATCTTTATCAATCAGCTTTATAATCAAGGTACATGCCTGTGCCCTTGTAAGCGTTTCATTGAACCTGAATGTAAAATCCTCAAAACCATTTATAATACCAGCACTGTAACACTGTTTAATGGGATTAATATATTTTTCTGGTGTATACATACCTAAATCAAAGGGATATATATTCTGAGTATCATATTCAGGTTCATTAAGATAAGTCATTGCATTGGATATGAGTATAGCAGCCTGCCCTCTGTTTATATCAATTGCATATTCTGTTTCATCGAAATTTTTAAGCATGCCTATATCTTCAGCTTTATCTATGTAGTTTTGAGCCCAGTAACCTTCAAAGTTTTGGATATCAAAACCTAATGCTTTTATTATCATTTTTATAAGCTCATCTGTTTTAACATTACCATCAGGCTTGAATGTGTTATCAGGATACCCATCAATAATATTCATACCATATAACTGTATAACTGGTTCAAAATACCAGCCTGTGGATTCTATGTCTATAAATTTGGATCCTTGGGCTTTTACACTTGTTATGCTTATACTGCTTAATGCAATTATGCATATGATTAATACTAATACCAACTTGTTCTTTGCAATCTTTTTCATGACACTCCTTTTCGAATGCCATACTAATATTATTGCCATTATATGTCAACTGACAAATGTGTTTTATTTTACTTCTTTAATATTAAATCAATTGTACTGGCAGCATCCAGGTATTCTCTGATAAAGGAAGCAGTTCTTTTGTAAAACAGATTAATGCTCCAGTCCCGACTTTTTTTATAGGGTTCTTTTCGAGGCATCTAAAAGCCTTTACCATGGATTTTGTCGGATTACTCGTGGTCTTGATTTCTACTGGGTGAAGAAAATCTCCGTTCTCCACTAAAAGATCAATTTCATTCTTATCAATATCACGATAATAATATAATGGTGGCTTTACAATACCATCATTATAGTAGCTTTTTAATATCTCAGCAAAGACATAACTTTCAAAGATATGTCCCCACATAGCTCCATTAACAAGCTGTTCAGGAGTATTCCATCCAAGAAGCCAGCAAACAAGACCAGTATCAAGAAAATATAGCTTTGGTGATTTAGTAAGCCTCTTATTAAAGTTGTTATAATACGGTTCTAGAAGATAAACAAGCCCGCTAGATTCGAGCACAGATAACCATGATCGCACTGTTTTATCATCTTTTCCGCAGATTTCAGATATAGCAGACATATTTAGTACTTCACCTGTTCGTGATGCAACAGCTTTTATAAATTTAATAAAAGCAGATTCATCCTGGATATTTAGTACATCTTTTATATCCTTCTCTATATATGTCTGGAAATATGAACTATAGAAATCCGCCCAGTCATGCAGGTCACTTTCTGTTTCATAAAGTTCAGGATAGAATCCTTTGTGAATGAATGAAACAAATTCCATATAATCACATTTAACAGTTTTTTTCTCTTCGTTCATCATATCTTCTAAAACAGGTAAAAATGGCTTTCTCCACTTACTTTCGTTTAATTCACGCATTGAAAGACCAAGCATTTTTATGATACCTGCACGACCAGCTAAGCTATCTGTGACATTTTTCATTAATTTCATGCTCTGTGAACCGGTAAGATAAAACTGGCCTTTTGTTTTTCCCTCGTCAACAATATCTTTTATATATTCAAAAAGTTCTCCCGCTTTTTGTATTTCATCAACAATAACAGGCGGTTTGTTTATATCAAAAAACAAGGAAGGATTATCTTTAGCACTTTCCCTTATTAATGAAGTATTAAGGGTAACATAATTAATACCGCTATATACTTCCTTTAGCATTGTAGATTTTCCTACTTGTCTTGCTCCTGTTAAGACAATAACTGATTTTCGTTTTGCAATTCTTTCAACTACCGGTTCTATATGCCTGTGAAAATACATTGTTGACTCCTTATTTTCGAGATTTTCGGAATTCAATTCCATTATCTACGAAGTTTTATAGAAAGTCAATATTAAATACCTTTTTCATTGCTTATAAAATAAATCCTAATTTACTGTTCTTTACTCGCAACAGGATGCAAATAATACTCCATAAATATTATTCAATAAAAAACAGCAAAGACTATATGTACTGACCTTTGTAAAGTGGACAAATAATTAAATAAAAACCAAGAGCAATTGTCTGGCTTTAAGGATTGGTATCTATAATACTGTTTTCTATTATTTCAAATTTGTATTCATCAAAACCGTATACTACAGATAAATCACTTATTAATGTATTTTTTATATCTTTTACGACAAATTCATTGTTTTGCATTTCATATATTACTTCAATATCTAATATTGTAACAAATCTCCAGTTCTCTGTATTTATTACACAAAGCGAAATTATTTCATTAATTCCATTATTCACAATATTTGAAACTATGGATTCATGGTAAACAAATTCGAAATTAGGTTTTGCCACATCAGATGATATCTTTATTACTATTTGATCATTATTCTTTTTATCTTTTATAGTTGCAAGACAAGCTTGTCCATCTTCTATATATTCAATACTATACTCAAATAAACTTTCTACAATGTCGAAAATTGAATCTGTAGAAAATGGGATTTTTTCAAAGTATTTCTCTTTATATATATACACAAATCTTTCTCTTCCAAATGTATATCTTGGATCGTTTATAATTGCAATTTCATTTTCCCCATCATCATTAAAATCTTTTACTCGAACTACTATACTTGCGCCTGCTATTTTATCAGTTAAATAAAATGTTTCATCATTTCTTAAAGCTAAAATCATTCGTTCTCCAGGTTCTACAACAGAGTATAAATTTATCAGATGCAGAGGATAGTCATTTGGCAATATAGACAATTCATTAACATAAATATATTTCCTTTCAAGATCAATACCATTTAAATAATACACATTGTCATTTAAAATCTTGTTTTCTCTTGTGTCGCAAATAAAAATTATATCTTCAGTATTGTCGTTATTTACATCTTTATAATCAATTAAATATGAGCCTTGAGTGTTTATAAGCAGACCTTTTTCGTTTTTGGTTATTCTAATTAATTCTGTATTGTTATCGATAAAGTCTTTCTTTGCATCAAATACAGCTGATGGCAGGTTTTCATTATTAATATAGTTTATTTTCTTGATAATATCATCTTCATATATTTCTACTGTAATATTGTTATCTTCTTTTGATATGTCTTCAACAAGCTTAAAAGCTTTATTACCATCTGAATTTACTTCAATGCTATCTTTTTTTCTTTTTATAAAAGATAAACCTATATTTTCATTTTCAAATGCGTCTTTTACAAGAAGAGGCTTTATTTCTAACTCTTCGTCTTTTCTTAATTTTTGATTTATCTGCTCCAGCGATAATCCACTTCCGTTGTCATAGTTTAGAAAATATATTTTTTCCTTATAATACTGCCTTTGTTTTTCCAGTAAATATATTACTAATTCATACTTGCCATCAAGGTCAATGTCTTCTTTTATTACAACAGGAAGACCATTTATATCTATATTTAATTTCATACTTTGAAATACTTCAGTTTTTATACCGTCATATTCAAAATGCAAATTGGTATAGTTTGAAAATTCGTCTATTCCTTCATAATAAATTTTAAAATCAAAATCCAATTTACCAGATAGATTTATGACATTCGGATTTTCTTTCTTTATCGAACATGATGATATGATTAATACTGTAATAAATATGAGTATTAACAGAATAATATTCCTTTTATTTTTAAAAATCATTATCTACACCTTCTTTTCTTTAAACTAAATTCTATTGAACATAAAATAAATTATTGAGTAAAGTATTAGAGTAAGGCAAACCATCAGATACTTCATCAATTAAATAAGACGTTCCTGTAGTTGTTATTATATATGCATCATAGATATCTACCCAAGTAGTCCCATTTAATAACTGTAATTGACCATTGTAATCTCTCAATCTATTATCAGCATATATTGCATTCAAACCTCTAAAAAATATGTAATTTGCTGTCATCCATGGTGGTCTATAGTCAATTGTGGATATTTCCGATAGATTGTTCGTAGTACTTATTAAACAAGCTAAATAAGTTGCATTACTAAATCCTGAAATGTAGGAGGGATATTTTGCTGAACCAGTATTTATTCCTGAAAACTGATTTTCTTGTGTTACGACTCCATAATATGTATTTGGATAATTTGGCTTATTATATCTATTATAAAATACCCACATAACACAAGTTTGATCATAATAATTAGCTGTATTCTCACCATATAAGACTCTTGAAACAACTTCGATATCCTCTAATCCACTATACCATGGAATATTACCTGCATTACGTAAATCTATGCCATAATCAGGATCATTCATTAAATCATTATGCCAATTTGCTACGATTAATTCTGTATCTTGCCAATTCTTTATGTCATTTGCATATTTATTAACTATATCGTCTAAACCTGGAACTTTGTTATCTTTTTCTCTAACACTTAATCTACCATTTATAATATCGTAATAGAACAATCCATTATAACAATAACCTGTTTCTTCATCATAATAATAGGAATTGTATCTAAACTTATTAATGCTACCTATGTAATCATTTATGCTTTCAATAGCATTACGGTCAATATCATTGACAAATCTATTATTATCATCATAAATATATTCATAAATGGTGTTTCCCTTACTGTCATTTATACCAATTATATTATTATTTTCATCTTTTATATAATAATACTTAGAATCGTTATATATAAATCCAGTTAACTCATAGGTTTCATTATAAAAATATTCTAAAGTATAATTACCTGATATTTCTTTTATTAACAAATTATTATCATACTCATATCTAGCAATTATTTCATTATCTCTTTTTTTCGATATTCTATTGTTTGATTCATTATAATCATATATGTAAGTTTTATTATTTACTTCCACTTCTTTTAACACTTCATATAAATTTATGTATGATTTATCATAAGATTTGGTTTTTAAACTATTTGTTTTTTCCCATATCAATGTAATATTATTGTATTCATCTGTTTTTACAATTACATTATCATATAATTTGCTTTCAGTAGCAAATCCTTGAATTACAACACTCGAGGCAATTAAAACACATAATACTACTAGAGATAATAGCATACTTCTTTTTTTCATTTTTTCCTCCCATTTTTTTAGGATAAAATACTTGCTTAAAAATATTTATTAATACTAATTTATTATATCATGAATTTGTTCAAAATACAAGTACCTATAAAAATATTTATTAATACTAATTTATTATATCACATATTTTGCAGGTTAAAGCAGTATTGTACTTTATTTCAATAAATAACCGGCAAATACGATATTTGCCGGATTATCTTTGAACTTATATATCTTATTACCTGAACGATCAGCCTAATTGAATTTATTCATATAATCTATATGTTATTATCTCTTGTTCTCTATCTTGTTATCAGTATCTTTCAGTACCTGTTGTCTTAGATCTTTTAAGAATTCAAAAGGTTCTGCTTCTTCTATACCATAGGTTTTCTGAAGATCATACTCGATATCCAGCCATGTAGATATATCTGCTTCATTGTGCTGTATAACAGCTTCCATCTTATCCAATGCTTTAAAGACTTTTGCTTCCTTTGTCTTCTTTTGTTCCATTTCTTCAAAAAGACTTTTAATGTGAAGATATCTCTCTTTAGGAAGCTTTTGTATAAACTCCAGAACTTCCTTCATTTCCGTTTCCTCATGTTTTTTAGTTTTCTCAAAAGAAGGAATATCTCCTGTTATAGCTTCGCCTATATCATGAACTATGCACATTTCAACTACCTTGCTCATGTCCACATCAGGTATCATATCCTTTAATACATATGCCATGAGTATAAGGCGGTATGAGTGCTCTGCTACAGATTCATCTCTTTTACAGGATGTCTTTGAATGTCGAAAATTGCATTTCATCTTCTCAATAACATGTAGCCATTCTAAAAATTTATCAGGTTTCATTATTCCTCAAATAACCATGGGTCATCAGCCTGTGTTTCAATAACTTCTTTCAAAGTCATTATCTGTGAACCGCTTTCATATTTTACAAGAATCCTGTTATCATCATTTGTGTACCACAGATAGCTCTCTTTAGCTGTAAACAGCGAAAACCCCGCATACTTGGCTGTATATTTGACACACTCATATGACTTGTTATTAACAGTAATTGTTTCAGTCAATTCATTGGTTATTGCGTAAGGAGCAAACATTGCGCTTTCACTGACCAGCACATTTATATCCACCCTCTGGCCTTCTTCTATTGTAATTAATCCTAAAGTCAGATTAATCATTTCATTGTCAATATATTGAACGGGTTTATCTACCGATTTTTCAGCTACTTCATCTTCCTGGACCGCTTTAATAACTGCCTTTTCCTGCGTGTAATCTGTATTTACAGACCAGTCTTCTTCTTTTTCAGAATAATATATATTGGATTTGAATGAAGAAGCCGGTAAAAGAGTCTGTGTATTGAATATAACCTGTGCTCTATACTCCCATGTCTCAAAATCAGCATATGTCTGCATTTTTGTAAACCCGTTATCCAAAACTGAATATTTGAATATCAGGTCTCCGTCAATTTCCTGTTCTTCATTTACTATTGAATATACAAGTCTGTGTGATCCCTTTAGCGTATTACCAACTACAAATACATCTTCGCTCATCTGCATCTTGCATCCGAACAAGACTGATGAAAGCATCACTATCAATAAAGCAAGAGCTATTGTTTTTACTATCTTATTTCTCTTCATATTTAATCCTTCCTTTTCATCTCTATTTCAAATCTGTCAAAATATACTTTTTCCATAAACTGCTCATCTGTAAAAAATGTCTTGTTGAACTTAGCCAGTTCTTTAGTATTCTTATTCATCCATATAGGGACCTGTATGTCCATCTTCTTGCATATGTCTATAAGACAGTTTGTAAGTTTCTGCTGAAAAGTCATATCCGAATCAGTATATTCAGCTTTTTCTTCAGTCAGTATCATATTCTTTTTAATTAGCTTTCCGTATATAAGCATTATTTATCCTTTTTGTACACACACTTTGATTAATATCTAAGAGCAATTGAATAAAGCATTGCTTTTAGCTATTGCTCTTAGCTATTGTCTATTCTACCATTGAATTGATGTTTTAAAAACATATTATCTTTAAATGTACTACATCGCTTCTATCAGTTCGATTTTTTCTACAAGAGTTTTCCCAAATTTATCTGGTTCTTCAGCTAACGGACTGTGTGCTGATTCTTTAAACCATATATAGTCTTTAACAGGTGCTTCAATTGAATTATAGTATTCATATGACAGTTCAAAAGGGGTATTGTAGTCAGAAGACCCTATAAGATAAAACATAGGTATAGAAAACCTTGTGCAGTCTTTGGCAAAGTCCAGTTTAATTACTTCTTCCCACATGTGCTTTAAAGAAAAGCTGTAACCTTTTAAAACTCCTATTATGTCAGACAATGAATATTCTGATGAAAAAAGTATCGGACTAATAGTGCTTTTCCACATTGAAGAACATTTAACTGCTGCTCCTCCGTATTTATTCAAAAGCTGTCTTTGTGCTGTAAGATCTTTTATCGGGTTGTTTACATAAAGTCCTTTTACTGGTCTTTTAATTTCCAAAAGCTTCTGGACATCTTTCTCATCACCAGCAGCTTTCGCTTTTTCCATTACATAATCATAGCTCATTTCCTCATTCTTAATGCCGTTTACAAGCTGTCCCTGCCCAAAATATGCTTTTATATTCTCTGGATATTTGTATGCTAACAGCGTGCCGACACATGACCCCCAGGAATGTCCTTGTATGTATATCTTACCCTTATTGAATCTTTTACAAAGATATTCCGTCAGTTCCCTTGCATCTTCTACAAAGGTATCCACATTCATATCTTCTTTCTTGGCCCCTTTATAGCTTCCGCCTGTGCCTCTCTGGTCCCAACCGACTATTGTCACTTTGTCAGTTATGCCTGACATGTATTTTGATACATTGTGCCTGTTTACTACGCCAGGTCCTCCATGGATGAAAAGAATAAGAGGATTGTTAATATCTGTTCCAATTACATGAATCTTCTGCTCTATACCGTTAATCATTACCTTTTCGACTATGTCTATTGGTTTTTTCATATCTATGTCTCCTCTATTTTAAAATGCCTTTATTAATATATCCTCTTCTGTTAGAAATTACCTCTGATGTTAATAGTGCTCTGTCATAGATCCTTAATTTCTTAACATCTTTGTTTACATATGCTTTTTTCTTTCCATTCAGATCCTTAAAATATCTGCTGAACCGGCCGAATCCGAATATCCTGTCTTCTTTTCCGTCATTATACATGCCATTTATTATGTAAGATATGATATTAGGTCCACCATCAATAATTATGGCAATGTGATTTCGTTCATCTGGTTTAAGCACTTCTTTATCAGAACTCCAGCAGCTTGTATTTATACCGTCATTCATATATATGTTAATCCTGTAATCTGATATCTGTTCAATCAGCACTCCTTTTTGAGAAGAATCAAGATTATCAAATATCTTCCTTTTCCTCTTTCCTGCTTTGTATATGAATTCAAATGTTACACCGTTTTCCAAGCTCTTTGTTGCAAATATGGGACTTTTTCTGTCAGTAACACAGAATTCCGGCAATTTCGGTATTTCAACAACAGATTGCTCTTCACTTTCTACAAGAAGCCCTTCATCTGTTATATCTAATGCTTCAAACTGGTTCCAAAGGCTTTCTAAAAAGTTGTTGGGTATCTCATGCACTCTTGCGTCGAGTTTTTGTGTTTCTGTAAGATAATATTTTCCGTCATCTTCTATATAGTCCGGATAACTCATTCTGACACTCGGGTCTTCATGATAAAGTACGATTTCGGGTTGTGACCATTTTATTCTTTTGCCTTCTGATGTATCATACTCAACACCTGCACATAAAAACACCGGGTTCCTGTTGTCATACCATTTACTACCATTGTTATGATACCAGTACAGGTATTTGCCGTTATTACACTTCCACACGAAGTTTGCAGCTCTTGGATGCTTCATTAGTCTTCCATCAGCATACTTTTTGTATTGAGGTTCATCCCATGTATGCCCTTTATCACGACTGTAAGTCTCTACAGGGTGGCCATCTATGGAACGGTATACGCAGTATATGCTCTTATCGCTAAGAACCACCATGGACTGCTCTTCAGCAATTAATCCTCCTCCTTTTGGGGTAATAAGTCCGACATCGCCATCTGGCAGAGTCTCCCACACAAGCTTATCTGGGTCTTTTTCATAATCCATATTAGCTGCACGTAACAGCCATCCTTCAGATATTGTAAGCATATCGCCTATCTTATGGATTATGACATAACCATCATTGTCAAGAATAAAAGGTTTTCCGACTGTCCAGAATATCCTGACTTTACCTTCATACGGATTCTCCCTGTCCACTTTGGTTTCCCTTATTGGTATTTCATATCTTTTGGACCATGTCTTGCCGCAGTCATCAGAATATCTGTATACAAAAGCTCCCTGCATATCCACTCTGTGTGACAGGTGCTCTTTTCTGCATATTAAATTTCTCACGTTATTTTTGTTGAAGTTATAGAAACAGTAGATTCTGCCAAATGATGTTTTTAAAAGGACTCCATAAGCCGACTCCCTTACATCATCACCTTCAAGAAAATACAAATCTGTCCAGGAATCACCCTTATCATAGCTTATAGTTATACCTACATGCTCTCCTGCTGCACCTTCATGACCATTAGCAGTTGTAAGAACGCAGACCCATGCTCCGTCATCAGCTATCACTACATACGGCTGGTCGGTATACTGCTCTCTGGGTATGGGTTTTCCTCTGTCTATGTATCGGAAATCTTCCATTTTGCCACCTCTTTGTATACTTAGGTATTTGGATATGTATATATTATCATTGTATAAATACCCGGTCAATGAAACCTAATCATATGGTTTTACAGGTATAGGGTCACCAAAATACTTTGGCGCTCTTTTTAGTATATCTGTCTCAAGAACGGCTTTAACTCTTGCCAGGCTTTCTCTTATATGGTTATAAGTCATATTGTATATGCTTTTGTTCTCTGCAGCATATCCATATGCCTCAAAGCCAAGTCTTTTTGCTATGTATAGCGCTCTGTAAATATGAAATCTCTGAGTACAGATTATTAAGCTGTTTACTTTGAATATATACTCTGTTCTGTATATGCTGTCATATGTATCAAATCCTGCATAATCTTTGTAAATATCATCAGCATTTACTCCCTTTGATAACAGGTAGTCATACATTGCCTTTGTTTCGTTATATTCAACTGTGCTATTATCTCCGGAAACTATGATAGCAATCTTTCTATCATAATATTCATATACTTCAAAAGCATAGTCCAGCCTGTCTCTCAATACTGGTGAAGGCGCTCCGCTTGCAAATATACCGGCTCCTAATACCAAAACTGCCTGAGGCTTTTCAATATTATTTAAATCTTCTATAGATTCCATAATATCATTCAGAGGATAAAACATCACGTATAGCTGTAATGATGTGAATAGTAAAATACCAAGCAATAGGAAAATCCCTATTGCTTTAAGTAGTCTGAATCTGCTCTTCTTTTTCCTTTTAGAACGCATTATCTCTTACTGCCTGCTCCAATTTTATCATATATTCTTTTGTAAGCTCTTTAAAAGGCTTTCTTGCTCCTCCGCAGTCAACACCTACAAGTTTTGATACATATTTCATAGCCGCAAGAGAAGTCCCGCTGTCAACCATGGGCTGTATAAGGTTATTAAGCTTGTTCTGTAATTTCTGTGCTGTTGCTATATCTTTCTTATCAAAAGCAGCTTTTATCTGTACAAAAGCTTCTGGATATATATTCATGGATGTACCTATCGCACCTGTTGCTCCTGCCATAAGCGCATACGCAAATGCTTCATCCTTACCGCTGTATATGGGTTTTTTAGACTGCTCAACAATTCTGTTTAATATATAGTAATCAGGAGCTGTATATTTCATGGCATAAATCCTGTCATCAGATAACAGATCATTTATCTGGTTAACTCCCATATTTACGCCTGTTGCTCCTGGGATATTGTATACCATCATTTTTACACCGCATGCATCAACTATGTCTGTATAGTACTTCTTTATAGCTTCCTGTCCGTGTGCATAGTAGAAAGGAGGAACAGAAGCTATTGCATCAACTCCTACGCTTTTTGCATGCTTTGCATACATAATAGCTAAAGCAGTGCCAGGTGCCCCGACATGAGCTACGATAGTTGCTCCATCAGCTTCTTTTGCAGCGACTTCCAAGGTCTTCATTCTTTCTTCTTCAGTTAAAAGAAAAGTTTCAGCTGAACTACCTGTTGTGTACAATCCGTCAGCTCCCTTATCAAGAACATATCTTACAAGTTTCTTAAGTGCTTCATAATCAACGCTCTGATCTTCTTTGAACGGTGTGAATATTGGAACCAGTATTTCCGATCTCTTCATAAATATTAATACCTCCGTGTTATATTACAGTTTAAATCAAACTTAAATCATTTACAATCAAACATGCTATGTTTTATGATAATATATATCTAAACGGAGTAGATTTATGAAAAAGTTTTCCAAAACACTTACATTGCTCGCATTAATACTGCTGACTTTAGCTATATTGTCTTCATGTAAACAAAACAAAGACACGACTTATGAGATAACTCCTGTCCTCTTGTTTGAGTTATCCGCCTTTGGTGACTCAGCAGATGAGTATATAGATTATGCGGTGCATAATAATGGAAATCTGATAATAAATACAGATAACAGTTTTGTTATAGATATATCTGATTATGAATATATACAGCAAAGCACATCAAAAACACAGACAATTACTATAACTAAATTATACATAGAAGGTGCTTATGATAAAACAACCCTTACTGGGAATTTTACAGGAAATGCTTCTATTACAGTAAAAAGGACTGATATCCAGCAAAGCAGTCCTGAACCTTCAGATACATACGAATATCAAATTAATATATCAGGAACCATTGATACATATGAAGAGACTGGGTATATAAATATGAAATATCTTGATGAATTTTCATATACATACAATAAAGAACCAGACAAGTTATTTACAGGCACATACAGACATACAATAACATATGAAATACAAGACTGATAAATTACGGAGGGAAAAATGAAAGATCCAAGAAACGAAAAACTGGCAGATATGTTAATCAATTACTCCTGCAGGCTTAAAGAAGGCGAGAAAATACTCATATCGGCTTATGAGACAGGTAACGATCTGGTTAAGAGGCTCATAGAGAAAGCATATGAAGCAAAAGCACTGCCTTTCGTACAGATATCTGACGAGTCAGCTTCGCCAAAACTGTATGAGAATATAACTAAAGAACAGTTGGAAATCATGAATGAAAGAGATCTTAATTTCATGAAGAAGATGAATGCATATATAGCCATACGTTCCAGTCAGAACATATATGAAATGAGCACTGTCCCATCGGAAAAACTATCTTTAGCATCTAAAATACTGAAGCCTTCCTTTGACCAGAGGGTTAAATCAACAAAATGGTGTGTTTTAAGATACCCTAATCAGTCCATGGCTCAGCTTGGAGGCATGAATACCGAAAAGTTTGCAGACTTCTATTATGATGTATGCACACTTGATTACAAGAAAATGAGCGATGCAATGGATAATCTGGTTGAACTTATGAACAGGACCGATAAAGTGCATATTAAGGGAGTAGGTACCGACCTGTCTTTTTCTATAAAAGACATACCTGCCATTAAATGTGCTGGTGAAATGAACATACCTGACGGAGAGGTATTCACTGCACCTGTAAGAGATTCAGTTAACGGCTATGTTACCTTTAATACTCCTTCAGTGCATGAAGGCAAAACCTTTGAAAATATTCGTCTGGAATTTGAAAAAGGCAAGATAGTAAAAGCGACAGCAAACTATACCGAGCATTTGAATAAGACTCTTGATACTGACGAAGGCGCAAGATATGTCGGAGAATTTGCAATAGGTGTCAACCCATATATATTAGACCCCATGAAGGATACTCTTTTTGATGAGAAGATATGTGGCTCCTTCCACTTTACTCCAGGTACCTGTTATGATGAAGCTCCAAATGGAAACAACTCAGCAATTCACTGGGATTTGGTATGTATACAGACAGAACAGTATGGCGGAGGCGAAATCTGGTTTGATGATACATTAATACGCAAAAACGGCATATTCGTAATAGAACAGCTTCTGTGTCTCAATCCTGAAAACTTAAAGTGAGGTCCATATGAGGATAATGCATCTTGCAGGTGGCGGTGATATCGGTGGAGCGAAAACCCATATAATTTCTTTGGTGAAAGAGCTTTCTGGTTCGAATACCTTAAAGCTTGTCTCCTTTCGGTATGGGGATTTTGCCAAAACCGCAAAAGATGCAGGTATTGATGTAGTGGAAATAAAAAGCGGTATCATATTTAAAGACATACATGAACTGTTTTCGATATATGATGAGCTTAAACCGGACATTGTGCACTGTCACGGAGCCAAAGCCAACATGATGGGACTGTTTCTTAAAAGGCATAGGCAAGCATGTGTTACTACTACAATTCACTCTGATTACCGAAAAGACTATATGCATAATATATTCAAACAGGCTACCTTAGGCCTGTTCAATACGTTAGCATTGAGGATAATAAAGTTTCATGTTGCAGTTACAGAACAATTCGCCAGAACATTAATATCCAGAGGATTTGAAGCGTATAACATGTTCTCTATATACAACGGTATTGATTTTGAGAAGAAAATGCCTGATGTATCAAAACAGGATTATTTTGAGAAATACAAAGTTCCATATAACACCGACGAACTGATTATTGGTATTGCCGCACGTCTTACAAAAGTCAAGGACATCCCTACCCTTATAAAAGGCTTTGCAAAAGCCCATGAGAAGAATAAAAACATGAGGCTCCTTATAGGCGGTGACGGAGAGGATAAGCAGATGCTTATCGACCT
>Ga0265294_10004638_pt1 | contig 17105 bp, 19 predicted proteins | sample MunlanPumphouse3_FD_192504 | JGI IMG/M metagenome (GOLD analysis project Ga0265294, IMG submission 192504) | Groundwater microbial communities from a municipal landfill in Southern Ontario, Canada - Pumphouse #3 | ecosystem: Environmental > Aquatic > Deep subsurface > Groundwater | place...
TCCATAAGATAGACCTTTATAATGATGTTAGTGGTAACGTAATTATACTAAAAAGTGCCTACTTATGGACTTTATTTATCAACTTTAGTTCATGAATTTATTGGAATCTATGTGCGAAAGTTGAGTATTTTATTATTTAAACCAAATTTATTTAACTCATTTTTGTTTTTTTCAATAAATATTTTTGTAGAGTTTAATTCAAGTCTTGCTAATTCTTTCGAAAGTGATGTTTTATTTAGGATAATCAAATCTTTTACAAGTAAAGTTGAATATATTATTATAGTTGTTGAAATTGCTAAAGTTAATATTAGTTCAAATAAAGAGAAGCTATTTTTCATATTTAAAAACATTTATTTTCTCATTTTTGAAGCTATATTTATCTACTTTTACAATTTCTTCTTTTCCATCTTTTATAATTTTTAGAAACTCTTCTTGTTTTAAAAAATATCGATAATCTTTTGTAGCAAAACTATTTTCAAGTTCATTTAAGCTATTAAAAAATTCTTCATCTTCATAGTTATTGTAAGGAATTTTTAAAAATCCACCTACAATTACCATGAGGATTAAAAGACTAACTATTGTCTCAAAAAGAGTTATACTACTTTTGTGCAATATTTTGTGATTTTTGAAATGAGCCTTCAATAGCTTTAATAAAAGCATCTCTAACTCCTCCCTCCTCAAGTTTTGCATATCCAGCAGCTGTTGTTCCACCTGGACTCATTACGCTATCTTTTATAATTGCTGAGTGAGAGTGTTTTAAAAGCGAAGAAGTTCCACTAAAAAGCCCTTGAACTAAGTGTTGAGCTAAATGTCTTTCAAGTCCAACTTTAACAGCTCCATCTGCAATAGCTTCGGCAACTAAAGATAAAAAAGCAGGGCCAGAAGCTGTAATTGCACTAGCGATATCTAGTTGATTTTCATTATTTACCCAAATAGCTTCACCAATAGCTCCAAAAGCTTCAAGAGTTAAATCTTTTATCTCAATATCTCCTGTGGCTGTTGTCATAGAGTTGTGTACACTTGCTGCTATATTTGGCATTGTTCTTGCATAGTGTTTTGCACTAATTTGCTTTCTTAAATACTCCAATTTTGTACCAGCTAAAATAGAGATTAAAGAGTTTGCAGTGCCTGTAAGTCTTATTGAAACACTTTCTAATGCATAAGGTTTTACACAAAAGATTATGTTTTTTCCACTAATATCTTCTTTATCACTTAACTCTTTTATTTGTAATTCTGGTATTTTTTCTTTGATAAGCTTTAATTTTTCTATCTCTCTTCCTATCATCTCAACTTCGTGTTTTTTTATAAGCCCAATAGCTAAAGATTGAGCCATAATTCCATTTCCAATAAGTGTTAATTTCATAGTATGCCTTAAAATTATTTTTTAAGATTATAACAAATTTAAGATATAAATCTATGTTTAATTTTAAAAATAAAAAATATATGAAATCTTAAGTTTTTATCAAGTAAAATTAAAAGATATAACAAGGAGTTCAAAATGGTAGATAATAGTTTACAAAATAACAATTACGGACTGGGACTTTATAGCAATAGTAATTTACAAAATTCTACACAAAATGTTGGAAAAACATCTTCTGGGGAAAAAGAGCTAGAACAAGCAAAAGATAATAAGGTAAAAGATAATGAAGCCGTATCTTTATCTAAAAATGTTGAAAAAGCAGTAGATACAAAAAGTATTTCAAAATCAAATGAGTTTGAAAATTTTCAAAATAAAATAAACTCTTTTACAGCAGATAATAAAACTATAAAAGATATACAAGAAGATATGAAACTTTTATCTTCAGCAGATGGTGATGTAGATACAAAAAAAGTAAATGATAGAATAAATCAAAATATTGATAAACTAGAAAATTTATCAAAAGATGAAAAAACTAAACTAAAAGATAATCTAAATGGCGTTGATAATATTGTAAATAACAATATAAAAGGGATTCAAGATGCTGCAAAAGAGATGCAAGATTTTATAAAAAATAGATCTTCAAGAGGTGAAGAGAATAACAATTCGATAAATGTAAATTACTCTAAAGATTCTATGTCTTTTACAAAAAATAATGTTTTAAATCTTCAAGGTTCTTTTGCAAATATTCAAGCAAACTTAAATCAAGATATGATTTCAAAATTGCTAAGATAGAAATCTTTGATACTTTTTTGATAAAAAGTAAAGCCTTTGAGCTTTTGCTTTTTATCTACACATACTTTCATATAATTTTATTTAAAAATAAAATCACCATTTCTTAAATTTATTACCATATTTACCAACAAAATCTTTAAAAGAGTTAAAAAGTAGATTACAAGAGTATAAAAAACTAAATGAAAAAGGTTTTTTATAGTGCTTTAAATTAAAAAATAAAGTATTTTTTAGATAACATATTGCTTTATGCTAGATAATGGAGACAAAAATGTTAAAAAACCTAAAAATCAAAAATCTTTTACTGATTTTTACAGCAGCTATTGTATTTGGTGCTTGTGCATCTAAAAGTGAGCAAGAGTATAACAAACCAGCACTTTATTGGTACAATAAAATGATGATGCAAATAGGAATGAATGATTTAGACGAGGCAGATGATACTTATACATCGCTAGAGAGCGAACATAGAAATTCACCATATATTCCAACAGCTATACTTATACTTGTAAATGCACATATGGCAGATGAGCAGTACGCTTTGGCAAATTTTTATTTAGATGAATATATGAAAAGATTTAGCTTAAGCAAAGATATTGATTATGCAAGATATATGAAAATTAAAGCAAATTTTATGGGATTCAAGCAACAATTTAGAGATCAACAGCTAATAGATGATACTTTATCACATATTATAGATTTTAAATACAAATATCCAAATTCACCATATATGCCACTTGTTGATACTATGAATGCAAGACTTTTTATGGCAAAAGCTTCTATGGATAAAGAGATAGCAGGATTATATGAAAGAAGAGACAAACCAAAAGCAGCAGAGCTTTATATGGATAAAGCAAAAAATTCTTGGGTAGATCCAAATGAAATAAAACCAGTAGAAGTACCATTCTACAGAGCAATTTTTGAATAAAAATTATATAAAAAATGTATAAAATAAGGGAGTTAGATTAAGATATGCAATTAGAAAATTATGGTAATTTTCCACAAACAATACCATTGATTATAGAAGATGAGATTTTTTTATATCCATTTATGATTACACCTTTGTTTTTAGAAAATCAAGAAAATATTAAAGCAGTTGAAAATGCAATAGAGTTTAATAGACTTGTAATGATAGCAGTTTCAAAAGCGGGAAAAGAAGGTGCTAGAGAAAAGGATAGTTTTTATGATGTTGGTGTAGTTGGAAATGTTATGAGAAAAATATCTTTACCAGATGGTAAGGTAAAAGTTCTTTTTCAAGGTGTTTCAAAGGCAAAAATTATAAATTTTGAACCAACTTCTAGTATATTTGCTACTGTTGATATTCTTGCTGAAGAGACACAAAATGATATTGAGTTGAAATCATTAATAAATATTTTGATTGACAATATCAAAAAACTATCAAGACTAAATAACAAATTCCCAAGCGATTTAATAAAAGCTATAGAAGAAAACGATGTACCAAGCAGAGTTGCTGATTTAGTATCTTCTGTTTTAAAAATAAAAAAAGATGAAGCATATAAGATTTTTTCAAATACAAATTTAGAACAAAGAATTATAGGTATTATTGAGATTGTAAAAAATGAGATAGAGTCATATAAAATACAAAAAGAGATAACTCAAAAAGTAAATTCAAAAATAGAAAAAAGCCATAAAGATTACTTCTTAAAAGAGCAAATTAAGGCTATTCAAAAAGAGTTAGGAGCTGATAATCAAAAAGAGGAAGATATAAAATCTTTCAAAAAGAGATTAAAAGTCAAAAAGTGTTTTATGGGTAAAGAGGCGTATAAAGAGACAAAAAAGCAAATAGAAAAACTAAGCCGAATGAATACAGATTCACCAGATGCCTCACTTCTTCAGACTTATGTTGAGATGGTTTTAGATATTCCTTTTGGTGAATATGCAGATAGTAAAATCTCAGTTTCTAGTGTTGAAAAGCAATTAAATAAAGATCACTACTCTTTAGAAAAAGCAAAAGAGAGAATTGCTGAATATTTTGCTGTAAAGCAGCTTTTAGAGCAAAGAAATATTGAAGATTTAAAATCAAAAGGTACAGTTCTTTGTTTTGTAGGACCTCCAGGAGTTGGTAAAACTTCACTAGCAAATTCAATAGCAAATGCTCTTGCTAGACCACTTGTAAGAGTTGCTTTGGGTGGAATGGAAGATGTAAATGAATTAAGAGGTCACAGACGAACTTATGTTGGAGCAATGCCTGGAAGATTAATCAAAGGTTTGATTGATGCAAAAAAAATGAATCCAGTTATTGTTCTTGATGAGATTGATAAGTTAGGAAGTAACCACAGAGGTGACCCTTCTGCTGTTATGCTAGAAATTTTAGATCCTGAACAAAACCATGAGTTCAGGGATTTATATCTTAATTTTCCAGTTGATTTGTCGCAAGTTATTTTTGTTTCAACTGCAAATGATATTAGAAAAATTCCAGCACCACTTAAAGATAGAATGGAGTTTATAGAGCTAAATTCTTATACTCCAAATGAAAAATATCATATTGCAAAAGATTATTTAATTCCTCAAGAACTTGAAAAACATGGACTTAAAAAAGATGAGGTTAGTATAAATAAAGCAACTATTGAGCTAATAATTGCAAAATATACAAGAGAAGCAGGAGTTCGAAATTTACGAAGAGTATTTTCTAAAATATTTAGAAAAGTTGTAAAAAAGATATTAGAAGATGAGACTATTACAAAAGTAACAATTGGTACAAAAGATTTAAAAGAATATTTAGATAATCCAATTTTTGAGATAGAACCAGCCGATAAAATAGATGTTGTTGGAGTTTCAAATGGTTTGGCTTGGACAGCTGTTGGTGGAGATATATTAAAAATAGAAGCAATAAAACTAAAAGGAAAAGGTGACTTAAAAGTAACTGGAAACTTAGGAGATGTTATGAAAGAGTCTTCAATTATCTCATATTCTGTTGTAAAACATCTAATAGACAACAAAATTCTAAAAATAGATGAAAAAGATATTCCAAAAACTTTTAAAGAAAAAGATGAAAAAGAGTTAGTTGATTGCAGTGAAATTTATAAAAGATATGATATTCATTTACATATTCCTGAAGGTGCAACACCAAAAGATGGACCAAGTGCAGGTATAACAATGGCTTTGGCTTTGGCTTCAGTTTTAAGTAATAGAAAAATAAAAGCAGATGTTGCAATGACAGGTGAGCTTACTTTAAGTGGAAAAGTTCTTCCAATTGGTGGTTTAAAAGAGAAACTAATAGCTGCTTATAAAGCAAAAATCAAAAAAGTTTTAATCCCTAAAAAGAATTATGAGAGAGATTTAGATGATATTCCACAAGAGGTAAAAGAGTCTTTAGAGATAAAAGTAGTTGAAAAAATAGAAGATGTTTTAAAAGAGGCACTACTTTAATGAGTTTTGTGTCTAAAAAAGATTTGAGTGCTACAAATGTGATAATTTTTATCACTCTTGTAGCTTATATTATTCAAATAAATATACAAAATGGCTCACTTCTTATGGGATTAAACCTATATTTTTTGGTTGGTGGATTTTATTGGCAACCACTTACATCAATATTTTCTCACGGTGGAATTGCTCACCTTGGAATGAATATGTTTGTTTTATGGCAATTTGGAAATCTTATAGAAAAAGCTCGTGGTAAAAAAAGATTTATAATACTATATTTATTTACAGGTATTTTAACTTCGCTTTTATCGTTTTTATATATTTTTTATATTGATATTCAAGTAAACTTAGTAGGAGCAAGTGGTGCTATATGCGCTATTTTAGGTTATATTGCATATTTTGATAAGTTTCAAAGAAATGGAATAATAACTTGGATTTTATTAATCTCAGTTGCACCTCTTTTAATAGGACTTCCAATTGCTTGGTATGCACACTTTATAGGTCTTTTTGTTGGGTTTGTATATGCAATTATTGAAAAAAGATTTTTCCCTTTAATATCTTATAAATAAAAAATAAATACAAGTGACATGTTTAAAATAAAATTAATTATATAAATGCATTATATGAAGGTAAAAAATGATAGATAAAAAGTATGAAAGATATATTTTTGCAGTTATTATGGGCACTATTATGAGTTTTATAATGAGCTTTATAATCTCATTTATAAATTTAGGATTTATTGATGGATTTTTTCTAAAGTGGATGGAAGCATTTTTTAAAGCTGCTGTTTGTGCAATTCCCATAATATCTGTTGTTGCACCATTTGTAAAAAAGATTGTTTTAAAAGTAATAAAATAGTAGATAAATTTTAAAATATAATTAAATTTAGAGGTAAGCTATGAAGATATTGAGTTTTGATTTAAAACTTATAGGATTGATTTTTATAGTTTTACTATTTTTTGCTTCAAACTCAATTTTAGCTAGAATGGCTATTTTTACACAAAATATTGATGCTTTTTCTTTTACTTTTGTAAGAATTATATCTGCTATGTTTGTTCTTTTAGTTATATATTTTTATAAAAATAAAAACCTAAAAATATCTCTAAAAACTAACTATCTTAGCGGATTTATGTTTTTTTTATACGCAATTTGTTTTTCATATTCATATATAAATATGGCTGCTGGTATTGGAACTTTGATTTTATTTGCAGTTGTTCAACTAACTATGATTATTTTAGCTCTATTTTTAAATGAGAAATTAACCTTAAAAAAAATTATTGGAATAGCTATAGCTTTTGCTGGATTAATATATCTTTTATATCCAAAAGATGATTTTACAATATCATATTTTCACGCCTTTTTGATGTTTTTAGCTGGAATTGGTTGGGCAATTTTTAGTGTCCTTGGAAAAAAATCAAACAATGCAACTTTAAATGCAACTGATAGTTTTGTTAAAGCTTTTATTTTTACAATATTGTTTGCTATTTTTTATCTTTTCTTTTTTGGAAATAGTCTTAAAATAGATTTTTATACTTTTATTTTATCAACTCTTTCAGGCTCAATAACAACTGCTTTTGGAGTATTTATTTGGTATGCAATTTTACCAAAAATTCAGATTATGACTGCAAGTATAGTTCAGTTAATAGTACCAATAATAGCGATAGTTTTAAGTATTGTTTTTCTTAATGAACTTTTTACTTTCGAACTTTTTATTTCTACTGTTACTATACTTTTAGGAATTTTTATAGCTTTATATAAAAAAAGAAAAACTTAATTCATATAAAAATATAGAACGAGTGGAATATAAAATAGTGATATAACAGTTGAGATAAACAAAGCCACACTCATAATTTGTGGTTTTACATTTAGTAAAGTGGCTACTGTTACAGTATTTCCAGCAAGTGGTACAATAGAAAATAAAAACATAACAGTGTATAAACCATCATTTAAAAAGTGAATATAGTTTTTGTCTATAAATATAAAGATTAATATACAAACAGGCCAAACAACAAATTTTATAAACATAGCATAAGATATAAATTTTATATCAAAAGAGCTATCAAATCGAACTTTTTCAAGTCCCATTCCTACAATCATCATACCTAAGATTGTATAAGCACCTTTTATATATTCATTATAGTTCACAAATATTTCGGGTAGTTTTATCTCACATAAATTAAATATAACTCCTAAAATAAATGCATATAATACTGGAAGTTTAAGCATTTTTAAGAGGCTTTGTTTTGCACTAAAATTCCCTTTAGCAGTAATATAGTATCCAACAGAATTTTGATACAAAAGTGAAGCTAAAACAGTAAATATAAAAACATCAACCATATTTGGTTCTAAAAATAGTATTGCAAGTGGAATTCCTATATTTCCTGTATTTCCTGTAGAAGTACTAAAAGCTAGCAGATTTGCAGTGTTATCGTTATAAATTCTTTTAAAATATGCTAAAAGAGTAAAACTCAAAATTGAGCTAAAAATAAAGAAAAATAGTGGTAAAGATAAAGTTGCAGCACTTAAATTTATATTTATAGTTGCTGTAAAAATAATTAGTGGTGATAATAAAAAAAGTAAGATTTTCGCAACAGTTTCTTTATCGCATTTAAGTAGATATGTGCTTAAAAATCCTAAAATAATACTTATGTATAAAGGGATTATTTTCCATAGTAGCGTAAAAAAGATTGACAAAACATAGCCTCGGATTAATTTTTTGCAATTATATATTATTGAAGCTTTAGATGTAGATATTAAGAGCTTTAGCTCTTAATATCACTAAATTATTATCTTGTTGCTATGTTTTTTGAGTTAATTGTAGCTATTAGTTTTTTAAGATTTTCAATTTTTCCTTCTTCTTCTTTCATATTATCTTCACTATTTAAAGTGAAAATATCCATTTTTTTATCAAGGTAATTTGTCGTAAATTTACCATCTTTAAAATCTTGATCTCTAACTATTTCTCTATGAAGTGGAATGTTTGTTGGGAAACCTTCAATATAAAACTCATCTAAAGCTCTTTTTGCTTTTTTAACACAACCTTCCCAGTCTATTGCCCAAACAATTAGTTTTCCAACCATTGAATCATAGTTTGGTGGAACTTTATATCCTGTATAAAGTGCAGAATCAAGTCTAACTCCTGGACCTCCTGGTGTTAAGTATTTTTCAACAGTTCCAACAGATGGCATAAACCCTTTTAGAGGATTTTCCGCATTTATTCTAAATTCTATAGAATAGCCTCTGAAGTTAATCTCTTCTTGTAAGAAAATCATTTTACTACCTTCAGCAATTTGAATCATTCTTTGAATAATATCAACCCCAGTAATAGTTTCAGTTACAGGATGCTCAACTTGAACTCTTGTATTCATCTCAATAAAGTAGATATTGTCATCTGGATCAAGTAAGAATTCAACAGTCCCAACACTTTCGTATCCTAGTTTGAACATAGCTTTTGTAGCAATTCTATACAACTCTTTTCTTGCTTCATTGTTTAGAAGTGGTGATGGAGCAATTTCAATAACTTTTTGGTGTCTTCTTTGAATAGAACAATCTCTTTCACCTAGGTGTAAAACATTTCCATATTTATCAGCGATAATTTGAATTTCTATATGTCTTGGATTTTCAACATATTTTTCAATAAATGCTTCACCACGACCGAAATATTTTTTTGCTTCATTTGAGGCACTTTCAAATAGTTCTTTGAAGTCTTTTTCTTCTCTTACTATTCTCATTCCTCTTCCACCACCACCAAATGCAGCTTTTATAATTACTGGAAAACCAATCTCTTTTGCAATTCTTGCACCCTCTTCAATATCAGTAATTGGCTCATCAGTACCCTCTAAAACAGGAACACCAACTTTTTTCATAGCTACTTTAGATGCCATTTTATCACCAAAAAGTTCTATATGTTCTGGTTTTGGACCAATAAATATAAGTCCATTTTCTTCACAAGCTCTTGCAAAATCAGCATTTTCACTTAAAAATCCATATCCAGGGTGGATTGCATCACAATCAGATTTTTTAGCTATTGATATAATTTTTTCATAGTCTAAATATGCTTGAACAACATCTCCCATAATTGGATAACATTCATCTGCTTTTCTTACCCAAATACCTTCAATATCTACTTCAGAAAATACTGCAACACTTTTAATTTCAAGCTCTTTACAAGCTCTTATTATTCGTAGTGCAATCTCTCCTCTATTTGCAATAAGTACTTTATTAATTTTTTTCATATACTCACCTTTTAAAATTTTATACCGAGATTTTAGGGTATTTTTTTGATTTATTCTTCTTAATTTTTGTTAATTTAATAGTTGGATATTGCTAATATTATTGAATAAAAAAATCTTTAGCTAACAAAACTAAAGATTTTTTATTGAATTAGGAATTTATATTACCAAGAAATAGCAGCTCCACTAGCTCCCATAACTTCTTTTGCCTCTTCACTCATCATATGCATTTCCCAAACAGGTTCGAAAACTAGATTTACTTTTGCTTCATCAACTTCATCAACAGCCATAGCAACATATCTTACTTGCTCAAGCAGACTATCTGCAACTGGACAAGCTGGACTTGTAAGAGTCATGTCTATTTCGCAAAATAGATAGTTTTCTCTCTCTTCTAGTTCTATGTTGTAAATTAGCCCCAAACTATAAATATCTACAGGGATTTCAGGGTCATAAACCTTTTTTAGATTTTCTATAATTTTTTCTTTTATTGCATCTTTATTAAAAATTCCACTCACAATTTATCCTTTTACTTAAGCTTTTAAAGCATATTCTTTTATTTTTTTAATCATTCCAATAACCCCACTTTGTCTATTTGGAGTTATAACTTCACTTAGTCCTAGATCTCTTACTATATCCATATCAACATTTTTTAACTCTTCTATTGTAGAGTTTGAGAAAATTTCTAAAATAATATAAACTAAACCTTTTACAATTATCGCATCACTAGTGCCTTTAAAAATTAGTTTGTCATCTTTTTTTTCACAAATTAACCAAACTTGAGAAGTACAACCGTGTACTAAATTTTCAGGAATTTGGTTTTTTTCATCAAAAGGTGGTAGTTTTTTTCCTAAATCGATAATATATTCATATTTTGCCAACTCTTCATCAAAAAAATCTAAATCCTCTTTTATATTCTCTAATCTTTTTTCTATACTCATTTTTTAACCCTTCAACATACTTAATGCTTTTTTTAGTGCAACAATAAGCTTATCTATATCTTCAAAATCATTGTAAAATGCAAGACTTACTCTAATTGTTCCTTTTATCCCAAGTTTTTTCATAATTGGTTGAGCACAGTGATGTCCAACTCTAAGCGCAACTTTTAATTTATCAAGAAGTATTGAAATATCATCATGCATAATACCTTTGAAGTTAAAGCTTCGAGTTCCACTACAATCTTTTAAATCGTTATAAAAAATTATATCAGGAAGTTTTTTTAACTCATCATCTAGATATTTCAAAAGCTCATTTTTTTTCTTTGATATTTCTTCATATCCAATATTTTCAATATATTTTAATGCCTCTTTAAAAGCTATAACTCCAGCAATATTTTGTGTTCCTGCTTCAAACTTATATGGAGAGTTTAAAAAAGTAGTTCCCTCTTTAAAATCAACACTGTTTATAACAGCTCCCCCTGTTTGATAAGGTTTTACACTTTCAAAAAACTTCTCTTTTATATAAATAGCTCCAACTCCTGTTGGACCAAAAGTTTTATGTCCTGAGATTGTAAAAAAATCACAATCAAGTTCTTGTACATCTATTTTAAAACTACTTAAACTTTGGGCTCCATCAATCATTACTACACAGCCATAATCATGAGCCATAGAGATTATTTTTTTGATATCGTGAACTTTTCCAAAAGCATTTGTAACATGAGCAATACTTACAAAAGAGTTTGGATTCTTTTTCAAAATCTCTTCAAAATGTTCAAAATCAAAATCTAAGTTTTCGTTACAGTTTACAACTTCAAGTCCAGAGTTTAAAAATCTTCCTTGCATATGCCAAGGTACAATATTTGCATGATGCTCTAAGCTTGAGATAATAACTGTTTTAAACATATATGCAAAAGATGAAGCTATGAAATTTATACTTTCAGTTACACCTTTTGTAAAAATTATCTCTTCTTTTTTATTTGCATTTATAAATCTTCTTAAAACTTCTCTTGTATTTTCAAACTCAGTTGTGGCATGAGCGGCATCTCCAAAACCACTTCTATGAGTGTTTGAACAATATTTTGTGTAGTATTCAACTGTTGCATCAATTACACTTTGTGGTTTTTGAGTTGTAGCTCCACTATCCAAATATACAGTTTTTGAATTTGTAAAGTATGGAAAATCTTTTTTATACATATTAAATAAAACTCTCTTTTTTATACTCTTCTAAAAACTCTTTTATTTTTTCATCTTTTATATTGTTTTTTATTGAGTTTTCAAAAGCTTCAAGTAACATTTCATATGATTTCTCTTTACTTATTCCTCTTGCTTGAAGATATAAAAGTTGCTCTTTATTTAAAGTTCCTGTTGTTGTTCCATGGCTAGCTTCAAGTTCATCTATAAATATTTCAAGAAATGGTTGAGCAAAAATAACTGCATCATCACTTAGAAGTATTGAGTTACAGTTTTGGAAAGCTTTTGAATAAAGTCCAGTTTGTGTAACTATTGATCTGATTTTTACAACTGCTCGACTTTTATCAAGAAGTGAATTTTTATAATTTATATTACTTCTTGAGCTTTGATTGTTGTGAGTTGTTTTTACTAAAGTTGAACTATTTGCACTATTTCTTAGTTTATTTAAACCATTTAACTCATAATTTACTTCTAAGCTGTCAATTTTATTTTCAAAACTATTTACACAAAATCCATCTCCAAACTCAAAGTTTGAGATTTCTAAATTTGATTTATCATCTTGTTTTGCTTTACAAGAGAAGATTAAAGAGTTAGAAATACTTATATCTTGAATTTTTACATATTCTAAAGATGAATTTTTTTCAACTTCTATAGTTCTATTTGCCAAAATTGTTGAATTGTTTAAGCTAGAAGTAAAAATTTCAATAATAGTTGCTTTTACTCCAGATTTTACATTTATTAAAAGATTATTTGTATATAAAATTTCACTGTTTTTTGTATTATTTATAATAATTAAAGGCTTTTCTAAATCTTTTGATATTGTTAAAACCTTTTTATTGTTATCAAAACTATTTGCTATAGAAAATAGTTTTGAATCGTAAATTTCATCATCTTTTATAGATTCTAAATCAAGAGCAAAATCTAAAGTTTTATGCTCTTTAAAATCAAAATCAAAAAGTGAAGTAAAATCTATTTTTAAAAACTCTTCTTCTTTTTTTTGTGGAAGATTTATATTTAGATTAGCTATTTGCATTATTTATTCCTAATGCTTCAAAACCTTTCTCATCTAGTTCTAAAGCTAAACTATAATCTCCAGTTTTAGCAATTTTTCCATCACTTAAAATATGTACAAAATCAGGTTTTATAAGCTCTAAAAGTCTGTCATAGTGAGTTATCATTAAAATAGATTTTTTACCATCAAGCATTGAGTTTATAACATTTGCAACAATTTTGATAGCATCAACATCAAGACCACTATCTATCTCATCTAGCATTATTAAATCTGGATTTAGCATTAGAAGTTGTACAAGTTCATTTCTTTTTTTCTCTCCACCACTAAAGCCATCGTTTAAATCTCTTTGTAATAGTTTTCTATCAATGTCAAATTTATTTGTCTCTTCTTTTACAAGCTTTAAAAATTCCATCGCATCAAGCTCTTCTTTACCCTCATAAGCTCTTTTTGCGTTCATAGCAGTTCTTAAAAAGTAGCTATTGTTTACTCCAGCAACTTCCACAGGACTTTGAAAACTCATAAAAATACCTTCATTTGCTCTAGTTGTTACATCCATTTGCAGTAAATCTTTCTTTTTAAATGTAATTTTTCCACTTACAACTTCACAGTCATAATGAGCTGCAAGTGTTTTAACTAAAGTAGATTTTCCAGCTCCATTTACACCCATTAAAGCGTGAATTTCACCCTCTTTAATCTCTAAATTTAATCCTTTTAAAATCTCATTCTCATTTATACTAACTTTTAAATCTTCAATTTTTAATAATGTATTTTTTGTACTCATAATTAACCCACACTTCCTTCTAATGAAATATTTAATAACTCTTTTGCTTCAGCAGCAAACTCCATTGGTAGTTCTTTTAAAACCTCTTTACAAAAACCATTTACAATCATAGCAATTGCATCTTCTTCATCTATTCCTCTTTGGTTTAGATAAAATAGTTGTTCATCTGAAATTTTTGAAGTTGTTGCTTCATGTTCTATGTTCGCACTACTATTTCTAATCTCATGATATGGATACGTATGTGCTTGGCATTTATGACCAATCAATAAAGAGTCACACTCTGAAATGTTTCTTGCATTTACAGCATTCTTACCAACTCTAACTAATCCTCTGTAGGCATTTATACCTTTCATAGCAGAGATACCTTTTGATATAATTGTTGATTTTGTATTTTTACCCAAATGTATCATTTTTGTACCAGTATCTGCTTGTTGTGCTCTTGATGTTAATGCAACAGAGTAAAATTCTCCTACACTATTATCACCTTGAAGAACACAAGATGGATATTTCCAAGTTATACTTGAACCAGTTTCTACTTGAGTCCAAGATACTTTTGAGTTATCACCTTTACATAAGGCTCTTTTTGTAACAAAATTTAAGATTCCACCTTTTCCTGTCTCATCTCCTGGATACCAGTTTTGAATAGTTGAATATTTTATATGACCATTTTTAAGTGCAACTAATTCAACAACTGCCGCATGAAGTTGTCTATCATCCCTGCTTGGAGCTGAACATCCTTCATTGTATGAAACATAGCTTCCTTCATCACAAATTATTAAAGTTCTTTCAAACTGTCCTGTATTTAAAGCATTTATTCTAAAATATGTTGAAAGCTCCATTGGGCATCTTGTATTTTTTGGAATATAAACAAAACTTCCATCTGTAAAAACAGCACTATTTAAACAAGCAAAATAGTTATCAGTTACAGGAACAACGCTTGCTAAATACTCTTTTACAAGTTCTGGAAATCTATGTGCTGCTTCACTAATTGAGCAAAATATAATTCCTAGTTTTTCAAGTTCATCTTGATATGTAGTTTTTATTGAAACTGAATCAAAAACAGCATCAACTGCAACACCAGCAAGCATTTTTTGCTCTTCTAGTGGAATTCCTAGTTTTTCATAAGTTTTCAAAATCTCAGGATCAACTTCATCTAAAGAGTTTAAAGCCTTTTTTGGTGCTGAATAGTATGCATAATCTTGATAATCTATTTTTGGATATTGTAAATTTGTCCATGTTGGCTCTTCCATTTTTAACCATTTTTCATATGCTTTTAACCTGAAATCTAGTAAAAATTGAGGCTCATTTTTTTTTGCACTAATTGCTCTTATAACATCTTCATTTAAACCTTTTGCAAAGGTATCGCTTTGAACCAAAGTTTCAAAACCTAATTTATAATCTGTGTTTATAATGTCATGTATTTGTTGATTTTCACTCATGACTTCTCCATAAAATTTATTTGTTTAATTAAGACTAATATTGTCCGATTTGAATAATATCAAAATAAGTATATAATGTAAAGACATAAATACTAATAAAGTAAAAGTATTTAGTAAAAAAAGTAATTTATTGCCTATTAAATCGCATTTAAAATTAAGATAAAATTTATCCTATTTTAAATAAAATACAAGAAAATTTATTATAAAAATAAAAAATATTATAAAGTATGGAATACAAATGAAAAATTATTCAAAAAAAATAGATGAAAGAGTTAACAATCCAAAGAATTTTGGAGAGATAACAAAACAAGAGGCACAAAGTTTGGGCTGTAAACTAGTTGTTGCAGACTTTGAATCAAATGGAAATGATACTTTAAGAGTATATTTTGCAATTACAAAAGATAAAATAGTTTTTAATGCAAAATTTAAATCATTTGCAACTGGTTTAATAGTTGCTTTAAATGATATGATGATTGAGTTATGTATTGGAAAGAGTATTGAAAAAGTAGCAAATTTGTTTAAAACTGATGTTGAATTTGCCCTAAGAGATGAGCCACAAATACCAGCTCTTAGCATTGAAGAGTTACACAATAGTTTTTTAAATTTTGTAATACTAAAAAAAGTTGCATTAAATTCTGAAAAAAGAGATATGAACGATTTTGATGCTGATTATGTTGTTTGTGATTGTGCAAGAACAGATTTAAAAACTATAAAAGATGCTATTAGAAATCTTGATTTACTAACTATTGAGGATATTGGAAATGTTACAAAAGCTGGAATATTTTGTAAATCTTGTCAAAAAGAGGGCGGACTTGAAGAAAAAGAGATATATTTAAGTGATATTTTGGAGCAAACAAGAGCCCAAATAGAAAATGAAAAACAAAAAGATGAACCATCGTATATTAATACAAGTTTTGAAGCTATGACAAAAGAGCAAAAATTAGAGTTAATAGAAGATGTTTTAGATGATGATGTAAGACCTATGCTTGTTATGGATGGTGGAAATATGGAGATTTTAGATATTGTAGAATCAGCTCCACATCATGATTTATATATTAGATATTTAGGTGCTTGTAGTGGTTGTAGCGCTGGAAGTATGGGGACCTTATATGCCATCGAGTCTATTTTACAAAGTAAGGTAAATGAAAATATTAGAGTTTTGCCAATTTAAGATAAAAAATTAGTTATTTTGATACAATAAAATAAACTTTTTTAGGAATATTGATGTTTGCTATATACAATAATGGAACTGTAGGATTTAGAAGTACAAGTGACAATTTATATGCTTTGAAAAATGTTGAGGAGTTAGAATCTGCTAGGTTTGAGCCAAAAGAGGGATTGATTCAAAATTTTTCAAATGAATTAAACAAAGAGAAAAAAGATCAATTTCTAAACTCTTATAAAAAAGTTGCTAATTTAGATAATCTTGAGCCAGTTTATAAAGCAAGAGATATTATGACACATGATGTGATATATGCTCGAAATGACTTAACAATTGAAGATATATACTATTTAATCAAAGAAAAAAAAGTATCACAAGTTCCAGTTACTGGTTTTGGTAAAAAAATTATTGGTATTGTTAACAAAAAAATAATTTTAACTCTTTTAATGAATCATTTAGATGATACACAAGCTATTTTAAAAAGAAAAATTGATGATGTTTATCTGCCAGAAGTTTTAACAGCTGATCCAGATTCAGATGTTAGAGATGTTGTTAAAGTAATGCTAGAATTAAAGCTAGATGCAATTCCAATAGTTGATGAGAGTGATACTTTGATGGGAATTATATCAAAAACAGATATTTTAAAAGCCGTTGCAAACTTACCAAAACTTCAACTTTGGTCTTGATAAATTTAACTTTTTATCCTCTTAATGCTAAAAACCTCTTCTTTTAAGGAGAGGATGTAAGCATATTAAACTTAGAAAACGAGATATTAATTAGGTGTTTCTTGACTTTCAATATATTGTTTAACTACTTCAAGAGA
>Ga0265294_10004639_pt1 | contig 17104 bp, 12 predicted proteins | sample MunlanPumphouse3_FD_192504 | JGI IMG/M metagenome (GOLD analysis project Ga0265294, IMG submission 192504) | Groundwater microbial communities from a municipal landfill in Southern Ontario, Canada - Pumphouse #3 | ecosystem: Environmental > Aquatic > Deep subsurface > Groundwater | place...
ATAATGGTGTTTTCTGTAATATCAAGACTGTCAAGTATTTCTATAATTTTGCCGACAGTGTAGTCGAGTTGTAAAATTACATCTCCGCGTGCTCCCATAATACTTTTGCCTGCAAAGCGTGGGTGCGGCGGACGCGGTACATGTATGTCGTGAGGACATAAGTACAGGGAAAAAGGATTGTCTTTGTTTTTTAGTATAAATTGTTGTGACTTAGATATTAAGGTGTCAGCAATATTTTCATCAACCCAAATGGCAGATTTTCCGCCTGTCATGTATCCAATGCGCCCGATGCCGTTGATTATAGTCTGATTGTGACCATGACTTGACTTTAATTTCAATAGTTCCAGATTATCTTTACCTGTTGGCAAGTCACCGATTTTTTTGTCATAATCAACGTAAATAGGGTCGTCAGCATCATAATTGTAGACTCTGTCTTGTTCTACAAAAACGCATGGCACCCTGTCGACAGTAGCAGGAATTATAAAATTGTAATCAAATCCTAAATTTTGCGGACCGGAAGAAATTATGTTGTTCCAGTCAGGACCATCTTCGCCGCCCAAACCTAAATGCCATTTACCGACAACAGCCGTTGCATAACCGGCATCTTTAAAAACATCTGCAAGCGTATATTGGTTAGTGTCAATAATCATTCCGGAGTTGCCTCTTGCTATTCCGGTATTATTTCGTCTCCATGGATATTGTCCTGTCAATAAACAATATCTCGAAGGCGTACTTACCGAAGCAGCTGCATAAGCATTGGTGAATCGCAAGCCTTCGCTTGCAAGCCTGTCTATGTTCGGTGTCTGTATAGATGTTGCCCCATAACAACTTAAGTCGCCAATTCCTAAATCATCGGCATAGATGAATATTACATTTGGCGGCTGCTTTTCTTCGGAACAACCTGCCAATAGTGTAAGCCCAGCCAATCCATATAATAAGTGAGGCTTCATACTGTTACTTTTAACGTAAAGGTCTAATCAATATAATATCTTTGGTTTCAAAATATTCTTCATGATAGAAGTCGCTGATTCTGAATATTCTATATAAGTTAGGTATGGCATCAAGCTCATGTTGATAACTGCCGCCTTTTAGATATAATATGCCGTTTGGCAGAGCGTTTTTGCTTTTTTCAAGAATTCTTCCTTCTGTGTATTTCATAAAATCAGGTAGTGCTGTTACAGCTCTCGAAATGATGAAATCGTATTGTTTCTTGATTTCTTCAGCACGGATTTGCTCGCATTTGACATTTGTGAGTTGCAATTCCTCAGCAATGGCAGAAGCTACTTTTATTTTCTTGCCTATAGAATCTACAAGATGAAATTTTACTTCCGGAAATGCAATCGCAAGCGGTAAACCCGGAAGTCCGCCGCCGGTGCCTAAATCCAAAATCTTCGTCCCCGGAACAAAATTGATGATTTTTGCAATACTTAATGAATGTTGTAAATGCTTTTCACGGAAAAATTCTATGTCCTTTCGCGATATTACATTGATTGAAGCATTCCATGCTTTGAATAGTTCTTCTAACTTGTTAAACTTCTGTTTCTGCTCTTCAGAAAATTCAGGAAAATATTTTTCTATAAAATCCATTGTTTTTTTTTACAAAAGTATAACTTTGCAGCAATTATGAAAAGATTTTTGAACTTTTTTTTATTAGTTGTCGCTTTTTCTTTAACTCCTTTGTTTTTACAAAGTCAAGCTACAGAAGAAAAACTTAATTATGCGCAAAAATATAGTGATGTCGCCATCAAGAAAATGAAAGAGTACGGCATCCCGGCAAGTATAACGTTAGCACAAGGTATCTTAGAATCAAGTTGTGGAACGAGTGAACTTGCAGTAAATTCTAATAATCATTTTGGCATTAAATGCCATAAAGAATGGACAGGTGCAAAGTATTATTATGATGATGATGAGGCAGATGAGTGTTTTAGAAAGTATAAGACGGTAGAAGAATCTTATAACGACCATTCTTTGTTTTTGACTACAAGAGAGCGCTATAATAATCTGTTTGAACTTGATATAACTGATTATCAGGCATGGGCTTATGGCTTAAAAGCTGCCGGTTATGCAACAAACCCGCAGTATCCTAAACTCCTTATTAAAATTATTGAGGATAATGAACTGTATAAATATGATTTAATGGCTCTTGGCTTACTCAAAGAAGAAAATGTGAAAGTCAAAGCTGATACTGTTGATATACAGGATAATGCTATAGATGATAAAAATAATCTTGATACCGCTGTAAATCCGGTAAATGATGATGTTTCTTTAAATAATCAGCAGAATAGGTTTAACAGCAATAAAAATTCTCATGCAATAGCCCCTTGTGATTGCATGAACAAAGCTAATTTTTCTGAAAAATATAAAGGTAGAGACATCTATATCTATAATAATATATATGTAACATTTGCTCTGAATGACGATTCTATAGAGAAAATAGCTAAAGATTTGAATGTATCTAAAAGATTGTTGCGTAAGTATAACGATTTATCAAAAGGGGACAAAATTTTTAAAGATGATATAATTTATTTAGAGATAAAGAACAATAGGAGCAAAGTAAAAACCCACGTAGCTGAATATAATGAAACCTTATGGTTTATATCTCAGTGTTATTCTGTTAAATTAAAAAAATTAGAGCATCTGAATCAAAATACAGATCCTTACAGATTGATAAAGTTAGGAACTAAAATTAAATTGAGATAATTTTAGACTTTGTAAATGTAATTTTTGCCTTTTAATTTTTGGTTTTGCTTTTTAGTGCGTATACATCATCTTTATCTTTAACAATCAGGTTTAAAAGTCCGGCGATTATCATACATACGCCACCTAATACTAAGGTATAAATAGGTTTTTCGTGGAACCAGAATTTTGTGATTGCTCCGAGTATTGTTGCGGCTATAATTTGTGGCAGCACAATAAAAAAGTTGAAAATACCCATATATACGCCCATTTTATGGTGTGGTAAAGAACCGGTAAGTATGGCGTATGGCATCGACAAGATACTTGCCCAAGCTATACCTATACCAAACATGCTTATTAACAGCATGTTCGGGTCTTTAAACCAATACATTGAAATTAAGCCGATACCACCAATTACCAGTGATACCAAGTGTGTCATTCTTCGTGAGATTTGTTTTGCTATTACCGGCAATAAAAATGCGACTAAGGCGGCAAATAAATTGTATGCGGCGAATAATATTCCAACCCAATTGGCTCCTTCGTTGTATTGTAATGATGCGGTGTCCGTTGCGCCATAATGGTAACTTGTTACAGCTGGTGTGGCGTAAATCCATAGAGCAAATAAAGATAACCATGTAAAGAATTGAACAATAGCAAGTTGTCCCATCGTCTTTGGCATGTTCAGTAAGTCTGTCATAATTTCCACTGCTCCGTTTTTCTTGTTTGCTTTTCGCATTAGGGCGACAACGAAGAAGAAAACACCTATCAACAGAAAAATTCCTCCTAAGATATAAATTTGCGGGTCAAATTCAAAATAGAATACAAGAACAGATATTAAAATTCCTGCTAATGCAAATATTAATGAGCTGATAAAAAATTTCTTTGGCGGGATAACTCTGTCTTCATGAGCATCTTTTGTGACGTCTAATTGTTGTTTGTCACTTTTATCAAATTCTTCAAGTTGCTCCGGGCTGTATTCTTTGGTTGTAAAAATAGTAACTAAGACGGCGGAGATAAATGCTATTCCTCCGCAATAGAACGCCCATTTTACTGTCGGCGGAATTGGAGATGTCGCCGTAGGCTCATTCGATAATCCAATCCAGTTGGCTAAAATGTAAGGTAGAGCCGAGCCTATGACGGCACCAAGCCCGATGAAGAAACTTTGCATGGCAAATCCCTTAGTGCGTTGCTCCGATGGCAACATGTCACCAACAAAAGCCCGAAACGGCTCCATTGATACGTTGATGGACGCATCCATAATCCATAACATGCCGGCAGCAACCCATAAAGATGGCGAGTTCGGCATGATGAATAAAGCAAGAGAAGCAAGTATCGCCCCTATGAGAAAAAATGGTTTTCTCCTTCCAAGACGTGTCCATGTTTTGTCACTTAAATGACCAATGATGGGTTGAATAATTAATCCGGTGACAGGTGCAGCTATCCATAAAATGGGTAAGGTGTTCATGTCTGCACCAAGACATTCGAAAATTCTGCTGGTGTTGGCATTTTGCAAAGCATATCCGAATTGAATTCCTAAAAATCCAAAACTCATATTCCAAATTTGCCAAAAAGAAAGATGTGGTCGTTTAGCCATAATTCGTTTATTTATTATTCCAATTTATTAATTTCCAAAAAGCATTAATGTAATCAGGACGTTTGTTTTGATAATCAAGATAATACGCATGCTCCCATACATCACAGGTAATAATTGGCGTTTTTCCTGCTGTCATTGGATTGTCGGCATTAGACGTCTGCACGATTTCAAGTTTTCCTTCCTGATTTCGGACTAACCAAGCCCATCCGGAACCAAATAATGATACAGCTGCTTTCGTAAATAACTCTTTAAAGTTATCATAAGAACCGAAAGTGTTTCTTATGTCTTCTGCTAAAGCTCCCTGCGGCTCACGCAGTCCGGTCGGAGATAAACATTCTACAAAGTAAAAACTATGATTCCATATTTGTGCCGCATTGTTGAAGATGCCTCCGGTGGCTCCCTTGATTATGGTTTCCAAAGATGATTCTTCAAACGGCGTCCCCACAATTAAGTTGTTGAGATTGTTTACATAAGCCTGATGATGCTTGCCATAGTGATATTCCAATGTGGTCTTCGAAATGTACGGCTCTAATGAATTGAGTTCGTAAGGTAGGGTCGGTAATAAGTGTTTCATGATGTAATAATTTTAATGATTTGTAACTAATTGAAAAATATCATGCAAATTTATATGAAATTTTTTTAATTACAAATATGTCATCAAAAAATATCTGACAAGGTTGTAGAAATATTGTTAGAATTACATGTTTATATGTTTTTATGTTGATACCCATATCCATCAACATCTATCGTTATGAAAAAATCGTCATCAAAATTCATGTTGAAAAATTCAATAACATGTTTGCTTATATTAATGTGCGTTTTTACATGTTTTTGCGTAAAATTGACAACGAAAACCATAGTCTTATTTTTACCGCCTTTAATCTTGTTGCCCTTAGCAAATGCGTAACAGCCTAAACCTGCAAGCTCCTGATTAATCCACATTAAATCATAGAAAAAACCTTTACTTATAAGCTCTTCAGATATTGCAAAGTTTAATATCTCCTTATAGCACTTCCGCAACGCAAGTTCCTCATTATTAAGATTTTCGTCATTAAATTTATGTGAATTATTCCAACGAATTTGTTTGTCGAAAGACCAATAATCATAGATTGTGCTTCTGCCGTCACTGCCACTGGAACCGCTTGCTTCATCAGATTGCTCACCTAATTCTTGCCCGTTGTACAGCATGATTGGTCCGGAGTGCATAAAAGCTTCAACAGCAAAAGCCGGAATTGCTTTGAAAGGGTCGCCGGCAAAAAATTTAGAAGCTATGCGTTGCTCATCATGATTTTCTAAGAATCTTAGCATATAGCTGTTGTAGGCATTAGTCTGCTGCCAACTTTGAGTTATATTGTTTACGCTTGCTCCATTTTGTATGATTGATTTCATGCAGTCGTACATGTTCACTTTGTCGTATAAATAATCAAAGCCGGCTTCGATAAATCCTTGATATAGTTGCGGTTGATAAATTTCCGCAATGAAAATGATGTTCGTAAATTCGTGTTTTATCTTTGATATCGCCCACTGCCAAAATTCTACAGGAACCATCTCTGCCATGTCACACCTGAAGCCATCAACATTTTTGGAGCACCAGAATTTTAAAATGTCGTACATACACAACCAAGAGTGAGGAATGGGATAAAAATGTTTTTCACCTGTTTGATAATCAGTTCCATAGTTAATTTTGACTGTTTCATACCAATCGTTTACTGAAGGTGAAGCCGAGAAGCAGTCGTTACCGGTGACTTTTGCCGGAAATTCTTCGTAATCGCTATTGTTATCCGGAAATATTTTTTGTGTTATTTGTCTAACTTCGTCAGGAACTTTAAAACTTTCGTTGAGAATATAGTAAAAGTCGTTGTTTCTGTCGAACTTTACGGCGTTGTTGTCGTTTTGTCCTAAATGATTACATGTTTGCAACTGAGCTTTTTTGTTTGCCGCTATGCTGTTATAGCAGCGTGCAACATGATTTGGAATGAAGTCTATGATTGCCTTAACGTTGTGATTATGAGTTCGTTTAATTAAATTGTCGAACTCTGTCATTCTGTTAGCTGTGTTGATGGCGAGGTCAGGATCTACATCAAAGTAATTTTTTATGGCATAGGGTGAGCCGGCGCGTCCTTTGACAATTAGCGGATTGTCGCTATTTATGTGATAACGTGTATAATCAGTGGTTGTTGCGTGTTGCAGAATGCCGGTATACCAAATATGTGTGATGCCTAAATCTTTGATGGCGGCTATGGCATTGTCGTTGATGTCTTCAAATTTTCCGCAACCATTATCTTCTATACTTCCCCAAGGTTTTCGGACAGCATCAGTGTTGCCGAAAAACCTTGGAAGAAGTTGATATATAGATATTTTCGTCATATATTACATAAGTCCGCGAGCTTTCATATAAGGCTCATTTGAAGGGTCTTGTCCACGGAAATTGCGATATTGAACCATTGGGTCGTCTTCGCCACATTCAGTAAGGATATATTTGCGGAATTTTGCGGCTAAATCTTGGTTGAAGAGGTCGCCGGATTCTTTAAAAGCATTGAACGCATCTTTATCTAATACTTCTGCCCATGTGTATACATAATATCCGGCAGCATATCCGTCACCGGTGAAGATGTGACCAAAATAAGTAGAGCGATAGCGTGGTAAAATTTCTTTTATCAGTCCTATGTTTTTGAGATAATTTTTCTCGAAAGAATTTACATTGATTTTATCTGTTCTTAAACGATTATGCCAATTCATGTCCAAAAGTGAGGCGGCAATCAGTTCGGTAGTATTAAAGCCGGTGTTAAAAGTTGATGTTTTTACTATCTTGTTGATGAGTGCATCAGGAATAGCTTCGCCGGTTTTATAATGTTTTGCGTAAACTTTAAGCATTTCGGGTTCGCTACACCAATTTTCGAGTATTTGAGAAGGAAGTTCAACCATATCTCTCGGCATATCACCACAGATTCTGTCGTAAGGGCTATAAGAGAAAAGTCCTTGCAACGCATGTCCAAATTCGTGGAACAGAGTTTCTGTTTCATCAAAAGTGAGGAGGGCAGGAGTGTCTCCGTCCGGCTCTGTGAAATTGCAAGTGATTGTGATAATCGGATAAATACGCTTGCCGTCTATGTCTGCACCACCTTCTCTTAAACCTGAACACCATGCACCCTGACCTTTGCCGGCACGCGGAAAATAATCTAAATAGAGTAATCCTATGTGGTCGCCATTTGCTTCTTTGACTTCAAAGACTTCAACTTCAGGAAGATATGTCGGTATGCCTTCGAGTTTGGTGAAGTTGATGCCATAAAGTTTGTTACTTAAATAGAACATTCCATCACGAACATTGTCAAGACTGAAATATGGTTTCAGCTCGTTTTCATCTAAATCGTATTTTGCTTTACGAACTTTTTCTGCATAATACCACCAATCCCAAGATTCTATTTTGAAATTGCCACCTTCTTTGTCAACAATTTTCTGCATTTCAACAAGTTCTTCTTTGGCTACATCAAGAGCCGGATACCAAATGTCGAGCAAAAAGTTAAATACTGTTTTGGGGTCTTTTGCCATGTTTTTAGCTATGGTATATTGTGCAAATGTTTCATAACCAAGTAGTTGGGCTTTTTCGACTCTCAAATTTGTGATGTCGGTGATTATATTCTTATTATCAAATTCATCGTCATTGTCGCCACGCATGAAATAGCCGCGATATAGCTGCTCTCTCAAATTGCGTTTTTCTGAAAATTGTAAAAATGGAAGCATGGAAGGTTTTTTAGTGGTGAACAGCCATTTGCCTTCGTTGCCGTCATTTTTTGCAGACGTAGCAGCAGCGGCAATTACGCCTTCCGGTAAGCCCGCCAAATCTTCTTTGTCGGAAATATATAATTTGAAATTGTTAGTTTCTGCAAGTACGTTGTCATTAAATTGCAAGAAAAGTGTAGATAAACGACTGTTGATTTGTTTTAGCTTTTCTTTGTCTTCCGGTGATAAATTAGCACCGTTTCTTTCAAAGTCGTTATAATATTTTTCGATAACTCTAATCTGACTTTTGTTCAGATTTCTGTCGTTACGTGTTTCATAAACTTGTTTTATCTTCTGAAAAAGAGCATCATTGAGCATGATTTCATCACTGTGTAAAGAGAGCATTGGCGAAATTTGCTGTGCAAGTGCTTGGATTTCATTATTAGTGTTGTTTTCTAATATGCAAAAGAAGACGGTAGCAGCTCTGTTTAGATCTTCGCCGGATTTATCGTAAGCTAAAATAGTGTTATCGAAGTCCGGAACAGCTCTGTTGTTGACGATAGCATTAATTTCCTGATTGTGTTTTTCAATGCCTGCTTCAATTGCAGGTAGATAATGCTCTGTTTTTATTTGGTCAAAAGGAGGAACGCCAAAAGGTGTCTCAAAAGCTTTTAATAAAAGGTTATCATTCATCGTAGTTTGATTTGGGTTTTGATTTTTGCAAGCGGTTACAAATATGCAAATAGTAGCCACTAAAATGAAAAATTTTTTCATAAGTAATATGTTTGATTATGTTATTGATATTTAATTAGTTACAAGTAGGTGTTATCTTCTGCCGATGCCGGAATAGATAAAACCTTTGTTTTTTAATTCTTTATAGTCGTAAATATTTCTACCGTCTATGATGATATTACCCTTCATGAGTTGTTTAATTTTGTCCCAGTTAGGTATTCGGAAATGTTTCCATTCAGTGACGAGCATGAGAGCATCAGCATCTTTTACAGTTTCATACATATCTTTGCAATAAGATACGCTGTTGCCGATACGGCGTTTTGTTTCTTGCATTGCGACAGGGTCGTAACATTTTACGGTAGCACCGGCTTCAAGTAAATTGTTTATAATGATTAAAGAAGGAGCTTCACGCATGTCATCGGTTTCAGGTTTGAAAGATAAGCCCCATAAGGCGATGGTTTTTCCTTGCAGATTTCCATCGAAGAGGTTTAGAGCTTTTTTAAACAAGATAGACTTTTGGTCTTCATTGACTTGCTCGACAGCTTCTATAACTTTCATTCTGTAGTTGTTCTGTTTAGCGGTGTTGTAAAGAGCTTTGACATCTTTGGGAAAGCAGGAGCCGCCGTAGCCGCAGCCGGCGTAGAGGAATTTGCTGCCAATACGTGAATCACTGCCGATGCCACGTCTTACTTGGTCTACATCAGCTCCTATTATTTCACATAAATTCGCTATGTCATTCATAAAACTGATACGTGTTGCTAACATGGCATTTGCTGCATATTTTGTCATCTCTGCAGAGGCAATATCCATGAAAAGTATACGGTAGTTGCTGAGTGTGAATGGCTTATATAAACGCTCCATCACTTCATGAGCTTTTTCACTCTCAACTCCAATAACAACCCTGTCGGGACTCATGAAGTCTTTTATCGCCACGCCTTCTTTTAAAAATTCCGGATTGGAAGCAACATCAAAAGGAATGTCTAACCCCCGTCTTTCTAACTCTTTGTTTATTATATCTTTGATGATATGCGATGTGCCAACCGGAACAGTACTCTTCGTGACAAGTATCAAATACTTCTCCATGTTAGCTCCAATTGTTTTGGCAACGTCTATAACATATTGTAAATCAGCACTGCCATCTTCGTCCGGCGGAGTACCCACAGCACTGAAGACAACTTCAACATCATTTAGACAGGAATTTAAGTCTGTAGTAAAGTGTAATCGCTTATCATTGAAATTCCGCTGGACCATCTCTTCTAACCCCGGCTCATATATAGGCATTATCCCTTTTTTGAGATTCTCTATCTTGACATTATCAATGTCTACACAGATAACATCAATACCCATTTCGGCAAAACATGCACCCGATACTAATCCAACATATCCTGTGCCTACTATCGCAATTTTCATCTGTTTTTCTATTATAATAAGGTGCAAAGGTATGATATTTTTTTGAATTTAATCGATAAAATTCTACTATATCAATTTATTTTACTACTTTCGTGGACTGAATTATAAATAAATATTAATATATGAAAAAATTGTTTACTTTATTATTGCTGTTTGCTGTTTTGCAAGCAGCAACTGCTCAAATACTTGTAAATGAGGGTTTTGAAGAGGGAAATGCTGATGGATTGCCTCCTGTGGGGTGGATTTGTGACGATGGTGGCTGGAAATGTGGCTTCCAAGAACAAGATCATAACAGAATTCCTCATAACGGCGAATGGTATGTCTATTCTTCTTATAATATGGATAAGTGGATGTATAAAGAAATACAAGTTACTGCTGGCGAATATTATAGGGTCTCTTTCTGGCATGTGACTAATGGTTATGATGAGTTTACTTTTGAAGTTAAAGCAGGCACAAGCCCTAATCCTTCTGCTATGTCAATTGCTATTGTCCCCGAAATGATAATCAATAATGAGGAATATGATATAACTTCAGGCGTTTTTCAAAGTTCTATGACCGGTACCTTGTATGTCGGTTTTCATAGTGTCGCCGATATTAGTCCGTGGTATCTTACTATTGATGACATCATTATTGAAAAAACCGATCTTTATAATTTTGTTGTAGAGACATTTACTCCTGATACGTCAATTTATGTCGGCGAACCCGGTAGTTTTAGGTTTAGAGTTACAAATACCGGCAGTGAAGAGGAAACGGTGTCTTTTAATAATATTGAAGGCAATCTTTTGTCAGCAATTTTTTATGTGAACGGCAACGCTGTGACAACTGCCAATATTCCTGTTTCACAATATACAGATGTCGTGGCTGTGTCTACTTTGCCGCTTGAAGGTATTAGCGGTGGCGACGAAATCTCTCTCGACTTTGTCGTGGCTTCCGTAAACGCTCAGCATGAGGAAGATGTACAGTTTATGATAAATGTGCTTGACCCCGTCTCCGATTATCCTTTTGAAGAAGGCTTTGAATTGGAGACTTTCCCTCCATTCGGATGGCAGACAAAAGCTATCACCGGAAGCTATAGCTTCGAAAGACTTACCTCCGGCGAACAACCTACCGCTACTCCGCATGATGGTAGTCTCGGAATGGCTTGCTATAAATCTTTTTACTCCGCCGCCGACAATACCGCTATTTTAGTTACTCCAAAACTGTCGCTTAGTGCTGCGGATAATATCGTCAGATTTTGGATGTATAGAACAAATAATATTGATAATAAGGCAGATAAAATTAACGTGTGGTTTAATGATACGCCGGATACGGAAACAGCCGTGTTATTAGGTACGATACACAGAGTTATAACAATGGAACCTGTTGAAGACCATAATGACTGGTTCGAGTATGCTTTTATGTTTGATAGTGATTATGATTACGGCTTTATCGTGTTTGAAGCGGTGAGTGCTTATGGCTGGAATATGTATGTAGATGATGTCTATATCAATACAACTACAGTTGATGAGAATCCGCCGGTAATAGTCTCATTATCAGGTAATCATACTTATGCCGATACTGATATGGAACTCGAATTATGTGTTCGCGATGAATCGGATATGCCGGCAACTATGGAAGCTGTCTATACAATAAACGGCGAAAGTTATGATTTGACTTTGACCTCAACAAATAAATCTTCTAAGGGCGACCATTATTATACTGCAACTATAGAAGGGTATGAAAATCATACTGTCGGCAACATAATTTTCTATTTGTCAGATGTTTTAGGTAATAGTACCGTGAGTGATGCTTATCAAATATCATGGCATTGGCAGGCTCCTTTATTGAAAGAAGGTTTTGAAGATGAAGAATTTCCTCCTGCCGGATGGTCACGCGAAGGCATGCCGCAAACGTGGATGCAGTGGGCACGCTGGGGTGTGATATATTATGAAGATAGCGATGAAGTGGAATATATAGTGACACCGCCGGAAGGCGCAAAACAGGCTTGCCTCGAATGGGATTTTCAAGAAAATGCTCAAGATGAACATCTTATGACACCGATAATCACAATTACACGCCCGACAGTTCTCAAATTTGAAACCTTCGCCCATTATGGACAAGTGTGGAACGACCACTTCTGTGTAAGAGTGTTCAACACCTCCGATGCAACATGGACAGTACTCTGGGATGCCGCTAACCTGCCTTTCGGCATGAATCAATATGAGGAAACAGTGTCTATAGATTTATCACAGTTTATAGGTAATAACATAAAAATAGACTGGAGAGGATATAACACCGATGGCACAAATTTGTGGTACTCTTGGTTTATCGATGATGTCGTGGTTATCCATACCGATACTTTGGATGCTCCATTGCCAACATTTCAGATGGCTCAACTCTCACCGGATACAATTATCGACATGGGCGACTGCGGTAATCTGAGATTTAGCCTGATAAATACCGGCACTGTTGATGATATGCTCGAACTTAACCAAATTACCGGCGAACTGACAGGAACTTTCTATATCAATGGACAACAAGCAAACTCTGTTAACCTGCCTGCCGGCACCACAATTTCCGGCTATTATCATATTTGTGTTCCCGAAACCGGCTACCAAAATCAACAAGTCGATGATATAGAAATTAAAGCAACTTCTTCTATATCAGGGAATATGGCATCTGTAAATTATGCTGTTACAATTAACGACCCGATAGGCTTGGCAGAAGATTATACTTCTGTAAAATTATTTCCAAATCCGACAAGAGGTCTCGTGAAAGTGGAAACTTCACAACAAATTAAAATGGTGCAGATATATAACGCAAATAGCGTGATGGTCAATGTTTTAACTCCTTGCACTAAAGAGTTTGATATAGATATGTCCGCTAATTCCAAAGGCTTGTATTTTGTTCGTCTCATTACCGATAGCAGCGTGATATTGAGGAAAGTGGTGCTACTGTAATAATTCGTATTACAGTAGTTTTATTTCATAGCGAGCTTTATGGTGTTAGTTGATAGTTTCAAATAGCAATAACAAAAAAAAGGGACTTTATTTTTGATAAAGTCCCCTAAGAGTAATTTGTTTTGCGTTGCTATGATGTACAAACAATTAACCTCGGAGCAAAGGTATGTAATTTCTGCCGGTCCGGCATACGCTCAACGACAAGTGACAGCACTTAAATAGCGAAAAACAAAACATTGCCTATCTTACATAGGATAAGCATAGACCAACGTCCGCCGGAAGTTGACGGTAAACGCTTTGGTGATTGGGAAATGGATACTATTGTAGGACCTAATAACAAAGAAGCCATAGTAAACATGAATAAACTGATACGTCCGGCTACCGAGCTATTGTCCCTGACGGAACAAAGCATGTTTATGGAAAAAATTGCTGTTTATCAATTACAAACAAGCGATGCCTTCGGCATCGGATATATGGAATGGTGTTTTATTTATCTACAAACATGTGACCCCTACGGGGTCATGTCAGAGGATTTATAAACTGATAAGGCAAACCCAAAATTGTTGCAAAGCAACAATGCAGACCCGCCTTGGCTGATGTGGTTTTGACGCAGCGGAAGACTTTTTTGTTACTTTTCTAATCATAAAAAAGTAACAAAAGGAATCTTTATTGTATTTTCGCAATGCTAATGAATCTACGGTCAAAGAATTTATAAATTTATCATTACAATAATATATGTCGTTTCGAAAACTTGAAGTATCTTTGCAAGTTATATGTTTAATGTATTAAAATTGTTTTTATGAGCATTATTAAAGATACCCTGCGAGAAGTGCTGATTTTTCTTCATTTGGATTTGACAAAGAACTTGAAATATGACAGGCTTACAAAGAAAATATTAAAGAAATATCTCAAAAAAGAGTATAATTGTATTGATATTGGTTGTCATAAAGGTGAAATATTGGAGTTGATGATGCATTTTTCTTCGGAAGGGAAACACTACGCATTTGAACCTATACCTTACTTGTGTAAAGAATTGAAAAATAAATATAAAGACAAAGCTAACATTTTCCAATGTGCACTTGCTGATGTAAACGGTGAAACAACTTTTCAACTTGTTAAAAATGCTCCTGCTTATAGCGGAATTAAAAGACGAAAATATGACATTGATAATCCTCAAATTGAAGAGATTGTCGTTGAGGAAAAACGTCTTGATGATGTAATTCCGGCAGATAAAAAAATCCATTTTATAAAGATTGATGTAGAGGGTGGCGAGTTCGGTGTTTTGAAAGGTGCTGAAAATATTTTGAAAACAAATAAACCTGTCGTCTTGTTTGAATGTGGAAAAGGTGCGAGCGAATATTATGGCACAAAACCTGCCGATTTGTATAACTTCATTAAGGGAATAGGCTTGAATATATATACTTTACAAGCGTTTGTCAGCAACAAAAAGCCTCTTACTTGTGAGGAGTTTGAGAAGTGCTTTGATACTAATGCAGAGTATTATTTTGTTGCTGCAGCTTTAAATGCTTAGATGCTTATCTGATGATAAGGTCGCTTTTGTCTTATTCTTTATTGACCAAGTTGATGAAGATTTCCTCCAAATGTCTTTCCGGTTGTCCCATCGATAAGATTGTCAGTCCATTATCTTTGGCATAATTGAAAATTCTGTCTCTTAAATCCTCTTCGGAAGTAAAGTGAATAAGGTATTTTACAGAGTTTTCAAGGTTGTCTTTTAATTCTATTTTATGCTCGTAAGGGAAAGATTTAAAGACATCTGAAGGATAAGGTTTTTTCAATTCTATTTCTATCGATTGCATATTTTGCATTGCAAGAATTTCTTCTGTCTTGGAATTTGCAATTATTTTGCCGTTGTTGATGATAATAACTCTGTCGCAGATAGCTTCAACTTCTTGCATAATATGGGTAGATAGCAGCACAGTCTTGTTTTTGCCTAATTCTTTGATAAGTCTGCGCATTTCTGTTAACTGATTCGGGTCTAATCCTGTTGTCGGCTCATCAAGGATAAGAACTTCAGGGTCGTGTATAAGTGCTTGCGCAAGCCCGACTCTTTGCTTGTATCCTTTGGATAATTCCCTGATAAGTTTATTCTGTTCTTTGGTTAACCCAGTTAACTCAATTATCTCTTTTATTCTGTCTTTCTTTTTTTTGATGTGATATATCTCCGATATAAAGTCAAGATATTCAGCAATATACATGTCAGAATATAGAGGATTGTTTTCTTGTAGATAGCCAATGTGTTTTTTAACTTCTAACGGCGATTCCAAAATATCGTGTCCGCAAACATCTGCAGTTCCTGATGTCGGCTTAAGATAACAAGTGATGATTTTCATCAAAGTGGATTTTCCGGCTCCATTGGGACCAAGAAGACCTACAACTTCACCTTTGTCAATGTGTATACTGACATTGTCTAATGCCTTTTGTGAACCGTAAAGTTTTGTCACACCTTCTATAGTTACTGACATAGAATTTATTTTAATACAATATTATCAGAGGAATTGCTAAAAAAAAAGTGTCCCCGGAGAGATTCGAACTCTCGGCCCAATGATTAAGAGTCATTTGCTCTGCCAACTGAGCTACGGAGACAACTTTGATTTTCAGGGTGCAAAGGTAATATTTTTTTTTGAAAAACATTAGACAGTAAAAAATTATTGATAAAAATAATTTTTTTCGTAGATTCATTAGCATTGCGAAAACACAATAAAAAGTTGAGAAGTTCTTTTTTTACTTTTTTATGATTAGAAAAGCACAAAAAAGTCTTCCGCTGCGTCAAAACCACATCAGCTAAGGCGGGTCTGCATTGTTGCTTTGCAACAATTTTGGGTTTGCCTTGTCAGCTTATAAATCCTCTGACATGACCCCGAAGGGGTCACATATCTATAGCCTGAAATTTATGACACAGCTGCCAACGACCCCGTATGGGTCGCATGTTTGTATGGGTCGCATGTTTGTAATTGATAAACAGCAATATTACCATAAACATGCTTTGTCACTTTAGAGACAATAGCTTGGTAGTCGGTAATTTAGATTCATATAAACAGCGTGCCGTAGGTCTATGCTTATCCTATTTAAGATAGGCAATGTTTTGCTTAATGTTTTTTTACGATGTTTGAGCTTGTGACGACAATACTTCCATAAAGTGCTACCATAAACATTATCCCATCTAATATCGGTATAAATTGTCTCGTGGGATACTGTGACTTTCCCTATGCGTTTGAAATATCCTGATATTTGTTGTGGCGACCATTGTTCTTGAATTAATAATTTATGAACTTCCTGTTTAACTTCCTGTGTATATGTCCGTGGTTTACACATTCGCTGTTTACGTGCTGTCGTTTGTCGTTGAGAGTATGCCGGATGGCAGAAATGCGGTTTGCCATCCGTTCAACGGTTGGGCAGTATGGTTAGTTGCCGATTTTGGAACACTGTCCTGTCAAGTTACACGAAAGTTTATTAGATACCGGAACGCTGAAATACACACTATCTCGGCAATAAAATATACCGCATGTTATAGTGCGTATTTCATTCATTGTCAAACAACTCTGTCGGATTAATTTTAAATTGCAACATTTTTGCCGTATCTCTGCCTCCATCACCACCTTTTCTTTGTATTGTAATTCTTCCTACTCTAAAATTTCCTCTGTTAGTAATTTCAATTTCTCCATTTCCGAAATAGTTCATGCAAAAATTCATTGGTTTTAAAATCCACCTTGCATTTTTCTCAACTTTTTGAGCTACTAACATCCATTCTGCTGCAAATTTTCCCTGCCCTTTTAATATGTCTGAAATAATTAAAGATTGATTTTTCTTTAACCATTTTAAAATAACTTCCTGTTCAGCTTCAGAAAATTCATTTGCAAACATCCTTCTTTTGTCCTTAGGCTTTTTAATTGTAGGTTTTTCTTCGCCTGTATATCTCTTTAAAATTGAAACAACTTCTGTAGGTATAGTCCACATTTCTGTGTATTTATCAACCCATCGCTTATCTATTTGATTAAATCCTTTAGGATTACTT